>Ga0209915_1000755_pt1 | contig 61270 bp, 57 predicted proteins | sample ThiBiot_750_plan_FD_183952 | JGI IMG/M metagenome (GOLD analysis project Ga0209915, IMG submission 183952) | Wastewater bioreactor microbial communities from Cape Town, South Africa - Thiocy_cont_750_plan (SPAdes) | ecosystem: Engineered > Bioreactor > Thiocyanate-remediating > Anaerobic-Aerobic... | reverse complement strand
TTTACTTCACGTAGACGATGATGGCCCAGGCTTGCCGGAGGAGGGTGCGGATGACATTTTTTCTGAATATACAATTGCTGAAGACGCAGGAATTGGAGATAAACATATTGGGTTAGGATTAGCTATTGTTAAAAAAGTTGTTAATCTCCACGGAGGAAAGGTCATGTCTACACAATCACCGATATTAAAAGGTGCTCGATTCACCATAGTACTTCCAATATATTCCTAATGATTAAGATTTTAGTTTTGGAAGTTGGTCCTCAACTGTAGCATCTTTTGAAGTATCCATCTCTTGTTTCATCCCAACCAGTGAGTCGATAACCGCTGTTAACTGGAGTTTTGCATTTTCAAAACGTTTGGGGATAAATTCATCTTCCTCACCATCAATCGCTTCTCCAGTTCCAATGCCTTTTTCAAGAGCGCTGATAACCACACTAAGCTCTGATTCAAACGCCGATAATAGTTCATTACTCCCCGTTGCAGATTGCAAGATTCCATGCAATTTTTCCACTACATCTTCAGGAATATAAAGAGTGCCTTCACTGCATTTGCTATATTCACGTTTCGCAATAGGTAATGAAAGTAGTTCATCAGCCTTGTGTTGACTCATCTGAAATATTTGTCTAACAGATTGTTTTAGTTCTATGGGAGTTGGTGGCGAATTGCTAGATTTCAAAGATGCGAGAAGCTTATCACTAGCAGTTACTCTTCCATCTTTGCTATGATCTTGCGCTGTCTCGATAGGAGTCTGTCCTTTTTCATTTCGCACTTCAAGACTAGCACCACACTCTAATAACTTTTTAATGAGATGTAACGGCTCTTTTCTATAATTATAAAAATTCTGTACCGCATAGTGCAAAGCCGTCATGCCTTTTTTATCAGCACTATTAATATCAGCGCCATGTTTTAATAATAAAGCAATGACGCTATCATTACTTGGGCCACCAATAAGGACTTTTCCACAACTTACCATTGCCAGGTTTAACAAAGCCTTATTAGCTAGAATTGACTCTAGCAAGTCTTCATGACCTTTAAATACAGAAGGTTCTTTTAAACCTAAGAGAAGTTCTAGTACCTCTCTATCTGTCAGTTGTTCTATAGGGTCCGCCCGACCTAAGATATGACGGACACGTGTTAAATAATTTTCTTGTTCTTTACCTAATATTTGATTTTCCTGTTCAACAAACTTTGAAACATCTTCTCCTTCAAATCGCAATTCTGGAAAACCCTCAATTTTCTTTAAATCTTGAATGTTTAGAATATCTCGATTTAAAGCGATTTTTGCTATCAGTTCATCGCTACCGTCTTTACCTAGCATTGCACGTGCATATTCTATGGTGTTCACTTTTAATTCTTTAGCTGTTTGTGTTGAGGCAAATAAAGATTTTCGAACGGCAACTTGATATTCACCATGATGAAAAATAACACTGTTTCCAGCCTTCCAAATATTTCCTGCCATCGATGTGATAGGGGATGCCGGCGAAAGGGATCGAAAGCCGGTCTGAACATCTTGCGCATTCCATGGTCCCGTTCCACCAAACGTGATTTCCGGATGTTTCACTGATACTCTTTCTAAAAATGTTTTTTTCTGTGAGTTTGCTGCAGCATTAAGTTGATTGTCTGTATTACAACCTTCTAAAGTCACAAAAACCTCACCATGATGTGCGGGCAATGCTCGTTTAAAACCATGTAATAAATTATCAAAATTATCATCATATAACTGCTCACTTGGGCCATGGCAATTACCCATACCATATTCGCCACCGCCAGCATGGCCCATAATAAATAATTTTGGGTTCTTCTCAAATATATTGTCTAGTTCTTCCGGTAAGTCTCGTTTGAGTTCATCCAAACTACTATAGATTTTTGGGGATTTATCACACTGATCGAAAAAATAATACTTCAAATCAGAGCCTTCTAAATAGACGCCAATTGGAACAAATTGCTTGAACCGTTGTTTTAAGTGAGGATTTATCACCACACCTCTCTGATTTTCAGGCAGTGGATGATCTGGATCTGGTTTATATATTAAGATTTCTATTGCAGCGTCTTTCATGGCTCATCTCGACTATTACTTAAAATAATAGGTTGATTTTATCAAAAACACTCAGCTCAAATGTATATATATTGTACAAACGTTCTAAAATGATACTTTTGTCGAGGGTAAATGATTATAGATTTGCGATATATTTGGTGAAGCTTTCATCACTGGACGAAAAATCTCAAGGTCGAGGCAAAAGAATTTTTTACTATTTTTCATAAGTCTTACATAAGATCGGTGGCTGTGATCAGTATTTATTCCCAAGCCGCTGATACAAATACATATCCTTTTTTATGAATTGTTTTTATACGATAGGGCTTTTTATTATTATCATTCAATGCTTTTCTTAAACGTGATATTTTTAAATCGATACCTCTATCAACCCCATCATATTCATGCCCAGAAAGAGCATACATAATGCTATCTCGACTCAGCAACCTATCATGGTTCTTAACCAACAAAGCAAGCATTTCAAAGTCACTGGTACTTATTGAAATTTCTTCATCAAAGAGATGAACACTCTTAGTACTAAAATTGATAGAAAAATTGCCAAATTGAAATTGATTTTGATTATTAACTAAATTGGGTCGACGTAACAATGCCTCTATTCTTGCTTTCAAAACCTCGTCTGCAACAGGTTTAGTTAAGTAGTCATCTGCTCCTAAATTTAAAGAGGATACTTCACTTTCAATATCATTAATTGCTGTTAGCATGAGTATTTTCCCCAAATACTCATCTCTAATGGTATGGCATATTTGATCACCATTCATGCCAGGAAGCATTATATCTAATATTACTAGGCACGGTTGCTCACGAATGATGCGATAGACCGCTCTATCACCACGTTTTTCAATAGAAACATCATAACCTGCTTCTTGTAAGCTTTCTTTGAGGTAATTGGCTAACTTAACGTTATCTTCTACAAGCAATATTGATTTATCTTTCATTCGTTCTGTCTAAGCCTCTTTAAATAAGAAAACTCTCTAAACAAATTTAGTCTGAATTGATTTTTAAGTTCAGTGTTACATAGATATCAGTAGGTAAGCAAACACACGGCGCATTCGTACATTTTATATACAATAGATCTGTTTTAACTCGATATAATGATAGCTAATGGGCGAATCTGTGGAGATAAATTATGAGCGCTTATGTTAAAAATTTTGATGAACATAAAGAAATCAAATCTTCACGTGACATTTGCAAATCATTAAAACCTGTTCCCACAGCGTATATGGACAATAAACATTGTGAGCATTGCTATCCCGAAAAACGTTCTCATTTTCGGAGAAAATTTTTTAATTTATTCCATTATTTTATATTCAATCCATTTATCTATCTTTTATCTAAACTTTTTCTCCTATCAGAGCAGGATTTTTTACGATTCAATAACCTATTAAATCGGTTAGTCATTAATATTTTCCAAAAACTAAAACTATATACCAAGACTCAGACCATTGATAGGAAACAATTCAATAACAGTGTCCTTGCATTTTGGGATGAAGCACAAAAAAGAGGGCTAGAGCTGTATAATTTTAAGGAATCTAACTTGCATACTCTGTATTTTAAGTTGGTCTACAATAGGAAAAAATATTATTTCATACAGACTCCAATCTCTCTTATTTCTCAAAAAAATACACGCTTTGATGAGGATACTAAATATGATAATAAATGGATCCTCAAGAAAAAATTATTAGATAGCCAAATTCCCTGTCCCTTAGGGAGGGTTTTTATTTCCAGCAAAAAAGCCTACAACTATGGCATTTCATTGGGATTTCCTCTTGTGGTTAAGCCATTATCTGAATCTCTAAGTATTCACACTTCATGTACTATTCAAACTCCAAATGAATTAAAAAAAGCGATAAACATAGTAAAGCAAGTTGATTTTCGCGTGCTGGTTGAAAAACACATACCTGGGGATGTTTATCGGTCATTAATTATTAATGATTCATTAATCGCTTGTGTGAGGAGACAACCTGAGAGCATTGTTGGCGATGGTGTAACTACACTTCAAGAGTTAATTGATAAAAAAAATAAAGTTACGTGGAAAGAAGGTCATGGTAAATATCCATATAAAATTACTCCAAATAGCAACTTGATAAACATTTTGTCAGCCCAGGGAGTTGCTCTTAATACGGTAATAAACAAGGGACAACAAATCTTTATTGCAAAAAAAGTTACTATGAGTAGTGGTGCAAAAATCAGTGATGTTACCGATCTGATACATCCTGAGAACAAACTATTATTGGAAAAAGCACATAAAATCCTCAATATACCGCTTACGGGTCTTGATTTTATTTGTCAGGATATTTCTCTTCCATGGCATAAGCAACAATTTGGAATTATTGAAAATAATAGTTTCCCTTACATTGAATTACATCTCAATCCGTCTGATGGGAAAGGAATTAATGTAGCAGGTAAAATTTGGGACTATGTACTCGATGTTTTAAGTCAAAAAAACGAGTAACCCAATAAATGTACATTTTATATACAATTGGGTTTTTTTAACTCGGTATAATAACAGATAAGTAAATCTTTATTCGGATGAAACCATTATGAACTTGCACTGGAGTATTCTCATGAAAAAAGACAAAGAAAAGCATCGGCCTGTCCTTGAATCCATAACGGCAGATGAACCCCAAACCTCTTCTATAGCATTAGCTTTACAACAATTTAGAAAGGAAGCAGAAAAAAAAGAGGCTGCTGAGGAAGGTGCAAAAGTACGCTGTCCGACTTGTTTTAAAGAAATCGCACCTAAGCGCCTTTGTTCAGGACATGGCGCAGGTGGTAACGGAGGTGATAGTGCCACCTCTGATAAGAAGACATCTGAGGAAAAAGCGAGTCCTGGTGAAGATAAATTCCTAACTAAATCAGGCAAAGTAGTTGGGTCTGAAGATGAATTGGTAGGAGTGTTTGGTTCAGAAGAACTTGATTTAGAGTCTGGTTTTGACCCAGAAATAATTGAAAAATTAATTGCTGATGGGAAATTGTTGGTTGATAGTGATCGTGAATCAATGACTCTTAAGCTTGAATTACAATGTGATCCTAATGAATTAACTCCAAAGCAACGACATGAATTAAAAAAATTCATGGAAGCGATTATAAACGAATTCAGTGAATTTAAAGAAGAAAATCATCTTTCTGATGATTGCATACAAATCCTTCAAGATGAGGAGGGAAACATACGTTCTCTTCGCATTACCATGCCCACATTAGCTTTATACGATGCATTTATCCAACAGCTAGCAAATAATTTAGTACCCGTACCCAGTCCGAAAGCACAAGAAAGAGATGAAGTAACAAAAGAGCAAAGCTTTGCTCCAAGTCCACTTTCGAGAGAACCCAGGCCGTATAATAAAGATCAATCCTCCACACAAGAAGCTAATGAGATACATAATAAATCTGAAGATGGGGAACAAGAAATTTTTAACCCCTCTCCTTTTAATATGAAGCCGTGGTAATAAAGAGCAGAGGTTTATTGATTATTGAAAAGAACTATTCAAGATCCCCTTTCGTATCCAATAATACGATTACGTAATTGGGAAATATCATTTTATGCTTTCTCCAAGACGGAGCCCTTAAGTCTTGACCCAAGAGCGTTGAGGTCATTGGTTGTAGTGTTGATGCTCTTCAGTGGGGCGTCGATTTATAACTGATATTTATTTTCTGGTTTTCTTATTTATCTGATTGAATGGTGTAGCTTTTTAGGCTATGATTGAAGCTTAGTTGGCTTCAATATAAAAATCATGTTTGATACTTCAATATTGTTTTCTGAATATCGGCGGCGTGTGCTGGCACTTTTATTGCTTCATCCTGATGAGCGTTATCATGTCCGAGAGATTGCGCGGTTAACGAATACCACAGCGGGTACACTTCATCGAGAACTATCCAAACTTGCTAAATCCAAAGTACTTCTGCGCGAGCAGAGTGGTAATCAAGTTTATTACCAAGCAAATCGAAATTTTCCTATTTATACGGAGCTTACAAGCATTTTAAAGAAAACGTCTGGTTTGGTGGATGTGTTGTTTGATTTTTTAACTCCATTAGCTGAAAAAATTGAAGTAGCTTTTGTTTTTGGTTCGGTGGCCAAAGGAACTGAAAACCTTGGAAGTGATATTGATGTGCTTATTATTGGTGAGGTTGATTTTACAGAAGCAGTTGAGGCTCTTTATGCTGCTCAAGCTAGTTTAGGGAGAGAAATTAATCCCAAAATATATTCCAGGGAACAATGGAAGGCATCTTTACAAAAACAAGATCTTTTCATTCAGGAGGTTTTAAATAATCCCAAGCTATTTATTATGGGAGCTGAACATGACCTTGGATAATTTAATTGGCATCACCCTGGAAAAAATACCACCTCACCCAGATACCATAAATCGGCTTTTGAATGCTGCTGAACGTAATATTGTGGATTCAAAAATTGACTTGGTTAGCGCGGAGAATCGCTTTGATGCTGCCTATAAAGCAATTATGCAAATAGCAAATGCAGCACTTCAATCTCATGGATATCGAACCTTGACTTCTAAACCAGGACATCATCAAACGATGATTCAGTTATTGCCTCAGACTTTAGGTATTGATAAAAAAACAGTGATTATATTGGATGCTATGCGTAAACAACGCAATATTGCAGATTATTCTGGCGATATTATTCCTGAGAGTGCAGTAATAACTTGTATTGCTCAAGCAGAAGCATTGTTAAAAGATTTTAAAAAATGGCTGAGTGTTAAAGATGGAAAACAACAGTGATGTAAAGCAACAACTCAATGAATGTCTTGAGGTACTAACAAAGATTTTAGGCGCAGATCTTTTGGGTGTTTATCTTTATGGTTCTTATCTTGTAGGTGGTTTGCAAAAATACAGTGACATTGATTTATTTGTTGTAACAAATCGTACTACAACCTCAAAAGAAAAGATGAAGTTGACTACCCATCTTCTCCAAATATCAGGCATTTACATGAAAAGTACAAAGCCACCTATAGAAATGACCCTTGTGGAAAGGGAGGCTATCAATCCTTGGCATTATCCTCCTCTGTTTGATTTTCAATACGGTGAATGGCTTCGTCCATCATTTGAAATGGGTAGTTTTGAACCATGGCCTGGTCGTGAAATGCCCGATCTTGCGCTGATTATCACTCAAGTCTTATTAAAGAGCCATACATTGCTGGGTGAAAGACCTGAACATCTATTAGCCCCTGTCCCATATAGCGACTTTATAAAAGCGATGCTTCATGATCTTGGGAGACTTTCAGCTGAGCTTGAACAGGACACTCGAAATGTATTACTAACCTATGCACGGATTTGGAGTACATTAGAAACTAATGAGATTCGATCGAAACCTGATGCAGCCGATTGGGTAATTGAGCGTCTACCTAAAATGTACCAGCCCGTCATGAACAGAGCGAAACAAATATGCATTGGTTTGGAAGACGAATATTGGGATGATATTAATGTGCTTATAAAACCCTGTGCTGATTTTATATTAACTAGAATTACGGATCAAAAGTTATCAATAAATCTAAAAGATCCTTGCACCTTAATAAAGTTAGCCTAGATAGAGGGCAGGAGACTAAGATTTCTGCCATTAGTATGATTTTCATTAAGGTTTATTCAGTCATTTCCAGGTATTCTGCTACATTGCTACACGTTCATCAAATCATTCAAACCATCTAGATGAAATTATCTATGAATTCATAGAGTAACGCATTTTTTTGTTAAAAATACGATTAATTATTTGTAGCAAAAAAGTTGCTACTGTATTGCTACGACACGCTACATTTCAAATGCTGTAAAACACATCCTGAAATAGACAAAAGAGGACGTCTTCAGTTCTGGACTGGATTATCTGTAAGTTTTATATTTATTTGGCAGGAAAATTCAAATTTTATTTGGCATTAATCCCATCATTTTGATAGATGATTTAATATTATCTCTTAAGACATTAATTTGGTTTATTGGGAATAGCTTGGGATTTTCGATACACACCAAAGATTTCAAAAGCTTCTTTAATTATATACAAAGCAATAGCGAAACCGACGATTAGATCAGGATAACGAGATTGGGTGAATATTATCAATCCTCCAGATAAAATGACACCGAGATTAGCAACAACATCTGCACGAGTAAAAATCCAGGTTGCATGCAAATGGATCTCTCCCTCTCGGAATCGGCGCAGTAAATATAAAACCACACTATTTACCAAGAGAGAAATACAGGCAATAGTTATTATAATCGCACTCTCGGGAGCACTACCCAACAAAGCTCTTCGACCAACATCAATCAATACCCCTATGCCTAGAATAAATACAAATCCACCGCTTACCAAAGCACTGGTTTCTTTGAACCGTACACTGCGACCTATTGCTAGAAGGGCTAAAGAGTATGCGGAGGCATCAGTAAGCATATCCAAAGAGTCTGCAATGAGACCAGTAGATTGAGCTATAATTCCCGCGATTAAACCTATAACAAACATAATAAAATTTAGAGTTAATGCAATTATTAAGATTTTTTTATCGATTACAGTAGAAGCTTGCTGACATTCACAACTCATAAAATTTCTCCTTAATAAACAAACTTTGCTTACATTCATCGCTCTAATCCATTTTTTTTTGGCAATAATTAGACGCCCTCTTAGTCACTCACTCCATTAAAAACTTTGCGTACTTCCCTTTTCCTAATATAGGTTATTGAGATCAATATGATTGCTTTAACCTAAAGAAACTGCGATTTTCCTTACAGATAAACCTACTGCTAAGAATGCTTTAACTTTATCAGCATCATTATCTGATTTTCTTTTCTGAATTGTCCCTTTAGGCTTACCCAATTAAATTCCTTGCAGTTTTCTGTTGGCCAAGAGCTTCTTTGGTTCCTGAGACTGTGAGATCGCTCAAAGCTGTCATTTCCAGAAGTTGACTTCACAGCATTGTGGTTAAATAAACCCCTCTTTTGTATCAGCTAATTCAATGTTCTTTTGTTTTTTGAGGCAGAATAACAATGCAGCAAATAATGAATACCATAAGAACTGCCGAGGCAGAATAACGGCTTAAAGCCAGCCCGCCGTGATCCAACGGTTTATCGAGAAGGTCACCTACTGTCGCTCCAAGTGGTCGTGTGAGGATAAATGCAGTCCAAAAAAGGCAGGTGTGTGATATGCTTGTCCAGTAATAAGCCAAAGCCACAAGTACGAGTCCTGCAGAAAATGCAAGCGCTCCTCCCTCATAACCAAGACCAGTTGTATCAGCCATCCAATCACCCAGAGCTGTACCCAAGGTCTGAGAAAACATGATCGTCATCCAGTAGAATCCTTCTGCCTTACGGGAAGTAATCATATTGATCGAGACTGAGCCTTGGGAGCGATACCAAAATCCAAGGGATGCCAGGAGAAAAACAAACAGGAGCAGCGTTCCTCCAATATATCCAATGCCCAAGGAGCGATCCGCGAAATCGGCTAAGGTGGTGCCAGCAGTTGTAGTTGCAATAATTACAGCCCAGTAGAGAAACGGATGAAACTTCTTAGCAGCTATTTGACCACTCACGGCAATTATAAAAATGGTGGCGAAGATGAGGGTACCAATTAAATATCCTAAATTCATCGACATCGTCACCGCATCACCGGCCGTCTCACCTAAAGTAGTTGCGGCGATCTTGATGATCCAGAAGACAAGAGTAACTTCGGGAACTTTGCTCAAATTTTTTGTAGAAATATTGTTCATAGCTCTCTTTTATGTTCGTGACATCCTACCAAGTGATTTTTTCCGTCATCACATAATTCACTTAGTGGGGATACATGCCTATATAGTGTTTGCTTGGTAATACCGAGCTCACTGCACAGAGGACCAATTTTAGTCTCAGTTTGGCCTAATGAAATCATTGAGCCTAAGTTTTTCCGGAGTCATTTTGTAAGGTCGACCTCCTTAAACAGTTGATATCCGCAAAGCTCTTTTTTTAACATATGTATTGAGCCCTATATGATTGCTATAACCTAGAAATAGTGCAATTTTTCTAACAGACAATCCTAGCAGCAATAATTCTTTTATTTTATCGACATCTTTATCGAATTTACTACCCTGAATAGTGCCTTTCGGTTTACCTAAACGAATTCCTTGCGCCTTTTTGCTAGCAAGCGCCTCTTTAGTTCTTAAACTAATCAGATCTCGTTCTAGTTCAGAAAATAATGAGAACAACGTAATCATGACTTTAGATGTCATGTCATGTTGTTTAATATCCAGGTTTTGCTTAATAGCAATCACTCGTACTTGCTTTTTAATTAATTCATTAACTAACCCAATTACTTCTGCTGTACTTCGGCCTAGCCGACTTAGCTCGGTGACGATTAATGTATCAGCACCATTCAACACCGATAGCATTTCATCAATGCGACGTTCTTTAGTAGTTTTTCTACTTGAAATTGTCATCTGGATAAAATCATCCACTTCCAGTTTATTTTTTTTGGCGAATTCAAAAATTTCAAGCTTTTGATTATTCAAATCTTGTTTATCAGTTGAAGCACGAATATATGCGATTGTTTTGGCCATAATTTACTCAGGAATTGGTCCGTTAATGTTTAACCTTAAATAATATATTTAATTATACATACTAGTATAGTTTTATAAAGTGTAAGGAAAATATAAAGCATATGTGTAAAAACGGTCGTTATATAGTATACAAAATAAAAAAGATAAAGTATAATATTTGCACAATAAAGTATTTTACAATCACTATATTTTTATCTTGAACATAAAGTGCAAGCCAAATCCTTGTTTGGAGTTTTTTAGTTTATATGAGTAAAAAAAACGCCTTTGATAAATTTAAAGTCATTCAGTTGTATTTAGAAGATAAGGCGACTCTGATTTCTATCGCGAAGGATTCAGGTATCTCGATTAGGAGTTTGCATCGGTGGATAGACCAATACAAAGTCCATGGGTTAGACGGATTAAAATCAAAAGCGCGTAATGATAAGGGGTGCCATCGCCAACTAACAGAAAATTTGGCGCAAGTAATTGAAGGGTTAGCTCTGCAAAAACCAAAACGTAGCATTGCTGCAATTCATCGACAAATAGTGCGTCATACCAAAGATAATGGGCTGCCAATACCTAGCTATGCTGTTGTGTCAAAGATTGTTAATAATATCTCCCCTGATCTCATCAGCCTTGCGCACGAAGGTATAAAACCATACCAGCAAAAATATGATCTTCTTTATATCAGAGAGGCGTCGAGGGCAAATGAAATATGGCAAGCGGATCATACATTGCTTGATATCTACGTGCTTGATGATAAAGGTGGGATTAAACGACCATGGCTCACCGTTATTATGGATGATTACAGTAGGGGCATTGCTGGATATTATTTAAGTTTTCATGCTCCATCATCATTACAAACATCGTTAGCGTTGCGCCAGGCGATATGGATAAAAAATGAGAAACAGTGGCCTATCTGCGGCATTCCTGAAATCATGTATACCGATCATGGTTGCGATTTTACATCACATCATATTGAAGAAGTTTGTGTCTCATTGAAAATACAATTAATTTTTTCGACTATCGGCAAACCCCGTGGTCGCGGAAAGATTGAGCGATTTTTTGCAACTATAAATCAACGCGTTCTTCAAGACTTACCTGGATACGTGCAACCAGGTACTTCTGTAAAAAATAATGAATGCTTGACGCTTGAAGAGCTTGAATTAAAACTAAAATTATTTATGTTGGATGAATACAATAACCAGCCACATAGTTCAACCAAAGTTGCGCCAATCATTAAATGGCAAAGCAATTGTTTTTTGCCTCAGATCCCTGAAACACAAGAATCGCTGGATTCATTATTATTGATGGTAGCAAAACCAAGAAGAGTTCACAGAGATGGCATAAAATTTCAAGGATTCCGTTATTTTTCTACAACCCTTGCAGGCTTTGTGGGCGAGGATGTCATCATTCGTTATGACCCAAGGGATCTTGCCGAAATTCGCGTGTTTCATAAGGGTAGTTTTTTGTGCCGCGCAATTTCACAGGAACTAGACACTGGGACAGTCAGTTTGAAAGAAATTATCCAGGCGAGAAATGCTCGAAGGAAAGAATTACGAGACAATATCAGCGAGCGGTGTTCAATTGTAGATGCCTTGTTAAAAAATCCAACAAAAATAACCGGAAAACCAACGCCAATACAACCTATCGAACAACAAAAAAAAGCCAGCCATGTCAAAATAAAGAGGTATAAGCATGAATGAGCTACCTGACATGGATGATATGTTTTTAGAAACCAAGGGATATCAGCGATTTGAGGAGTTTTGTGATGCTTGCGTCGAATATAAATACATTGGCATTTGTTATGGATCTCCCGGGGTTGGTAAAACGCAATCTGCAGAACATTACAGCAAGCGTAAGCTAATCTTGTCTGCAAACCCGAATGGATATGCAATTGAAGACAATCGTCATGTACCAACTGAACTTAGTAACTGCACGACCATTTTTTATACTCCAATCGCCCCGCTATCTGCTCTTCAAATGCTAAATACCTTGAATCAGAACATTTGTTATTTTGATCGTGTAGTTCAAGCTGCACAAGCAAATAAAATGATCGATGAACAAACCCAATTAAATCAAGAAGAAAAAGAGAACTTTATTAAAATGCTAAAATTATCCTCGAAAAATTACTGCAAACTAATAATCATTGATGAAACGGAACGACTTAGTTTCTCCGCATTGGAATTATTAAGATCATTATATGATGACCGGGGTATTTCCATGGTATTTATTGGTATGCCAGGGCTGGAAAAAAGATTATCGAGGTATTCACAACTTTATTCGCGAATAGGATTTTCCCATGAATACAAACCACTTTCCAAGGAAGAAATGTTATTTACCCTAGAACATAACTGGCGAAAATTAGGGCTTAAATTAAAGCAAGGGGAGTTTTCTGATCATGAGGCGATGGCATCCATTATGCGCATCACTAATGGTAATTTTCGATTATTGAATCGGTTATTTATGCAAATTGATCGACTATTAAAGTTGAATCAATTGCAATATATCACTAATGAAGTGGTATTGGCAGCAAGAGAATGTTTGTTAATTGGTAATACTTAATCTATTTTTATGGTGGTGCTGACATGGCAAAAAAAGGTAAAGCGAAAATTTTGAATGAGTTTGAATTTGAACAACTACTCATTGCAGCAAAAATTGGCTCATTTGCCATTCGCAATATTGCTCTTGTATATTGCTCATTCGGGTTGGGGCTGCGTGCAAAAGAAATCGCATCGCTTACTATAAAAGACGTTGCCGACAAGCAATACAGACTTCTTGATGAAATTTGTCTTAAACGTTCCATGCATTGGGGCAAAAAACAACATTATGCTTATCTTACCAATAAAAAGGTTTATGCAGCACTTACCGACCACTTAAAAACCATAGTGGGTTCGGAGCTTAATAAACCATTATTTCAAACGCAGCGGAAAAAAGAATTTACTCCTTGCACGCTGCAAAAATGGTTCAGATCTCTTTATGACAAAGCTGGTATAATTGGTGCGAGTTCTCATTCTGGTCGTCGCACTTTTATTACCCGATTGCTTGAGCAGGGTGTCAGTATCAAAGCTGTATCATCTTTGGCCGGCCATGCCAACACGATTACCACTGCTATTTATGCCGAAAATAAGCCTGAATGTTTACAAACAATCGCGAAACTAGCAGCATTTTGATACAGATATTTTTTTTCATGTAGCATTGATGGTGCTCATCATGCCATTTAAAGTTTAAAAAATCCTGCCAAATAAACATAAAATTTACAGATTATCTTAAGTTGTTCATTTTTACGCACCACCATTTTTTGCAAAGAGTTCCTTATTTATAATAATTTTTTATAAAAAAGGAAAATAGTAAAAAACGAAATTGCGCGAGCATTTTATTTGGGATTGTGTGATGTAGCAAAGAGTAGCGGTTATGTAGCGTTATCATTGCTACATTTTTGCAGGGTATTTTGATACAGAGATAGCGCCACAATCCTTTTATACTCACCTTTATCAAGGCAATACAGATTACTAACCAAGAAAGTGTAGCAAATGTAGCGATGTAATTTGTTATGTAAATTCTGACTGTAATCGGGGTTTGAACGATGCTAAAATCACCAAAATTCAGCTTTCTTTAAATAATTTCTATGACCCATCATCATATAGAAAAAGAAAAATATGAGCCTACTTTAGATCAAGTGCTTTATTCAAATTCATTAACTTTAACTACTTATGACTTAATTGAAGCTCCTATTTTTATCAAAGATAAATTGGGCCGTTATCTTTGGGCAAATGCTTTTTTTATCAGCCGTTCAGCGGGCTATAGTTCACTTGGAGAAATCACTAATAAAACTGATACTGATTTTTCTTGGCATGAGTATGCTACACAACTACGTAACAATGATAGGTCGGTGATAGAAGCCAGGCAGAGCCAAAGCCATTACGAGCAAATTATTCGACACGATGGAACTTACGTTAATATCCTTACTAAAAAATCTCCTCTTGTTGACAGTTCTAGCGAATTAATAGGATTAATCGGATTCAGTATTGCATTACCACAATTGCATGGTATTGCTGCTTTAAGTGCTCGCGAAAGAGAATGCCTTTATTATTTGTCTAAAGGATTTACTGATAAAAAAATTGCGAAACAATTAATTATTTCACCTCGAACAGTAGAAACTCATCTTGGTAATGCGAAATACAAACTAGGGGTCAGCACCAGAGCAGAATTAATAGCGACTTTTTCCCGCGTCTATCCGTCATTTTCCGGATAAAAATTCAAAATCCTAGTGATTATACTACCGCTGAATTAATTAAAAGGACTATAACAATGCTATCAAAAAAATTTAAAAATCAACGTGACTCAATTCTTGAATTGACGCTTTTGCCTAATAATCAGCTTGAGGGCTATTTTACAACAGCAGTAGCTTCCAAAGAATGTCAGCAAATTATTGGCCAAAGGCAACTCATTACTGGACTATGGACAGGGAATACACTGACATTTAGTGTTGTTTATGAGCAATGTGGCTCAATTTATAGTGTGGTTGGTAATTTTGATCAAGAAAAAAATCACATCGATGTGATTGGATTAATCAATCATCAATCAGATGATGCGACAGGAAAAGATTGCGGTTCTCGCTATATTACTCATGATACTTATAACAGCATAAATTAATTACTGGATAGAAGAAGAATTAATAAGAAACTTCAATTATAGGCAGGTGATTATCGCCGCACTTCTCAATGTTGTTTATAACATCTCAAAACGGAAAGCCTGATAAGAAGGTGATTCATATGGATGAGCCTTCTTTAAGGCTGCAACAGCAGCTTTGATTTGCTCTTCAGTACAGATAATTTCTACTTTATATTCAGGTACTCTTTCAAGCTGATTGATTTCTCCAATAAAAGCATGGCTGCCAGGTAATGGCATAAATTGCCCCTCACCCAATGTTTGCCAAGCACAATGTTGATAATGATCAACACTTCCTGCGCCTGTAGCAAAAATAGCATTTTTAACAATTTCTAAATGTGTTTCTGGAACACAAAAACAAAGCATGTACATGATATCACCTATGGGGAAATTAATTCTGATTTCCAAGAATCTTCTATCTTCGTATAGCGAATTACTTCAGAAAAAGAAATAGAGCCGACCGTGTAGAAAATCCATGTTTTTGGGATAAAGCGAAAACCGAAATAATACTCGCTCATAGGGATAGGAAGTCCTGCAAATTGATCACTCAATTCTTTTTTCCTGGTTTCCAATTGGTTTAAATCTTTAATGACAAGTCCTGAAGTAGGAGCATAAGCAGAGAATCTCAATTGGCGTTCACGAGGAAGAGTACTCCAAAAAGCTTCATTTTCTTCTTGAGAAATTGGTATTGCTGTACCTTCTAAAATAACTTGTCGGTTCTGCATCGCAAATAAAAAATTTAAACAGGATTTAGGGTTATTTAATAATTCAGCAACCTTGCGTGTTTTTTGCTGCGTAAAAAATAAAAGACTCTCTGTTTCAATTTCCCGAATGGCAACCACTCGACTATGAGGTTCACCAGAGCTGCTACAAGTACTTAAAACAGCACAGGCAGGGTCCTCAATTCCTCTTTCTTTTTCCTTGTTCAACCATTCTTTTAGCATGTTAAAGGGCATGAGTTTCTCCTGTAAATTGGTGTGATAAAGTTAAAAGTATTAAACAACTCATGTTGGCACTTTGCATGCGCGTGGATTCACTTCCACCATCGTTTTTGAACCTGATTTTACAATACGTATTTGATTGTGCTCCACTAATAATTCAACCGCTTGGTCGCGTTTTATTTTATCTCGCAATGGACTTAATTGTTGAATAGTTCGTAAGGTTGTTGAACTAATATTTTTTTCAATAAACCAGTCCATAAGTTTTAGGGCATCGGAAAACTGCAAAGAAACGGTTTCAGTAGGCATAATTCGTCGTGCTTCTTGCAAATGCCAACTAATTATTTCAATGGCATTTTCAGTATGCTCTACACTAATATCCCCATGGCGTCCTTCAAAGAGATGAAAAAGTGCTGCAAGCCGCGCTGTATTTTCAGCCGCTTTTGACGCGAAGTCAACGACATCGACCCACTGGCCTTGAGGTTTTAACCCAGCTTCTACAGCATTAAAAAATAAAATCCATTGTTGTTTTGCTGCAACACTCATTTTCAACAATGGAAGTTGAATACAACCTTGATGGCTTAATTGTTCTGACTGGTTTAAGCAGGCAGTGACACGTTGCTCATAATGGGTTAGAGAATGTAAAGAGGCAGGCGGCTCTTGGTAAAATCGATTTCCCATGCTGTTGGCAGGATAAGCCATCAGGCAACGAGCTAAAAACCCGCTTTGTCGACTAATACCTGATGCTTTCTTGGTAAGTTGTTGTAATATAAGTGGTTGCATCATCAAGTTAAGTGTTAAACGTCGATTTTCAATGGTAAATCCTTGCGTTGTTTTACGATGAGCCGTAAACGTCTTGCCGTCCCACAAACGATTAAGCAAAGCTACAAAACGAGTCGGATTGCCTTGCATGCTATGGCTACCTAAGATGATGCCTGCCTCATCAGACCATAAGGATGCAGAAGGCCAGCCTTGGGCCAAATGAATAGCCAGTGCTTCTTGGGTAGCATCTTCAAAATAAAGAGTAGGTTGCAAAGGAATTTCCGGTTCTTGATGAATTAATTCATCGAGCATTTCTTTGGCATAATCAGAATCTTCTCCCGTATAAGTTGCACGTTTGATTTGGGAGAATAAACTGTCTTTTTCCATTTGCCATACTTGGTGTTGCGTTAGCGCTGATAACACTTCAGGTTCACGCCTTTTACGAATAAGTGTCTCCCAGTGACGCGCTGCTTTCGAAAAAACATTGTCTGCAGCAGTTTTTCGAGTACCAGAGCCGCTGGCAATTAAAAAATAAAGCGATACAGGACTAATTAAATAGTTGTCTCGTGCTACATTGGCAAGAGATTGGCATGATAGAGACATATTAGCCAAGGCGCTGCATGCAATTAAAGGTAGCGGTTGCTGTCCATATTGTTGATAGTCCACTACGGCTTTTCTAACAATTAAGGGAAGTGCCTCAACTGGATAAGGACAGTCAGGGGCTAAGATTGGAGAAAGCGGGATAGGTTGTCCCCATACGAAGCTTTGATGTGACTTATTTCTGATCTCTAATTCATTTTGTTCGATAGTCATTATTTTAAGGATTGTATTTTGTAATAGACTTTTATTTTACCCTAGCTTCAATATCATGCAAAATGAGAGGACTGAAAAGCTCTGTAGCTAAGAAAATAGAAGATCAAATACAAGAAGTAAATTCTTATTGCTAAATTATTGGGGCAACTACTAATTAATTTTTAGTAGTTGCCGTATAAACCAGCATTATGCTAATAACAGCCAACATTCTGTAAGCAGTTCTGTCTCAGAAACTTCATGATCAAAGTTGTAATAGCAAAAAATACAGGGCAAATCACCCAGCTGTTCATCGGAGCTTGGCAACCAATCACGATATAAACTATAAACGGTATCACTAATAGTATCTCGTGTTCCTTTATGCGTTGCTACAGCATAACGTCCTGCAGGTAAACGTCTTTCAACGATATTACCCTCAAGTTTTATTTGTTCTGGTACAGTAATCGCTAAGTCAAAACGAAAATCGGAAGGCTCTGTTGTCTTAGGATCGTCGTAAGCAAAACCAAACGCTTCTCCTGCTTTTGGCTTTAAGTTAATTGATTGAGATTTTGCCCAATCAATTAGCTGGTTAACACTTTCACCTAATTTTTCAGGCGTACCTCGATGTTCAATAATCGCTAAACGTCTAGCAGGTATTTCTTTAATCAATACATTCATAATATTACCCTGGTTTGGCAATAAATACGGTGGACGCTCCCAAAAACTCCAATTTGAATGCAGCCTAAACTCACTAGGACTCAGTCCACAGCTTTGTTTAAATACACGAGTAAATGCTTCATGAGATTCAAATCCCGCACTTATTGCAATTTCAATAATGGTTTTATTCCTATCTACGATTAATTGATGGGCTGCTCGTTTTAAACGAAGCCACCGAATATATTGTTGTAGTGATAAACCCGTATAAGCAGTAAATAAACGATGAAAATGATATTTTGAAAAGCAGGCAATATAACTCAATTGAGTCAAATCAAGCTTTTCATCAAGATGTTTGCCGATAAACTCAATTACTTTTTCTAATTGTTGCTTGTAATTCATGCTTTCCTCAATTTAAAACCATCAAACTATTTACACAAACCATGTTATCTTATTTATGTAGATATACTTTGACCATTTTTGCTAATTTTAATGCTGTTTCAATTGATGTAGCCAAACTCAGAAGCAACACTAAAAGCGATTCATGTTAAGAGCAAGAAACAAGCTCAAATAAACCTTATCAGGCATTGAGCAAATAAAAAATGACGATAAAATGTAAGAGTCGCAGAAATTCAAACCCACCCCATTTTCAATTTTTATAACTATTCTAATAACAAGATGAGTATATTGGGGCTATAGATAAGAAGATACTATGAGTGTATTAAAATTTATTATTCAAAGAGCAATCCCGTACCGTTGGTATTTGTTCGGCATTTTTGCTGCTATGTGTCTTATCACTATTGATAACACATTAAAGCCTTTTTTGGTCAAACAACTTATCGATACGGTTTCTGGAAGACAAAACACAAATCTATGGCTTATTGCTGGATTCTATGGATTTTTGCAAATAATGCTGGTCAGCAGCTGGACTCTTAGTGATTATTGTTTGACCCGTTACGTTGCCAAATTTAGGCTGGATGTCGCTGAACATTTTATGAAACGTCTCTATGATTATCCTTATAGTTTTTTCCAGAATCAATTGTCAGGAAGCTTAACTTCCAAACTAAATGATGTATTTCAGCATTTGCCCCATCTTATTTTTACTCTCATTAATCCGTTTTGCTATTTTCTGATACTCATTTCTATTTCTCTTGTGTTGCTCTTTTTTGTTGCCCCAGTTTTTGCGGTGATATTAACTCTCTGGGTGCTTTTATTTTTTTTAATCACCTTTTTTTCATTGCGACAAAGCATCATTTTGAATAAGGAATATTCTGAAGAAAAAGCAAATATTATTGGTCTTTGCGCAGATTATCTAAGTAATATGCTAAGCGTTAAAACTTTTACGACCAAGCAATATGAGCTCGGTCGTTTTGAACGTTTAAAGAAGCCTTTTATTGCTATTGCTGAACGTGGCGGCTTTTATCATACCTGGCTTTATGCCATTTTAGGTCTTTTTACTTCAATTTATGCCTTTGGATTTATTGTATTTTTGATTCTCGGTTACCAAAAAGACAGCTTAAGCCCAGGAGATTTTGCGCTGGTTGTAATGCTTAACTTCAATATTATTAATACAGTCTTTGAACTATCACATAAATTAAGAGACTTTGTTGTTGATTGGGGTGCCGTCACTCAAGCATTAGCAATGCTTGAGGAAATGCCCCAGAAACTAGACAAGAAAAATGCAAAAAACCTTGTCGTTAATCAGGGCCAAATTGTCTTTGATAAGGTTAAGTTCAATTATCATGGGGGATATTCACTTTTTCAGAATAAATCGGTTGTCATTGAAGCAGGGCAGAGAGTGGGTTTGGTGGGTTATTCTGGTGGAGGTAAATCGACCTTTGTGAATCTAATCTTACGACTTTATGATGTAGTTGATGGTCAAATTCTAATCGATGACCAAGACATTCAATCTATTACCCAAGATAGCTTACGTCAAGCGATTGCTATGATTCCCCAAGACCCAATGCTTTTTCATCGAAGCCTGATGGATAACATTCGTTATGGCAGGACAGGAGCTTCGGATGAGGAAATCATTTTAGCCTCTCAGAAAGCTCATGCCCATGAATTCATTAGCAAGTTACCTCATGGTTATGATGCTTTGGTTGGAGAGCGCGGAGTTAAGCTTTCAGGCGGTCAGCGCCAGCGTATTGCCATTGCTCGTGCCATTTTAAAAAATGCGCCTATTTTAATCCTGGATGAGGCCACGTCTCAGCTGGATTCCATTACAGAATCCAACATTCAAGACAGTCTTTGGGAGTTGATGCAGGGAAAAACAACCTTGGTCGTTGCTCATCGCCTATCTACTTTGTTGCATATGGACCGAATTTTAGTATTTGATAAAGGACATATTATCGAAGACGGTACACATACAGAGCTATTGATGCTTGGTGGTTTGTACAAAATCCTGTGGGATGCTCAGGTTGGCGGCTTTTTACCAGATAAAAACCCTTCGGATCAACTCAATTAATACTTAGAACAGTCCTAAGTCAGAAGGCTTTTGCTCTCCTTCTTGCTGTCCTATAGTAGCGACTGTCGTCTGCTCCTGTACACGTTGGTTCATTTCTTGAGTTGGATTTTCTTTTACGCGCTTATCAAGAGGTAATTCTTCTCGTATTGATAACCATTGCCTAATAGCACTTAAATCGCCAACGATAGGCTCTGCAATTTCTCGAAAAACAGCGGGTCCATTTTCACTATTGGTGAGACAAACAACCGCTTCATCGGTAGTAAGATTAATCGCTGCTAAATTGCGTCCAGTTCCATTGTCACCCCAATGAAATGCGATACGGGTTCCATCGGTATTTTTCTGAATACCAATGCCTAGACCCCAAGAGATTTGATCTAAAATATCAGTAGAAACTCCCTGGCTCATTGCTTTAGTATCTTTATCTCTTAATGATGAAACAATAGGTTTGAACATTTCCCACCTAACATAGGGATCGTTAACACAGGCTTTTAAAAATTTTGCATAATCAGAAGTTGTTGTATACAAAGAGCCTGCCGGGTGAACCATATAAAATTTTTGCTTAAGATTTACTGAACCATCTTTATCATGACCTATTGCTATTGTTGCAGCATGTGCTGGGGGATGACCAAAAATAGTAGTCACAAGGGGTAATTCCCTTGCTTCAACCGGTATGGGTTTTGACCAAAAAAATGGTGGTATTTGAGCAAAGCGGGCTTTGATTTCTTTTAGACTTTTTTCTTCAACTTGGCTGGAGTTTTTTTCAGTAATTTGTACGCTGCCGTCTACTGCTCTTTCAGCAACAAATAATTTATCCTTATGAAGGATAATACTTAATTGACCATGTACATCTAAAGTATCTTTTAATAATTTTTTAATGCGTTCAGGCGTTGGCTCTTCCTCTTCATCTGACAGTTTAATAAGACTGCAACCCGTTGGTGGCATGAAGCTACTATCGGTCATACCTATATTAGCGAATTCTTCTTGGGCTAAAGCTTCCAGTGATTTTGAAGTAATGTGTTCCACAATTTCACCTAAAAATTGATAAGCCACACCTGAATAATCAAATTGTTTTCCTACTTCAGAAACATACTTTAGAGATTCTGGGGATGAAAATTCATTAGGTAACCCTGCTTGATGAGATAGGATCATACGAGCGGTTAATTTTTTATAATTTTTATCAGCTCGCATCTCCAGAGGACCAAAATCACCGTACTCATGAAGTGGTTTATCTAAATCAATGAGACCTTTTTGCGCTAGTTTCAATACAATATAAGCAAATACAGGCTTACTCAATGAAGCGGCTTCAAAAACAGTTGAACTAGTAACTTCTTCTGGTTTGTTGACATTAGTCACACCCACCTCTTGCGTAGTAACAACTCCGCGGTCAGAAATAATTGCTGTAGCAATACTTGGGATATTAGTTCTTTTTTGCAACTCACCTAAGGAGCTTGTTAGCTCTTTAGATGGATTGGGTCTTGGAAATGGATTTATGCCCCAATTATTCGTTTTACCACATAGCTCATCAAGAGTTCTAGCAAAACCCCATTTGGGGAAAAAATAGTGTGAAGCCAGTTCTATTTGAATTGTCGAAGGGATAATGTGTTCCGCAAGAATATGTCCATTATGCGAATTAGCAAAGAATACCACGGCACTCTTATCTTTTAAATTGACTGCAACCCATGCTCTACAATCATTCATGTCGCCTGAGTGGTAAGCCGTAACAACATCCTCCTTTTCATTGGTTTGTAGCCCCCAACCTAAGCCCCATGCGACATGACTTAAAATGAGCTCGGGTATCTTGTCTCTAGCAATTCCGATCGCTCCAGCTAAACCTCTATCGTGCGTCATGAAGGCATGCGGAACAAAAGGATTTTCAATGGAGTTGTCATGGCTTAGATGTTTGACAAACTTTGCATAATCTGTTGCTGTAGTTCGTAGTGTATTGGCGGCACATGGTTTGGGTTCTTTACATCCATATTGCGAGATTACAGCTTCTATCAACTCCAAATTGTTTGAAAGTTTACCTTTATCAGGTAACTGTCTAAGAATTCCTGGAACTACTCTTTCCGGAAAAGAGCGATTGACTATTTTTCCATTCTCTAACCAATAGGCTGTTAGTTGCTCATCTTCTTTTAGTATGACAATCTGACCAGGCTTCATTTCATCAAACAAGGGTTCTTTTTCAGCATGCAAAAGCAAGTGATAGGCCTTTGGTGGCTCATAAGTGCTATGAGTCATGTCACAATGATCAAACACATGGTTTTTGGCCAATGTTTCTAGATTTGCTTCAGTCAATTTTTCAATCACTTGATGTAAGTACACAATACCAACATTTGAATATCCATGCATTTTTTCTTTAGAATCTTTTTCTTTAGGATTAGGAATGAACTGAAACTTCATTTCACCATGAGCAAGGCCTGTTGTATGTGATAACACCATCCTTGCAGTAAGTGCTTGGGCACAGACAACAGCAGATGTGTTAGACATATCAAATTTCATTCCATCTATCTCAAATTCTTCTAACGGCAAGATATGAAAAAGAGGGGTATCTAAATCAAATTGACTCAGGTTGAATTTATCTAAATTAAATTTACCTGTCCCTTTCTCTGCTTGATTCGTCGCATTTGACTGAATCAACTTTTGCACTAAATAAGCAAATACGGGTTTGCTTAGCGAGGCTGCTCCAAAAACGGTTTCTGGTTTCACTCTCGTAGGTGGTGTAAGACCTGTTAGAGTAGTTATTAATTCAGACTCTTGAGGATCGGCCAATTTATAGGTATCAGTACAACTTTTTCGTAACTTTTGATATGAGGATTGATTACTTTCATTTAACTGTATTTGATGAACGCTTTGTGTCGTTTGATTTACATAATAAAGTTTGTCGTCAAATAAAACTACAGCATCTTTAGTTCCTAATCCCAGCTTATTAAAGGGACACTTGAGTGGATCAACTGGTATTGCAAAAAGACCGCAACCCTCTGTAAGGCCTTGTTCTTGAGTAGATATGATTCCATCACTGCTTATGAAGGCAATAGAAACTCCTGGAATCTGTGCTTTAGACATGACGTCCAGCAAAAGTAATTCTGCCATTTTTGCATAAGACATAAAATTGCTCAAAATACAAACTAGTGATTTAATTATACCTGATGCCGTAAAATTTATTCTCAATCAGCATTTTTTTACGAATTTTTTAACATTGGCGGATGCTCAGGTTGGCGGCTTTTTACCGAACAGAATCCCCCTAGATGGATTAAGTTGATATTTAATTAAGATTGGATCGGTAAAAATAGCACCGATCCAAATTTACATCTATTGTTTACATTTTGTAGGCATCTAAGATACTTTTAAGCCAAGTCTTTGCCTCTAGACTGACCTTGTCATCATTCAAAGCAATGTCACAAACATCATATTTTCGTGAAATTTCTTCACCATACATATCATCTAAGGCCTTATTCCAAAGCATTAGTACAGTGGAAGCTGAAGTTTTTCCTACTTGTTCAAGAATGCCATAAAGTCTATCCTTCCAATAAGCATCTAAAGCTTTTTCTAACCATGCCATGATCTCTGATGTTAATCCAATGTCGTCAAGACCTTTTCCTTCTCCAAATCCTTTTTCCCATTTTTTGGTTCTTAGATGAGCATATTTTTTACCGTATACGCTGTTAACCCATTCCATGTAGTTTTTTCCTGTTTGGATACCTATAGTGGAATCAGGATCGTGTTTCACGTTTTGTTTCAGTTCATCTAAGAGTTGATGCCATTGTTTTTCAAACTCAGCCTTATTATTTGTTTTCATTTCCTTTTCAAATGCTACATATTGTTTTAATTCATCAGGAGTGAATATTTCCTTAACCCAATCATGTTCAAGATGTTCTGCCATTTTATATACCTCAATCAGCTGAATAATGGTTTCCCATGGAATGGATTGATTGATATCAACAGAGTTAATAATGCTTCTTAAGGTTTTAGCTCCGGAAGTACATGCCGCTGCTTTTTGTTCTAACACTTGAGCTTGGGCCTCAAAATGGTTTAGCGCATGACGTTCTTCAGAGAGCAAGGTTTTGATTTGTGACAACTCAAAACCAAAAAACTTTAAAGCAATAATCTGTTGTAATTTCAATAAATCCTTCTCGGAGTAAATACGATACCCATTGGACTGTCGCAATGAAGGTTTAAGTAAACCAATGCGGTCATAATGATGCAATGTTTGCACCGAAACACCGGTCAATTTGCTTAAGTCTTTTACGAACCATTGAGTCATAGTATTACCTCCTTAGGAACAAAGGTAAGATATATAGTAACAATAGGGTCAAGCGGTTTTTTCATAAAATGGATGTTTATTTTTTTATACCTAACGTTTCAAGGACAAATCGGCAACGCTCTTCAATCGCATTATTAGGCACAAGCACAATTTCAAAACCAAACTCTTTGTATACCTCTATGTGAATTTGCTCAAAAATAAGGGCATCTTCATAACTGATTTTGCGAGCGGAGGTTGGTTCAATAAACCCCAAGTTCTCAAAAAAGAATACTTTGCGTTGATAGATACCCGCTTTTAGGCAGCGGTCAACTTCAGCTAATAAAACAGGTGAGGGTGTAAAATCACGATGATGCCAATGAGCGGAATAACGTCCCAATGCATAAGCACAAAATGGTGATCGATCATAAAATTGTAACTCACCTTTAGCATTCAATTGCCTTAATTTTTGTGTTAAGGCAATCTTATCTACAAAATCAGCCTGCTCCCATGGGCGCATAGTTCCCTTTGCCTGCTCTTCTGCAATGACATCCGTTGCAGATTCAGGAATCACTACATGCCCTAATCTTTTCAATGCCAAAATAACAGAAGTTTTTCCACTGCCTGGGGTGCCAGTGAAGATAAAACGATTTGCTTGTTCTAATCTATTCATTTAATTCAAATCTTTTTTGGATCTCACCGTTTATCTCAATGTTTTCAAGGAACATCTTAAGAGGTCGAACCCATAGTTTAAAATCACCGTAAAGCGCTCTGTACACCACCATATCTTCCAAGCTTTCCGAATGCCTGGCGATATCAATTACTTCATACAAATTACCTTTATAATGACGGTATATTCCTTTTTTTATAAAACTCATAGTACCTTCTTCATATAATAACGCTTATGACCTTTAGGGCAGTCATCCAGAACTCCAAACTCTTCGTAACCATATTTGAGATAAAAATCTTTTGCTTGAAAATCAAAGGTATCGAGGTGAATTAAAGTAACTCCTAATTCTTTAGCTTTTTCCTCAACTTTATTGAGTAAAATGGTACCCAAACCTTGGTGGCGATATTTTTCCTCAACAAAAAAGACACTGATGTACAGGATCTTCCATGTATAAACCTCCGAACAAATACCCGCTATTATTTCATCACCATTCTTGATCGTAACATTTATATCAATTACTTCAGGTTTTTGTGTGGAAGGGACGCACGATGTATTAAACTCAAACAACTTTTGATCTACAATTTTAAATGAATCTTTTGCATTGAACTCCAATTTATAGTTTGTATTTGGTACATACACATCGTGGCTATCAGTTGTTTTTTTAATTACGGCATCACTTTCTGCATGCAAATTGGTTAATTTTTTAGTAAACCACAAAATTAAATCATCATCCAAAGGATATGTTTCCCCAGGAATGGTTGGTTTATAACTATAAGTTACCCCTAAACCATCAGGAATATAACCACGGGTAACATAAAGTCGTTGAGCTTGTCCATATCCTCCATCGGAACCACCATATAACCCAACACCAATACCTACAACATCACACTGACTTGCTGCCTTGTCTTCAGCAACAGTGAGTAAAGCACTGCCTATTCCGAGCTTGCGAAAAGCAGGCAATACATTTAAGTCCATAATTTCTGGGATTTCTTTATGAGCAAAGGGTTCATAGTGTGAGGCCCATTTTAGAGTAACATAGCCCGCAATTTGGTCTTGAACATAGGCTACCCAAACTACTCGCTCAGATTGTTGTTGTTCTTGATGATACCCTTCAAACAAGACGTAAGGTTTTTGCCAATTTGCTTTTTGAAACGCATCGACCAAAACGGGGATATCAGATAATTCCATTAGCTTAATGGCAATTGACCGTTGGTTTTCTGCTAAAGGTTCAAGCTGTTTTATCATGTACACCATATTCCACTCATACCCTGCAGGTTTTAAATCAAAAAGAGCGTTAAAACCAACTGACTGATAAAATCGGTAGGTTTTAAGGTAATTCTCTTCCAATTCAGAGGGGCTAAGTGTTTCAACGGTTATGGTTTTAGCTCCTTGTGTTGCAGCAAAATGGCAAGCCGCTTCGATTAATTGCTTTCCTACACCTTGACGATGATAATCACGTTTTACAGCCATCCAGTAAATATTGGCATTATTAGGATAAGGAAAATCAATAGAAACGAGGCCCATAGTGTCATCTCCATCTTTCGCCGCAAAATTAGTGCGTGTGTTTACACCTATTGCGTAGTGCTCGTTCGCTTCTGGTAAACCAAAGTATTCTGGCAAATCCTTTGTAATGGTTCGACATAAGGTTTGAGCCCAATCTCCCGTTATTTTTTCGATTTGAATCATAGTATTTTCCCTACCGCAGTATCTCTCGCATCACCTTCATAGCCATCTGGATCATCAAATGGCATGTCGATATAACCATTATTTCTATAAAATCTTAGAGCATCCGGTGAGGACTCCACGTGCAAGCTTTGATATCCTTGGTTTTTGAGCCACTTTTCACATAACGCCAAGAATTGGCTACCGTATTGATGGGTTCTTTTTTCCTCATCAATCACAATGATACGCAAAGCGGCTCTCTGATGAGGCCATAATTGCAGATGGGCATAACCAATGATGTCGCTTCCTTGAGATAAAACAAAATGAACATGAGCATCATGCTCAAAAGTCCAAGTGTAAGGGTCAGAAAGCCCAGCTTTATCAAAAAAATAGAATTGTCTGAAATGACGTACTTTATCCCATTCTCGCGGCGTTAATGCCTTCACCACTCTTAATCCATTAAACCCTGCTTTTTTATCAATTGTTGCAATAAAATCTTCTTTGCCCAAACAATAGGCAGTAATGTCATAGGGATATTGATGGGCCAACTCTTGTTTTAAACGAGCATAAGCTTCTCTATCTTCTGGATGTGCTCTCATCCAGTCCCTAAATTTTAAATGCCGCTCGATTTCGGAATTTCCAAACTCAAAAATATGAGCATGATGTGTTCGTAGACTTTCTCCCTTTTGGAAATAGCGGCGAAAAGGAATACCGTATTCTCCTTTGGCTTCATAGCCAAGTGCCTGCATAGCAGCATTGGCACTGTCCACTTTGCTAATATCTAAAACAACTGGAATCATATCGATTACTGGTTTTGCAGCCAAACCTGGTACTGATGTGGAACCGATATGATGAATTTCAATGCAATTACTGCCTAATGCTTTTTTAATTCGCTTTGCTTCCTGTTCAAATTGCATAGGCCAATTAGCATTATAAGGAACTACTTCGATGAGTCTTTGTTCTTGGTTGACTTCCATCATTTATTCTCTCTCTTGAATATGCTGAACTATTTCACCCACAAATGCAGTGACTTCTTGATAGGTTTCTTCGGTCAAGATATCGCTTGCATGATTTAGTTCAGCTTTAGTTAATGCTCGTTGAATTAAAACTCGCCATTTTGGGAATTGATTTTTAGCCCAAGTTCCAGCTTTTAACTTAGAGCCTTGTTCCTGATGTTGGAGCACATACAAAGCCCGGCATAGAGTTAATACAACATAATATTGGTACCCTAAAGAATTTTTGGTATGAGTAACCCAATCTTGCCACTCAATGGCCTGTTTTTTGACATGCTCTATAAACTCACTATTTGATACAGGAGCAATAATCGACTTTGCTGATGGACCATATAGAATGAGGCTATCTCTTTGCAACAAATAATAATTAATAAGCCAGTCAGTCCCCGCCTGTTTGAGGTGAAACGGTTCCCCTGGGCTAATGACAGCAATTTGACCTGGCTCTGTCTTAAAATGTTGTAACATTTTATAAGATGCATAAGCTACTTCAATTCGGTCATTCCAAGCTGGAAAATGCTGAACCAGATTGGCATGCAAATCATCTAAAGCCGCGAATTCTTCTGGTGTCATTTCTTTGTTTAATGCCACAAGAACATCAATGTCGCTGGTTGTTTCATCAAAATCACCCCAAACAAATGAACCATACACATAAACGCCCAGCAAATGTTCCTTTAAAATTGATTGCAAACCGGATAGTAAGTCATTAAGTAAATGATGCACTACCCTAAACTCTGTATGTGGTTTATTCATTTGCTACCCCACTATCCACTAAGAGACTCTTCTTTTCGTTCATCTGGTAAAAACCCACCTACCTGCGCATCCCATAGTGTTTTGTACAAACCACCGCGATCTAATAGTTCAGCATGTGTCCCGTCTTCAACGATATGGCCTTTATCAAATACTAAAATTCGGTCCATATGCAGCAGAGTCGATAAACGATGTGCAACGACTAAGGTTGTTTTTCCCTGCATCAACTCCCAAAGACTGTCTTGAATGTTAGATTCTGTAATAGAATCGAGTTGAGAGGTGGCTTCGTCCAACATTAAAATGGGCGCATTTTTTAAAATCGCACGTGCAATGGCAATGCGCTGGCGTTGACCACCTGAAAGCTTCACCCCACGTTCCCCGACCAAGGTCTCATAACCTTCTGGCAAAAGACTGATGAATTCATGTGCATGGGCCTTCTTGGAGGCTGAAATGACTTCCTCATCCGAAGCTGTTGTCCTGCCATAACGAATATTATCCATCAGGCTTCGATGAAAAAGCATTGGGTCTTGTGGAATCATGGCAATGGCTTGTCTTAAACTCTCTTGAGTCACTTCGGATAGGTTTTGACCGTCGATTAGAATTTGCCCATCCACCACCTCATATAGTCGTAAAATCAAATTAACAAAAGTGGACTTGCCGCTTCCTGAATAGCCCACCAAACCCACTTTTTGACCGGCTTCAATTGTGACGGACTTATTTTGGAACAGGGAGTAACCACCTTGGTAATGAAATTTCACCTTGGAAAATTCAATTCGTCCTTGCGTGACCACTAATTGGGATGCATTATTTTTATCCTGTATCTCATGAGGGATGACCAATGCATTTAAACTTTGTCTTGCCTTGCCTAAAGCTTGGTTAAATTGGTCCACTTGGTACATGGTGTACCACATCATGTGTCCCAATTCCATGGAAAGCCCAAGAATCAAAGCAAAATCACCAATGCTCATCAGTCCCTTGCCATACAAGTGAATTAAGGTAATCGAGGCCAAACCTATCATTACCGCAATCATTCCACCCTGTGCGCAGCATAACAAAACAATAAACAGCTCTTTTCTTTGAAAAGCCCGTTGTACCAAGCTAAAAAACGTGTTCATACGTTCCACTTCGTAGATTTTGCGTGAAAAAATACGAATATTGGATTGATTCGCCAGGCTATCGACTAATTGCCCAGAAAGCTGCGATTCGGAATTTGCATGGTCATCGGACAATTGAACCAATCGTGCCGACATCCAAATACTAAATGAGGCAAAGGCAATGAACCAAAGAAATAAAATATAAAAAAACAGGACATTAACAAAATAGGCTGTAATAAATGAAACCACTAATAATGAAGCACCACGAAGAAAGTCGATAGACACGCGATGCAAAATAATCTCAAGATTATCAGCAAGAGTAGTAATTTGTGTGGCAATTCTCCCCGATAGATTATCCTGAAAAAATTGCGTACTACTTCCCAACACATACTCAAACATTTGGCTAATGATTTGGTTTTTAAGCACTGCTTCGTATTTATAGTTCAAGTACCCGATTGTTCGCCAGGTGATATTGTCAAAAACAATAAAGTTCACTACCAGTAATCCAGCGATCCAATACAAAGAGGAGAAGTCCGTACTTGTTTTTGCTGCCAAGGTATTAATAAAGGATTTAATCAATAAACTATTAAACGGTCCCCAAAATCCAGCCATTAAAGCAAGCAGGATAAATAAAAAAACCATGCGTCGATACGGTTTTAAAAAATGCCACATAAAAGAGCCTATGTGGTTAGGCAAACGATTAGTCATGATGAACACCCTCTGATTGTTCCTCATTGAAATGATGTATCTTCCCTTGATGAACGTGATACTTAGTTTCAATGTGAATGGAATCTAAAAAATCATAATCGTGAGAAATAACCAGTATTGCACCTGAAAATTCACGTAATACTTGAATGATATGATCGCGTGTTTCCAGATCTACATTGTTGGTTACCTCATCTAAAATAATTAGCTTAGGCGGATTGGCAGCAATTAAGGCTAAAGAAAGCCTTGCCTTTTCACCACCAGAAAGATCTTTGACCTTTATTTCTACCTCGATGTTTTTGCGAAATAAAAAGTCATTCAAATGGACACGAAGTTCAGCATGAGAAGCATGGGGCATCTGACTTTTCATCAAATCCAGAACTGTTTCGTCACAATTCAGATGTTGATAATGCTGATCGAGATACCCAACTGTATTGCGCTCTGGAAGAGTCCACTCACCTGTTCTCTTAATGTGACTATCCTCCAAGATCGCTTTGACAAAGGTGGACTTCCCTGATGCGTTGTCCCCATACAATGCCACCCGTTCGCAGCCATTCAAGTGAAAATGAATCTCTTCAAGAATCACATCGAAAGCCTCGTAGGCAATAGAAGCGTCTTGAATACTGATTAGGGGCTTATGGTGGTCAAGACCGTTTAATTTAAATTTGGGCTTAATCGTTTCCGGAAGGTTTAAAGATGAAAGCTCTTCAAGCACCTGTTGTTTTTTATGATTAATCTGACTTAATCGTTTATTTCCTGTTGTCATTGCATTGGCAAGCTTTGTATGAGACCGAATCGTTGGCCATTTACGCTGCGCTATCTTTTTTTCACCCTGAACACGAGAACGTTTATTCCGTTCTTGTTCTCTCATTAGAGCAAGATGTGATTCTTTCTTCTCCCGTGAAATCCGTGATAATTCCTGTTCAATCGATGCTTTCTTGTCTTCAAGCATTTGCTGATAATCACAATAAGCCCCTCTAAATACAGCGAGCTTACCTAAATCAATATGCCATAGAGTATCTGCGACTGTATTGATGAGCTCCGTATCATGAGAAGCAATGACCAACGTCCCCGGATAATGCAGGAGCATACGCATTAAAGAACGGCGATTGCGTCTGTCCAGATGATTTGTGGGTTCATCCAACAACAACACATTCGGATCTTCAGACAATATCTTGGTTAATGCTTGGTTTAATCGTTGACCACCACTTAAATCAGGACATTCTTCAATCACTTGGGGTAAATAACCAATACGAACATCCTGTGGCATTTTAATTTCGCCAGCAGAGGCTGAACAAAGACCAGCAAATCTCTTAAGTAAGGTTGATTTTCCTGAGCCATTTCGGCCAATCAGTGCAATACGCTCACCAAAGTGAATTTCACCACTGAAGTCTTGAAAACAGATTTTATGCGGGTAGATAAGACCTAGGTCTTTAAATTGAATCGGTTTATGATGCATGATTTACTCTTAAGCATATCTTTTAGGACAATAAAAATAGAAAATCAAAAATGATTTACTCTCTCTGCCCTGTAGAAGGGCGTACTTAAGATGTAATTTTCATGGCGTTATAAACCTACTTTTGATGGTTTTTTATATCACTTGATATTTTAATGCAAAATAGTTGCTGATGTCAATTTTTATTTCACTCTCTTTGGGCTCGCGAAACCATCTTTTTTATAAGAATTTCTTAGGCTTCAAATAGGCCTAGTGTAATGAAATGAACTCCTTATTTATTCCAATCCGTAAACTGGGATATTATCCCGTCTGTAAGGAGAGGAGTCCATTTCATTACACTAGGCCTATTTGAGGAAAAAGCGAAGGATTGGATGGCACAACAATCGAAAAAACTTTCATCCAAGGTTAACATACATTTTAATTATGGCGGCAAAGGTAGTGTGGTTACAATTTTTGCTTCTTTAGAGGAAGCAGAATGGTTGATGTCACATCTTAATGGTGAGTCACTAAAAAAAGAATGACTGAACACAATTTATTCGATAGAATGATCATAATTTAACCGCTCCAGGAAAAAGTGTTCGGTTGACTGTTGTTTCAAACCAAATTAAGGAAAATGGTAATGAGTAACATTCTAAACATTAAAAATCAATTTCACCTCTCAATACACAACCTTAATGCCTTATGTACAGGATTGTTACACCTCAATCCAATACATAAAAAAAGTACGGGTAATTAATTCAATAATTACGGGATTTTCCGTCACTTTGTTTCTCTTAAGGTAAGTCCGAAACTCATGTGACACCGTTTAGCATTAAAAAGTGGATGCCCACTCGTTGTAAGGAAGAACCATGACGTATCAAAAATTGGAACTTGAGTTAGCTTTAGACCTTCATCCGTCAGAAAACATGGAGCAGGACAACCCCAATCAAAAAACAAAAAAAGATAAAGAACGTTTTGAGAAGATTGTAATTACTCAAAATAAAATACAAAAAATCAAAGAAGAATTGAATCAATTGATTCAGGCGATGAATCACAATCCAAGCTTATTATCGCGTGCTGCCAGTTTCTGGAATGAAATCCCCTTATGGCAAAAAATTACTGCAGGTGTCGTGCTCACCGTACCAGTGTTGATGATTGGACTCATGGCAAATCTTGCAGCCCTTATTACGCTCAGTATTGTTACTGGAATTGTTTATACGGTAAGCCATATCCTTCTTGAAAATCATCAGAGTCAAAATGCAGACAATATCGAAGGTTTAAAGGCAGGAATCTCAAGTCTTGCTGATCTGCTGGACTCGGTTATTTCAACTCTAGATCTCTTACGCGAACAGCTGGCAATTGAAATTGATGCATTCCAGAAAGAAAATACGCGCCTAACCGCTAATATTGATCAATTTTGTGAGCAAATTAAAACATTAAAGTCACAAATTAATGAGCTTACGGATACCGAAAAAGCACTGCGTGCCACTCAGATTGAACTTGAACTTACTAGCAAAAGGCTCAAAGACTCAAACGATGCGCAGTCTCAAGCTTTAGAAAATACTCAAAGACAATTAGAACAGGTTGCTCAGGCGTATAAAGAAAATCAAAATCAGTTATCTGATAAAATAAAAGAACTGGATAACGTGAAAGAAAAAATGGGAATAGAAGTTGAACAGGCGCGGGCTGTTGGACTGGTATTAAGTGGAACAGTTGAAACATTTTCTAATATGGTTATTCAAGACAAAGAACAACGAGCTGCTTTTCAAAAAAGATTAGAGGAATTTCTAACCAATAAAGAGAAAAGCTTTGTTGAGGTGGCAGACCGAATTTGTGATGCCGAACGCAAACTGTCAATAGTTACCAAACAATTAGAAGAAAGTAATCAGCGGTATCGCAAACTTTTAGACCGACAGGAACAACAGATTATTCGCCTGGAACAAATTGATGTGTATCAATCTGAAGAGACACAGGAATCGTTTGATGGTGTTAAGCCAAGCATCAAAGGGTTTTATGCAATAAAAAAAGAGGCTCCTTTTTTAGCTGTTTCTACCCATGGGGCACAGATGACCGTTGTGATATAAAAAGGCAATATATTCCTTTAGGACTTATGGGTCGTAAGACTTTAAGCTGGGTATTGATGCGCCACAATTTAGGTAGGGTAACGACAGAGATGACTCATTTGGCTGCGATTAATATTTTGTTTGAAAATAATAAGTTTTGATGATTTGAAAAAGAATATCGTTTAAATGACCTATAACTCTCTCAATCAAAATATTAGATTGATGGGGTTTTGATTGAGCCAGAATCGTGCTAATTGCATCGTCGTGCTGTACCTCTTTGGCCAGTATTAGTAATAAATGTTCAGGTTGTGTGTAAAGGAACTCATAAATTAACCCCTGAAGATTTTCTTGAGTCACTATTCTCGTGGATAAAAAAATTAAGCACTCACGTTCGAGTGTATTCAATAAAATAGTCACGTTTTTTGAACTCCACAAATAGAAATCTTTTCAAAACACTCTCATGAAAGAAAATAGCTTTTGTAACAAAAATGGATGCCCATCTTATTCAATTCTAGGATAATCTTGCATCAGAAACATGAATTAACTGAGAAAAAATGGGTTTTTTTATTTGTTCCATGGGCCTTTATCTCTAAAATGATCTTTCTAGCATAAACATCCTAATTCAATCAATAGTGTCTCATTCGTGTGGCTGCTATTCATGAAAAAAATCAAAACTGGTTTTATACTCATGGATAAGGGTAATGACTGACTTGATAAAATGAGTGCAACTTTTATTCCCATCGGTATGATTACTTTAGGTATTCTACTTCTTTCAAAAGGAGGGTATCTAATTCATGGCCTTCTTCGTGAAACAAATGGATATCGTTACCACTGGATTGCCTAATTGACTCTTATTGGTCTGTTCATATTGAGCTATTTAAGCTGCATTCTTTACGGTGTTTTTATTGATCCCCACTGTCTTAATTATTTTTATGCCTCTGTATTTTTATTGGGCGGACTTTATGTTTATTTATCGTGTCAGTTAATGGAAAAAACGATTAAAAAAACAGAAATGATTAATGATTGATGACTTAACGTTGCGTTTTGCAACATTGGAACATCGAAGCAAACATGATGGACTCACTGGTTGTAACACAAGGGAGCATCTTCTTGATGTGCTCAATACTTACTTCCAGAATATACAAACAGGTGGTGGAATGTGTGTCATCATGTTCATTGATATGGATAACTTTAAATTGGTGAATGATAACTTTGGTCATGATGTCGGTGATAAGGTGTTGCAAAATTTTATCACATTATTAAAACAACGGCTTCGAAAAAACGACTTGATTGCGCGTTATGGTGGTGATGAATTTATTGCAGTGATGAACCATATTTCTTTGGAGGAGGCTTCTCATATAGCACGAGATATCGTGCAACTTGCATCAAAGTCTTATGATGCCAATGAGTTTAACGTTGGATGCTCGGTAGGTATCTCCATACTAAATCGTGATTCTGTATCAGTCATTGAGATCATCAAACAGGCTGATATAGCCTGTTATGCTGCAAAACAAAACATCACATACGATTCGGTTTGCATTTACAATGGTTCATAAGCAAGTGGAGCATCCAATTAATTTACGCTCATAAACCGAATCCGTTATTTCTATTAATTTGTTCTCCTTGTTGCTTTTTGTTGTGTCATAGGCTCGGCTCGTCGTTTTTTATTTTCTATCTTAGCGTTGACAAAATACCCCTTATGGGTATATACCTATAGGGGTATACAGGAGAAAATACATGTCAAAACACCCAGAGCATCACCACGAATTATCCCGACTTAATCGAGTTACAGGTCAGCTTGAAGGCATTAAGCGGATGATTGAGGAGAAACGCTATTGCGTGGATATTCTGTCGCAACTACGCGCTGTTCGTAATGCGGTAAAAACCATTGAGCTTGGCGTGCTTGAGCGCCACGTGTTGAATTGCCTTAATGAAGCGGCCTGCCATGGCAATCAGGAATCTCGCCAGGAAAAAATGGATGAGATTATGGCCTTGCTTAAAAAATACGATTGAGGTGCATGATGAGTACAAATAAACACGGTTCTCAGCACCATAAAGAAGCACACAGTTGCTGCAATCATCAGCATTCACAAACATCTGCGCCTACTGTGACGACATCAAAAAACGCCCTGTATACTTGCCCCATGCATCCCCAAATCCGTCAAGATAAACCAGGAACCTGTCCCATTTGCGGCATGGCGCTTGAGCCTGAGCAGGTGAGTTTAGCTGAGCAAAAAAATCCTGAATATGAGGATATGTTTAGGCGTTTTATACTGTCCTCTATCCTCAGCATCCCGGTTGTTCTCTTAGCGATGGATGAGTATTGGATGGTCGCACCTACTCGAATGTCCTTATCCTTGTGGCTTCAAGCAGCACTGACCACTTTGGTGGTTTTAGGTTGTGGCAGGCCTTTCTTTGTTCGTGGTTGGCAATCGCTTTTGTCCCGTCACTTGAACATGTTTACCCTGATTGCTTTGGGAACAGGCGTTGCCTGGGGCTATAGTTTAGCGGTAGTTATTTTCCCCCAATTGCCACCCCTACATATGCAGAAAAGCAGCATGATGCCGGTGTATTTTGAAGCAGCAGCAGTCATTACGACCTTGGTGCTTTTAGGGCAAGTATTGGAATTAAAAGCACGCGAGCGCACAGGGGATGCCATTCGCGCATTGCTTCATTTAAATCCAACCCTTGCTCACCGATTGAATAATGAAGAGCAAGAAGAGGACATCACACTTGATGAAGTAGCGGTAGAGGATAGGTTGCTTGTGCGCCCCGGTGAAAAAATTCCGGTTGATGGGGAGGTAATTCGCGGGCAAAGTGATGTCGATGAGTCCATGTTAACCGGTGAGCCTATGCCTGTCGCCAAAGAAGTTGGCAATCAAGTCATTGGCGGGACGCTCAATCAACATGGCAGTCTCATTATAAAAGCCGCTCATGTGGGTAAAGACACCATACTTGCCCGCATTATCACACAAGTCAGTGAAGCACAGCGTAGCCAAGCGCCTATTCAGCGTTTGGCCGATGCTGTATCGGCTTGGTTTGTGCCAATCGTTTTAGGGATTGCGATACTTTCGTTTCTCGTCTGGTTTTTAATAGGCCCTGCGCCTTCCTTAAGCTATGGCTTAATCGCTGCCATCTCCGTACTGATTATTGCCTGTCCTTGTGCTTTAGGACTTGCAACGCCTATGTCAATCATGGTTGGGATAGGTGAGGGCGCACGACGTGGTATCTTAATTAAAAATGCAGCATCACTAGAGCAATTACGCAAAATCAACACGTTGGTGGTGGATAAAACAGGAACACTGACTCAAGGCCATCCGGCATTGACCCAAATTATCCCCAGTGGTCACTGGCAAGAAGCGGAACTTTTGGTTCTTGCCGCCTCCCTTGAGCGGCATAGCGAACACCCATTGGCTAGAGCGCTACGTGATGAAGCGCAAAGACGTCAGATGACACTGAAAGAGGCCACCGATTTTATTGCAGTCCGAGGAAAGGGGGCTCAAGCGCAAATCGATAGTGCGATGGTTGCCATTGGCAATGCGCACTGGTTGTCTGTTCCTGACAATGAAATTCCAATTGCTGCGTTAAAAGCACAAGAAGAAGGGGCTACTTTGATTTATTTAACGGTTGATAAACAATTGGCGGGTGTTTTTATTGTGACCGACCGTATTAAAGAGTCCAGCCAACTTGCAGTTGCTTCTCTTATGAAAAAGGGTATTCACGTCATCATGCTCACGGGTGATAATGCTATGACTGCAAACGCGGTGGCCCAACGCGTAGGTGTTACAGAGGTGATTGCAGAAGTATTGCCCGATGAAAAAAGCAAAGTGATTTCCGAACTGCAACAAAAAGGACATGTGGTTGCCATGGTGGGAGATGGAGTTAATGATGCCATTGCGTTGGCAAAAGCCGACATTGGCATTGCGATGGGAACCGGTAGTGATGTGGCGATTGAAAGTGCTGGCATGACCTTATTATCAGGTGATTTAAGCAAGCTTTTAGAAGCCTACGAATTATCGGTCCATACGGTACAAAACATTCAACAAAACCTCTTTTTTGCCTTTTTTTATAATGCACTGGGTGTGCCGGTTGCAGCAGGCGTTCTTTATCCACTCACGGGCTTGTTGCTTAACCCGATGATAGCCGGTACGGCCATGGCACTCAGTTCAGTGTCAGTGATTGTCAATGCGTTGCGTTTGCGTCATAAACTGACATGATAGAAAAAGCAATGAAGGACTTAGGTAATTTTAGGGGCAGAGTATACATGATGAATAAAAAATGGCGCTTGAACTATTTTGTAATTTCATAATAGCTCGAAAGTCCATCTTAGTGCATGCTAAAAACCCTCCTTGAATTTAAAAAACAGGCAGCAATTAAATAAGGACAAGGGGCAGGCATCAGCTGATTCGTGATGGCTCTTGTGATAAGGACAGGGGATGTCAAGCCTTAAATTTCTTTAAGCTTAACTTAAATAGGTTGTTTGCTGTATTTATTGAAAAATTTTAAAGGTTGCAGAATAAATAACCCTAATTCTCTTATTCAAGGATATATATTTTGCCAGAATTAGCATCGATGCGTAATTTAATTTTTTTATCCTCTTTACCAAGGGCCTTTGCCTCATACTGACTGCCGTGCGCTTCAATTTTGAAAATAGTATGATAGTCCGCGTCTTCAATTCTCTGGGCCGCTTCAAGCATTGAGATGGGGTATTTCGTGGTTTTTAAATTGGTGTTGATAAAGTCCCCTGTATTGGGGTTCATTCGAAGAATAAGCTGAATCCCTTTCTCATCAAGGCTTCCACCTCATATAAACCATCATCAAATTCAACCTCTCTTATCGCGCTATAACCCCGAGTCTGCAGAATTTTCAAAATTTCAGACATAGGTAAGGTGTGTCTGGGAATTTCATCGGCCAGAATTGTTTGTGTGGCTAAAGAAAAAATAAGGCCGCCACAGATTGAAATAAAAACCTCTTTTTTCATATTGGCCTCCTGTGCGGTGTTGACGGGAATAAAATTTCATCAATTTAACTCCGTGTTTTATATTGAATGAATATAAAACGAAAGGAGTACAATTTACTTTTATTTCATCCATAATAATGATATTAAAAAATAACAGCAAGTGAGTTATTCTAAGGATGCGAATGATGAAAAAATCTAGTTTAGTAACCTCATATGTATTGATGCTCATTTCTTTAATGTTTTTGTTGGCTTCCTGCGCTTCTTCTATTAATAAAGAAGATTCAAAAAACAATCAACAGCCTAAGCGAGTATTTAGTGGGTATCACCCGCATGGTCATGGTCACGGACACTATTAAGCCAAATTAAATTAAAACAGTGACATTAAGATAACCGTTAGTGATATATATTAATGCATGGGTATGGTGTGAAAATATTTTTGATATAAAGACAAATAGAATCCATTTTTTTCAATATGTTTTAAGGCTTGATTGATTTGGTTCATTAGCATCTTAGAATCCATTTTGGCCATGATTCCATAACCGATGCCGACGGGGAAGGGTTTGCCTAATCCTTTAAACAAGGTGTTATTATTAGCTATCCAATAATCAGCCGAAAAATCATCCATCAGCAGGGCATCCACTTCCTGTTGATTTAAGGCAGTGATGAGTTGATTGGTTGAAGGATATTCTCTAACCCTATTGGTTTTAAATTTCTGAGTAATGAGTTGTTTGAAGAGAGAGCCTCTGATAATGCCTATTGATCTATTGTTGAGTTGTTCAAGAGATGTAATTGAGTCGTTTTTTATGGTCATAAAACGTGCTGCACTGGCCAGATAGGGAAGACTAAAGAGAAAGGTTTTCTGCCGTTCGTTGGTGATGGTAATTGCCGCTATGCCCAAGTCAATTTTACTCGCTTTTAATTCTGTAAACAGCTCGTCAAACAGCATGGATTTCAATTGACACTGAGCTTTAATTTGCTTGCAGAGCTCCGTTATGAGCTCAATGTCAAACCCAAAGAAATGATTTTTGTCGGCATTCATTGAAAACGGCGGGTCATACGCCACTATTCCAATAGTTAATGACTGAGCCTTCAGTTCGGCAGTCAAGATTATTAAAAAAACAAATAATAATCGTAGGTACATAGGATAAACAAGTTAATGGATTATAAAGATCAGTGTATACCAGTTTGGTAATCATTTCAGTGACTTAATGCTATGATTTTCTGGTTTTTTTAGCAATAGGGTGTATCGAGGCCCAAAATCAAGGTACACTGAACGATAAGGTTTGAAAAGGATTTGATAGGGTAGGGAATGCGTAATTTATTTTATTATGTTATATGGAGTGCAATGAGCCTTGTAGCGAGTGAGGCGCTCGCGGCCACCCCTTTGACATTCAAACAAGCCCTGGGCATTGCTTATCGCAATAATCCCGAATTACAAGCCGAAATAGATAAAGCACAAGCCATGCGCGGTTTTTTTATCCAAAGTGGGCTTTATCCCAATCCTCAAGTGACTTTAACCGCAGAAAACTTTGGCGGCTCGGGAAGTTATTCGAGTTATGAAGCGGCAGAAACTACGGCATCAGTGACCCAGCCCATCCCTTTGGGGAATCGGTTACAGTATCTGAAAAAAGCAACCTATGCAGACTACTTAGCTTCTCTTGCCCAAATTCAAGTGCAAAAAGCGATACTTTATGTGGCAGTTGGTGTGGCCTATGTGGATGCACTTTATGCAGGTCAATGGCATCAAGTAACCCAAAAACTTATTCGCCTCAATCAAGACATCGTAAGCGCAATCGAGCGTCGAGTTAAGGCAGGCGCAGGAGCGGAATTAGACTTACGTTTGGCCCAGGTGCGCTTAGGCGAAGCGCGTATTCAAGAAAATAAAGCCGCACGGGATGCTTTATTTCAGCGTGCGAAATTGGCGCGTCTATTAGGTGATGGGTTACGAGTTGATAGACAATTGGTGGATAAAGGTCTTCCTGGAGTGACATTGAACTGGGCTGTGTTACTTAGAAAATTACCGCAAAGCCCTCAGTTAGTGCAGCTTCAACAGCAATTACACGCCAAGCGTGCAACTATTACTGCAGTTAAAAAATCTGTGTGGCCGGATTTAAACATTCAATTAGGCGGTCGTCATTTCTCTGATGATGGCAGTAATGCCGCAGTGGCTTCTGCTTTTGCAGAAGTGCCTGTTTACAATAGAAATCAAGGCAAAATCATAACCGCTGAGGCACAATACACCCAAACGGCTCATGAGCTTCAAGGTACACGCCTTGATGTGCGTCAAAATGTCTATGGGGCTTTTCTACAAGCCGAACAAAGTCATTATGAGGCAAGCTTGGTGACGAATTCATTATTACCTTTGGCCCGTAAATCAATCAAATTGGCACAAGACGGCTACCAAATGGGACGTTATACGTACATTGAATTATCTACAGCCCTTAATTCGTTGTATGAAGAAGAGCGTCATTACCAACAAGCTCATGCTGATTATCATAAAGCCTTAATTCAACTGACCGGGCTTTTAGGATTAGCGCCTTCTAAGGAGAGTAAATGAGAGTTTTAAAGCCATTCCTATCCTGCATGCCCTTTATAATTCTGTTATTGGGGTTAAGTTCCTTTTCGTTATGGGCAGCAAATGAAGAATCCCATGGCGATGAAGAAAAAAATCATCAAGAAACCATGGAAAAGGGTCCGCAAGGTGGGCGTTTGTTTAAGGATGGAGATATAGCCCTTGAGTTTTTAATTTTTGAACGAGGTATGCCACCGCATTTTCGCGCTTATTTGTATAAGAATGGTGAGCCTATCGCGCCTGGGAAAGCGCAATTGACCGTTCAGTTAAAGCGATTTGGTGATAAAAAAGAAGCAATTGCGTTCACTCCTGTCGAGAATTTTTTACAAAGCGTTGAGGCGATTGAAGAGCCTTATTCTTTTGATGTGAGCATTCAATTAGAATTCCAGGATAAACGTTATGCCTGGCATTATGCGACTTATGAAGGCCGCATTAAAATGGCGCCAGCCATTCTGAAAGCGGCAGACATTCAAACGGCTAAGGCACAAAGCCAAACAATTAAAACACAACTTAAAGTCGTAGGCAAAATTGCTCCCAATCGAGATACCTTAGCCCCCATCTATGCACGCTATTCAGGCATTATTAAATCAATGACTAAAAATTTAGGCGATGAAGTCACCAAAGGGGACGTATTAGTTACGATTGAGAGTAACGAAAGTTTACAAAATTATACAATTAATGCCCCCATGAGCGGAACCATCGTGCAAAAATACGCAACCAATGGGGAGCTTGCGCAAAACACCAAACCTATTTATGAAGTGGCTAATTTGGCTACTGTGTGGGCCGATTTTACCTTGTATCGTAAAGAGGTGCCTTTAGTAAAACAAGGCATGAGTGTGGTGGTAACTGGAGATGAAGGAACACCAAAATCCATCAGCACCATTTTTTACATTGCGCCCTTAGGCATTGAAGACAGTCAAACAACGCTCGCACGAGCAGTTCTTTCTAATGAGCCTCGTGTTTGGTTGCCTGGGATGTACATTAATGCCGCAATTACCATTAAAGAAAAAACGGTTCCAGTTGCCATACTTTTGTCGGCTATTCAGCGCATGGATGAGAAAGAGGTAATTTTTATCCAGCAAGGAGATTATTTTGAGGCAACGCCTGTTATTTTAGGCCAAAGGGATGATGAGTGGGTCGAAGTAGTTTCGGGGCTTGATGCAGGCCAGCGCTATGTCAGTAATAACAGCTTTTTTATGAAAGCAGAATTAGGTAAGGATGGCGCGAGCCACGAGCACTAAGGATTGGTAATGCTTGAAAAAATAATTCGTTTTTCCCTAAAGCATCGATGGTTTGTCTTATTATTTACGACAATCATTGCTCTTTATGGTGTGTATAATTTTCAACGTTTGCCTATTGATGCGGTACCTGACATCACCAACGTGCAAGTGCAAATCAATACTCAAGCCTCTGGCTATTCACCCTTTGAGGTGGAGCAACGAATTACTTTTCCTATTGAACTGGCTATGAGCGGGTTGCCTAATCTGGATTACACTCGTTCTTTATCACGTTATGGACTGTCGCAAGTCACGGTGGTCTTTAAAGATGGAACGAACATTTATTTTGCGCGTCAATTAATTAATGAGCGCTTGCAGGAAGTAAAAGACAAGCTTCCTCCAGGAGTAGAAACCACCTTAGGCCCAATCTCTACAGGGCTTGGTGAGATTTTTATGTACACGGTCACTAACAAGGCAAATGTACCAGTAAGTCAGCGTTACAATCCAACGGAACTGCGTACCGTTCAAGATTGGATTATCAAGCCACAACTGCGTAATGTGGAGGGAGTGGCTGAAGTAAACACCATTGGGGGTTATGAAAAACAATTTCACATCACTCCAGATCCCATGAAACTGGTTCGGTATGGGTTAAGCTTAAACAACGTGGTTGAGGCATTAGAACGCAATAATGCCAATGTGGGTGCGGGATATATTGAAACCAATGGCGAGCAGAACTTAATTCGCGTACCAGGGCAGGTGCAAAACATCACCGATATTGAGAACATTGTTATTGCAAGCTTTGAAGGAACACCTATCCGAATTCGTGATATTGCAGAAGTGGCTTTAGGCAAGGAGCTACGAACAGGAGCAGCAACAGAGAACAGTAAAGAAGTCGTTTTAGGCACAGTATTTATGCTTATGGGCGAGAACAGCCGCACGGTGTCTGAACGAGTCGCGGCCCAAATGAAAGTTATTAATAAATCATTGCCAGATGGTATTGAAGCAGTCACGGTCTATAACCGAACCTTGCTTGTGAACGCTACCATTAATACGGTGAAGAAAAACCTGATTGAAGGGGCATTGCTTGTTTGTGTTATTTTGTTCTTGTTTTTAGGTAACATTCGCGCAGCACTGATTACCGCGATGGTGATTCCTTTATCCATGTTGCTTACCATTACAGGGATGGTATCTAATAAAATCAGTGCCAATTTGATGAGCTTAGGCGCTCTTGATTTTGGTTTGATTGTCGATGGTGCGGTCATTATTGTTGAAAACTGCATTAAGCATTTGGGTGAACAACAGCATGCTTTGCATCGTGTTTTAAATTTAGAAGAGCGCTTGAAAGTCATAGCTTATGCCACAACGGAGGTGATTCGGCCTAGTATCTTTGGTGTCTTTATTATCACGGTGGTTTATTTACCGATTTTAACGCTCACAGGGGTTGAGGGGAAAATGTTTTTGCCGATGGCGCAAACGGTTATTACCGCGCTGCTTGCTTCCATGCTCTTTGCTCTGACTTTTGTTCCAGCTGCCGTTGCCATTTTTTTAGGTGGACGTGTACAAGAAAAAGAAAATTGGTTGGTACACTACCTCTCACTTGTTTATGCAAAAGCCTTGCGCCGCTGTTTTCATGCCAGAAGGTTGGTGATAGGAGGTGCAGTTGCTTTGGTAGGGATTAGTCTCTTGCTCGCATTTCGTTTGGGCGGGGAATTTATTCCAAGTCTTGATGAAGGCGACATTGCCATGCACGCGATGCGAATTCCTGGCACCAGTTTAACACAAGCCATTACCATGCAGCACTTAGTGGAAGAGCGAGTAAGCCAGTTTCCCGAAGTCAAACGAGTTTTTGCAAAACTGGGGACTGCGGAGGTGGCCACTGATCCTATGCCGCCCAATGTCGCTGACACGTTTATTATGTTAAAGCCTCGGAAGGATTGGCCGAATCCTAAAAAAAGCAAACAGCAACTAGTACAAGAAATCGAGGCGGCAGTAAAGCAAATTCCAGGGAATAACTATGAATTTACTCAGCCCATTCAGATGCGCTTTAATGAATTAATTTCAGGGGTGCGTAGTGATGTCGCGGTGAAAGTATTTGGTGATGACATGAATACATTGCTCGAAGTAGCTGAAGCCATCAGTGCTCAATTAAAAAAAGTGCCTGGTGCTGCTGATGTAAAAGTAGAGCAAGTCAGTGGTTTACCGCTACTAACCGTTGAAATCAATCGCGATGCTTTGGCACGCTACGGCTTACAAATTGGCACGGTTCAAGATGCCATTGTCATTGCCACAGGCGGCAAAAAAGGTGGCGAGCTCTTTGAGGGAGACAAGCGTTTTGATTTAGTGGTGCGCTTGCCTGAAGAGTTACGTACAAACCCTAATGTACTACGCCAAGTATTTATTCCGTTGCCACAGGCTAAAGATGGCGAACGACATTTTATTCCGTTGAGTGAAGTAGCCAAAATGGTGCGCAGTGAAAGCCCCAATCAAATCAGTCGGGAAAGTGGTAAACGGCGTGTGGTGGTCAGTGCTAACGTTCGCAATCGGGATTTAAGCTCATTTGTGAATGAAGCCAAGCAACGGATTGACCAGAGTGTCAAAATTCCCAGTGGCTACTGGGTAACCTGGGGTGGTCAGTTTGAGCAGTTGCAATCAGCCTCTCAACGGCTACAAATCGTTGTTCCTATCACACTATTGGGCATTTTCTTATTGTTGTTTATGAGTTTTGGTCGAGTACGAGATGCGCTCTTAGTGTTTAGTGGCATTCCTTTGGCGTTAACTGGTGGGGTATTTGCACTGTGGCTTCGAGGGATTCCCTTGTCCATTTCAGCAGGTGTTGGGTTTATTGCGTTGTCAGGGGTGGCAGTTCTTAATGGCCTGGTCATGATTACCTTTATTAATAAACTGCATGAACAGAAAAAAATGTACTTAAAAGATGCGGTGCTACAAGGCTCTCTGGCGAGGCTTCGTCCGGTACTCATGACTGCTTTAGTGGCCTCTTTGGGGTTTGTACCGATGGCTTTGGCTACGGGCACGGGCTCTGAAGTACAACGTCCCTTGGCGACCGTGGTCATAGGTGGCATTATCTCATCCACTTTTCTAACACTCTTAGTCTTACCCGGTTTGTATTACCTGTTTCATGAGCGGCACAAGAAATCACTAATTAAAAAATCAGGCAAAGATGAGTGATTTCTTTGATGGAACTGTAACAATATGAGTAATTGTCATTTTAAAGTAAGTGGAAAGACATCCATAAAGAACACTATAGCAAAGATAAGTGCGGCAGCAAGAGAAAGATAAAATCCCAAGTGTGTTATAAATTTCATTTTATGGCCGGAGCTTCCTTTTGCCAGGATAATCAAAATTAGCCCCATAAAAAAACAAATCCTAAGATGATAAGAAGACTGTGATTTGAAAGAAGGGGCGTCATTCTTCTTCCTTGTATAAAAATAAATTCATTTAATTATAGCTCTTTTGAGCAAAGGACACGGATAGTGTTTTGACAACTTCTGTGAATGAGCTACACTAATAGTTAAATACTTATTTAACTGTTTAATTAACTATGCTAACTCAAGACCAAATCATCACTTTAAGCGATATCTTGCATTTGATGGGTGAGCCCAATCGTTTAAAGCTTCTTATCGCGTGTTTGGATGGTCCAAAATCAGTTTCAGAGCTGGCGGAACAACTGCAACTTTCGGTGCCATTGGCGAGCCATCATTTAAGTCTATTACGTTCTGCACGTCTTCTTTTAGCAAATAGAGAGGGAAAACATATTTATTACACTATTTATGATGCGCATGTGCGTTGTATTTTAGAGGACATGCTCAAGCACTTTACTGAAGAAATGGAGAATTAACATGAGTTTTCTAAAACGAATGCTTGGAAGTCTTGGCGGCCATCATGGCGGATATCGCCGCTCTCATCATGGTCAAATAAGCCAACAGAATAATTACTCAACCAATCCTGAATCAAGAGGATTGAGTTGCCCGCGCTGCAAGAGCTCTCTAGCTCCTGGGGCACGATTTTGTAGTCAATGTGGCAGCGGTCTTGAGAATACTCAATGCAGTTGTGGTGCCACTATTACTGCAGGGGCAAATTTTTGCGGCCAATGTGGGAGCTCATTATGACAAAGCCTCTAACTTTAACTACTTTTTTTGTTGCAGGCCTTGATTGTCCGGCTGAAGAGCAATTAATCAGGCGCCAATTAAAAGTGATTCCTGAAGTGGCGCAGATGGATTTTAATTTCATTGCTGAGGAAGTGACCGTGCACCATCGTCTTCCAGCTATTGATGTGTTGCAAAAACAAATTGAAGCGTTAGGCATGAGTGTTCGGGTTCAAGGCAGCACCTCCTCTGCAAAAGAAGAGAAGAAGCAAGTTGATTCGTCATGGCCATTGCTAGCTTTGGCAGGCTTTTTAGCGCTTTGCTCTGAGTTAACTGCTTATTTCATTACTAAAGAGCAATTTATTTGGGTCATTCTTCCCGCTCTGCTTGCCATTACCTTAAGTGGTCCCTCTACTTTTAAGAAGGGTTTAATCGCGCTGCGTACTAAGGCCATGAACATTAATAGCCTGATGTTAATTGCAATCACCGGGGCCATGATTATAGGGGCCTGGCCGGAAGCCGCGATGGTCACTGTTTTATTTGCTCTTGCTGAGCGAATCGAACGTTATTCTTTAGATAAAGCCCGCCTTGCCATTCGCAGTCTCATGCAAATTGCACCAGTGGTGGCTCGGATTAAAATGGATAATGGTCAATGGCAGACTTTGCCTGTAGAAGAGGTAGCCGTTGGTGCGGTATTTAAAGTAAAACCCGGTGAGCGCATCCCACTGGATGGGGTGTTGATATCGGGACAAAGTACGGTCAATCAAGCCCCGATTACAGGGGAATCCATGCCAGTGAGCAAGCAAGTAGGTGATGACGTGTTTGCAGGGACTTTAAATGAGCACGGTGCCTTTGAGGTTAAAGTCACTAAGGCTTCGGGTGATACATTGCTTGCTAAAATTGGTAAAGCCATTGAGCAGGCACAAAGTGAGCGGGCGCCAACGCAACGTTTTGTCGATGAGTTTGCCAAATACTACACCCCAATTATGGTCTTGATTGCACTGGTTATTGCACTTATTCCCCCGTTGGTGTTTGGTTATCCTTTTTATGACTGGATATATAAAGCCTTAACGTTATTGGTTATTGCTTGCCCTTGTGCTTTGGTCATCTCTACACCGGTAACGGTAGTCAGCGGATTGGCTTCATCGGCACAACATGGTCTTCTTATCAAAGGAGGCAGCTATTTAGAAATGGGGCACCAGCTTAAATTAATTGCTCTGGATAAAACAGGCACCTTAACAGAGGGAAAACCTGTAGTGACTGATTTTATCGTTTATGATAAACAACAATCGAAAGAGTCCTTATTAGTCCTTGCTGCAAGTCTTGATAGTCATTCGGAACATCCAGTGGCTCATGCTTTGGTTGAATACTGGCGGCAAAATCAACCTAATGAGTCTTTGCTTGAGGTAGAGCAATTTTCAGCACTTCCTGGCCGCGGGGTGCAAGGAATTATTAGTCAAGGATTGTATTACGTTGGAAATCATCAACTGGCAGAAGATAATAAGGTGTGCTCTCTTGCTGTAGAGCAGGAACTTAAGCGTTTGGAAGAGGAAGGAAAAACAACAGTCATTTTGAGTAATTCAGCGGTGGTTTTAGCCGTTTTTGCAGTGGCCGATACGCTTCGTGCTACGAGTAAATGGGCAATTGACACCTTGCATCAACAAGGACTTAAAACAGCGATGTTAACCGGTGATAATGCCCTGACGGCTAAAGCCATTGCCAAAGTGCTGGGGATTGATGAAGTGCAGGCGAATGTTTTGCCTACTGAAAAATTACAAGCAATTAATCGGCTTTTGGAACAGTATAAAACGGTGGGAATGGTGGGTGATGGAATCAATGATGCACCAGCACTTGCAAAAGCTACGATTAGTTTTGCGATGGGCAAAGGTACCGATACGGCTTTAGAAACCGCAGATGTTGCGTTAATGAATGATAATTTAGCCATGCTTCCTTTATACATTGATTTAAGCCGAAGAACGGCGCGTATTCTTCGCCAAAATATTACTTTGTCCCTTGCAATTAAAGGGGTGTTTTTCATTCTGGCCCTGGGAGGATTAGCAACGTTATGGATGGCGGTATTTGCTGATATGGGTGCGAGTCTAATTGTTGTTGCGAATGGGCTGCGCTTACTTAATTCCCATAAAGGGCATTCGGAGTATCAGGAAATGAAGGGATAATGAGAGTCTTGGTGGGTTTGTCACGAAAGAGGTTGCATGATGAATGATTGGGTTGAAAATGAACAATATAGCGCTCATCCATTGCGTTTTTTAGTGGTGGAATCCTCATTAGGAATTCGTATTCTCATTCGTATGCATTTATTAGAGTTGAAGCATTTGGTGGATATGGCAGGGGATGATGAATCGGCAAGAGAGTTGGCTTTCATGAGAGTTTATGATTTTATCTTAGTGGATAAAAATTTAAATTGCTATGAGCTGATTGACCAGATACAAAAAAATTCGGTATTAAACAACCATACGCCCATAATCATTTTAACTTCTAGCCATAATCAGGAAAACCCGTCTCATGAGAGCGCTACTTATTTTAAAAAACCCATATCCAAGAAGGATGCAGTACAGTTGCTTTATTTTCTAAAAAATATTAAAAAATGAATTTTTTTAAAGGTGGCGTGCAAACATAAAATGGAGAAGATAAGATGCATTTATCTTCTGTTATTCAGTATGTTACGATGTAAGTAGTTTCAAGTTATTTTGATTGGCTGTTAAGGAGAAATAATGAATACTAATGGATTTAAAATAATTGTATTAATCGGTTTATTGGGTTTGGGCTTGACTGCCTGCACTCCTAAAACAACACCTGCTCCAGCTCATCCTGAGGTTAGCTATGAGGGAGGATTTGGTGGCGATGGTGGTCATGACCACCAACCTAAGAACGACTAAATAGGAAAACATAAATGTTTACTAATGGATGGTTTTTAAGTTCTTTAGGTATTGCAATTATTGTATTGATTGGTCTTATCTGGTGGTTCAGAAAAACTAAGAAAACCATCCATTTTTACACCGCTTTTATTACTTTTCTTATCCTTGCCGCGATTTTCTTACATGGTGTTTCATTTAAATTAAATTAGCTGGTGCTGATGAGGAGCAATAATGAGTAAGGATGTACCTCATGATTTAAAAAAATACTCAAAAGAGCAGTTACTGTGGTTCGCTCTTTTGCTCACGGGAAGCTTTTTAATTGCCGAGGTCGCTGGTGGCATTATCACAGGAAGCCTTGCATTAATTTCTGATGCCGCACATATGCTAACGGACGTTACCGCTCTTATTATTGCTCTAATTGCGATTCGTATTAGTAAACGTCCTGCCGATGCGCGTCGCACGTTTGGTTATAATCGATTTGAAATTTTAGCGGCTGCATTTAATGCGGTCCTTCTTTTTTTAGTGGCCCTTTATATTTTGTTTGAGGCCTATCAGCGACTCAAACAACCTCCTGAAATTTATTCCTTAGGAATGCTCCTCATTGCCAGTCTTGGTTTGGTTGTTAATATAGCGTCTATGTACCTTCTTTCCCAAGAAAAAGATAAAAGCTTAAACCTTAAAAGCGCTTATCTTGAGGTGTGGAGTGATATGTTGGGCTCTTTAGGGGTTATTGTTGCCGCACTTATAATTCGCTTTTTAGAGTGGAGTTGGGTCGATTCTGCTGTGGCAGTATTAATCGGTTTGTGGGTATTGCCACGCACCTGGGTTTTATTAAAAGAAACAGTGAATATTCTTCTTGAAGGTGTGCCAGCTGGAGTGGATCTGGAGATAATTAAAAACCACATGATGGCTGTTGAGGGTGTTTTGGATGTACATGACCTGCATATTTGGGCGATTACCAGTGACAAAATTAGCCTCACAGCGCATCTTGTCATTACTCCCTTTGTAGAAGAGGGAGCTATAAGAGTGAGCGTTCAGAGCATTTTATTCTCTCAATTTGATATTGGGCATACGACCTTACAAACGGAACATAAGAAAACTCTGGATAAAGAGGGTCTTTGTAGTTTTTCAAGCCATTAGGTTTCTAATAAGAACTGCTCTTTGATGAGCTTCGGATTAAACCATCATTACTGCTAATCTTTAAGAATTAAGATGGAATAGGAGTCGTTCATGGAAACTGCGACCAAGAAACAAGGTTTTGTAATCAGTATAGGGGCCCGATTGCTGATTGGATTTATGGCTCTTAGTTTGCCTTTATTGATATTAATTATGCTGTTATTACCTAAAGTAAATGATGTGATTGATCTCACACATAAAATTCATAGTGAAAATTTACCACCAATCCTTGATAGTCAAATTTATCAAGCTCAGGACATTCTTGAACATTGGGCAATGACTGGAGATCCAAAGGATAAAGTTTATTTTGCTCATATCTGGAATGAAATCACTCATGTTAGAGATCAGTGGGATCGAGTCATACGCAAATTAGATGATCCAAAACTACGGCATGAGTGGAGCAAGCTACAAGAATTATATTTGCCTTTTTATCAAGCTCAAGCGTCAGTACTCAATGCTTCTCGAGACCCGAATAATCCAGATAATGTAGAAAACAGCAGAAATAAGACAAGAGCTTTTGAAAAATCAATGATCAATATCATTGATGGTCCTTATTATGAAGAGACCGGCAAAAGAACTGGTGGATTATTCAGCGACTTAGCACGTGAAATAGAAAAGAATGTAAATACAATAGATAACAGCCTAATTTCCTTAAAAAAATCAGCCTTTTGGCTACTCATTTTAGCCATTGTTTTAACCCTTGTTGTGCCTTACACAACCCAACGAGCTATAGCAATTCCAGTAGATAAAGCGATTGATATAGCCGAACGAATTGCTGCAGGAGAGCGTGATGTCGTGATCCAAATTCAATCGGCAGGCAAATTAGGTAAATTGCTTCTATCGCTCAAAGCCATGCAAGAAGCCATTAGAAAAAATGAAGAAATTCTTCGTACTAAAGAAGAAGAATCTCGAGAATTATTTGAAAAACTCGTTAATGCATCGAAAAAATTTAGAGAATACAGCAGTAAAGTTGCTGCAGGAGATCTTCGAGAGCGTCTTGAAGTTGATAAAGAAGGTATTTTACACGAGCTGGGTAACGATTTAAATTCGATGACCAATGGTTTGGCATCTATTACCCAAAAAATCACCAAAGTAAGTAATAATATCGTAACTATGGTTGGGACGGTCATTACGTCTGCTAATCAACAAGCAGAAAGTATTACCTCCCAAGCAACTGCAATTAATGAAATCAGTGCTTCGCTGGAAGAAATTGATAAAAGCTCAAAAGAAACGATGACCAAAGCACAAGCGCTGAAAGAAGTGGCTAAAAATACCTATGAACAAGGAAAACGAGGTAGAGAGTCGGTCCAGAAAAGTATTCAAGGATTCAAAGATTCAGAAGAAAAAATGAAGCTTATTGCGCAAACCATTCTTGATCTAAGTAATCACACCCAACAAATTGGCGACATCACATCGGTGGTCAATACTTTGGCCCAACAATCAAAAATGCTGGCATTGAATGCTTCAATTGAAGCATCAAAAGCAGGTGAGGCAGGAAAAGGTTTTGCTGCAGTAGCTAATGAAGTAAGACATCTTGCCGAACAATCAGAACAATCGACAGTACAAGTACAAAAAATTCTTGAGGACATCCGACGAACTACAGAAAAAGCCGTTACCGTTACGGAAGAAGGAACAAAAACTCTTGATTCAGGAACACAACTTATCGAAAAAGCAGGCCAAGTCATTCAAGCGCTCAGCCAAATGATTCATGAAGCATCTATTTCCAGTCAACACATCGAGGTGGCTATACGGCAGGAAGCTGTAGGTATTGAACAAATTGTTGAAAGTATGAATGAAATTAATCGTACCACTTCAACCTTTTCAAGCGGCATTAAAGAGATGATGGCATTTATTCATAATTTGGATGATATTGCCAAACATTTAAAGGAAGACATCAATTTATATAAAGTTTGAAGGCAGCGCATGTTTTTAGGTGACCTTATTATTTAAGAACGGGTTGTATTTTTTAGGCACAGCTCATTTATCAATTTTCAATAAAAAATTATAATGGACGACTAAGAATCCCGCAGCAACAGAATAAATGGAGTAAAAAATTATCTGATGTGTCAATACACGCAAGTAGGTTTTTTCCACCGATCCCGTTCAAGCTGCCAATAATAATTAAATCAGTATGGTTAAGTCTATTATGCATTCAGTAAGATTGGTTTTACTATTACTGTTAAAGGCAGTGGTTTTCTTGGAAAAAGCTATTTTTTCCAAGAAAATTGTGCCCTAATGGCCAGAGTCAATTAGAACAATTTTAAATGTAGAGGGGAAAAGAGTAAATGAACACCATAAGCCGCTATGTCGTACCTTTTCTAGTTCTTGGATTCGTTGGTTGCAGTAAAAATGTACCTTTATTGCCTGAAGCACAGCATATCAGGGTTGCTCCACCGAGCAACAATATGAAGCATTGCTCCGATTTGGGCAAAGTGGTTGCCTATGATGTGAATGGCGTTAGTCAATCTTATCAATCCCATGAGCATCTTTATCAGGACGAATTAAATACTTTGAAAAATAATACCGCCGAGTTAGGAGGCGATACGTTAGTTATTACAAAAGATAAATCAACTTTTAGTGGTAATCCTAAAACACATTTAGTCGATAAACATACTTTAGAGGGTAAGGCTTATCGGTGTAAGTAAATGACAAAGAAATCCTATCGGTGCTGCATGAATTATGTAGGAGTTAAAATGCTAATTTTTATTCTCAAAGGTACCACTTAGGTTATCCATAATGAATGCAAAATGAAATTGTTCTCAGTATGATAAGTTAGACCATGATAAAAAGGATTTTATAATGTTTGAAATACTCCCCAATTGGCATCCGATTTTGGTGCATTTTACCGTCGCATTATTTACTACATCATTTGGTTTTTACCTACTTACGTATTTATCTAAATCCACGCCTCTTGTCTCGGATAAAATGACGTTAGAATTTGAAGTTGTTGGCCGTTGGTGTTTATGGTGTGCGGCTTTAGTGACGATTTTGACGGTTATTGCCGGTTTTTATGCTTATTATACAGTGAAGCATGATGAGCCAGCACACATGGCCATGATGAACCATCGCAATTGGGCATTGTCTACTGCTTTTGCCATGTGGCTTGTTGCAATTTGGTCTTTATGGCGCTATTACAAGCAAAAAGCAATGACTCTTACGTTCCTTGTCGCAATGTTTCTTGTTCAGGGTTTGTTGCTCTCTACAGCCTGGCGTGGTGGGGAGCTTGTGTATCGCCATGGATTGGGTGTCTTGTCGCTACCAAGTACCGAAGGTGAAACCGAACATCATCATGAATAAAGCCCATGAAAAGTGCGTCGATTTTTTCTTAATAAACATCTTAAAACGCAATCATTGAAGAATAAGAAGGGAGAATGGATTGTGCTGAAAAAAATAAGTGTATTTCTCACCAGTCTTTTGGTGATGACCAATGTGTTTTCTGCCCAGCGTGTTGTTGATTTAGTTGTGGGCTACAAGACCGTTCATTTTGCTGGAAAATCTCGAGTTGCGATTGCGGTAAATAATCAGATTCCAGCACCAACACTACACTTTAAGGAAGGCGATAAGGTCACTATTAATGTATACAATCATTTGGATAAACCCACAACAATTCATTGGCATGGTGTTTTAGTTCCTTGGCAAATGGATGGTGTGGAGCATGTGAGTCAAAAAGCGATTCCATCAGGAGGTGTATTTCATTATCAGTTTGTACTCAAGCAATCAGGAACGTATTGGTACCATGCACACTCTGAATTACAAGAACAACAGGGCTTATATGGTGCCTTCGTCATCGACCCGATTAAGGCACCCAAATATAAATACACGAAAGATTTTGTTGTGGTGTTATCCGATTGGAGTAATACCAAACCAGAGCAGATTTTAAAAAATCTAAAGAAAGAAGGGGATTATTATTCTCCGCGATTTCCGCTGCAGCCCTCTTTATTAAAATTTATGCATGATTATAAAAAAGGCTCCGCAGAGGAACGTAAGCGATTGTTTAATGACTACAAAATGATGCAACAAATGCGCATGAGTATTTATGATTTTAGTGATGTTGCTTATGATGCATTTTTACTCAATGGTCAACCCAAATTCAAACCTTGGACTGCTTTGGTGAAGCAAGGGGATGTGGTACGGTTACGCTTTATAGGTGCTGGAGGAAGCACCATTTTTCGTGTAAAAATTCCTGAGTCTGAAATGCAGATGGTGCACGCCGAAGGGAATGATGTGAGACCCTATATGATTAAAGATTTTGCCATTGCATCAGGTGAAACCTATGATGTGCTTGTTAAAATTCAAAAAAACACACCCTACATCATTTATGCAGAATCCTTAGATACAGTAGGGGCTGCATACGGTGCCTTAGTGACCTCTTCGCAACATTCTGTAGATTATTCAAAAGTACCTCCATTTCCTGAGCCATTGCCAGTTACTCGAGATATGATGGCCATGATGATGGGGAATATGAATCAAGGTACTTTACCTCAGACAGCAAAATCAGCCACTAAGACAAAAGAGAGAAGACATGCTCTTAAAATGAACATGAGTTCAATGTCTCATGAAATGGACAAGAAAAAATCACACGTTAAGGGAGCAAATAATTCATCGTCTATGCCCAACATGAAAATGGACTCCAACATGAAAATGGACTCCAACATGAAAATGGACTCCAACATGAAAATGGACTCCAACATGAAAATGGACTCCAACATGAAAATGGACTCCAACATGAAAATGGACTCCAACATGAAGATGGACTCCAACATGAAGATGGATTCCAACATGAAGATGGATTCCAGCATGAAGATGCCCACGGAGCCAACTATTATTGGAGACAAGATGGAGCCACCCAACTCCTCTTACAAAACTTCAATGGGCACAAAATATCAGCCCATGATTGCCGCAGTGAAAACAAATGATCCGAATACTCCAGTAGCGCATGTAATCAATATGGAGTTGTTTGGGTATATGGATCGATTTATTTGGTTTATCAATGGAGTTCCTGCTTATAAAGCGAAACCCATACGTTTAGATCCTGGGAAACGCTATCGGTTTGTATTTACCAACACATCCATGATGCATCATCCCATGCACATTCATGGTCATTGGTTTATTTTGCGCAAGGGGAATGATGCCTACGATCCTTTATTGCATACGATTGATGTGCCACCAGGTGCTACGATAACCGCGGATGTTGACACCGATGCCAGTGGCCAATGGTTTTTTCACTGTCATTTTCTTTATCATATGATGACTGGGATGTCGCGTGTGTTTCAATATTCTACATTAATAGAAATTACACAGGGTAAAAGAAAGCCGCAAAATATTATAAAACAAACGCCTTATTACAATCGTCCCATTGTACGAGTGGATGAAACCATGCCTATCGATTCTTCCTTGGTGAAGTATCCGATGGTCCATCCTGCAGGTTTATGGCGCGCCTCATTTATCGATGCTGGTGCTGATCCGTTTCATAATGCACAACGCCTAAATTACAAGGGTTTATATGGTCCTGATTATCATAAGCTTGAATTATTCGTCAATGATGCGGAATTGTTGAAGGGAAAGGTTGAAAGTGCTGACATTGATATTTTTTATTGGCATTTAATCAGCCAGTTTTGGGCGATTAAAGCAGGTGCTAATTATACCAATAAACCAGCAAATACACCCTATTGGCAGCCAGGTATTGGTATTGAAGGGTTAATGCCTTATTTTATCGATACCAATCTTCGAGGCTATTACTACAATGGAAGTGCTAAACTGGATTTGGAGTTATCGCGAGATACCCAGATCACCAATAACTTTTTTATTAGGGCAGGGGTACGCAGTATTCTGGCTTCGAAAACAGTCATTCAAGCCAATATCGGTAATGGACTCAATCAAATGCGCTATATTGTCAGGCCTTATTATCGGCTGGCTCCTGGATTAAATATTAATGTTGAATACGAACATGAGCAAGATTATGGCGCTTTTAAAAACATACAAATAATTAATGGGGAAGCAGCCAGTCAAGATACGGTAACATTTGGCCTTACCCTGTTATTGTAAGAGAAGTGGACAATTAATATTGAAATTTGAGCTTTTTATTTTAAATCAACTCTGATTATGAGCCTTGTCTTGTACTATTCCAGGTGTTGAGCAAAAGATTAAAGTGGTGTCATTTAGAGTTAGAGGGTCGAGGGTTAGCTGATGTACTTACGAATCATATCTCCAACGTTTGCGGCTCTGGGTGCCGCTGTGTTTTTGGTGGTTGCATACCTTTTGCCAAAGAACTTGTTGGATTATTATATGTTGGTAGTGGTATAGGATTGATTGTAACCTGCTTAATTAAAGACCACGGTTGGCATCATTCAGGATTGGTAAAAGATGATTGGATTTGGCGGAATTTTAGAACCTGTATTATTAACGTTTGGCCTACAGTAAACAAGTGCCGCAACAACTTCTATATTATTGAATCTTAAAGCAGTACCCACTGCCTTATAAGGGGGTAATTCCATTTCGTTGTATAAGGACCCTTCACCACCTTGTTGAGCCTGCTTTAGAAGTGCTGATAATAAAGCTGTATTGTAATAGATCATGCACCAGGGGGTTCTGGTTAAGTAGAGCAATCAGACCTCCGTCCACTTGTTATTCAAGTATCAATAAAACAGATCGAGTTGGGTAGGGCTTCAGGTTTTGATTCCCTTTTCATTTCATCACATCCATTGGCTTATTTAGCCCTGGTGCAATTATTAAGATCTTTTTGAGAATTTTGATGTATACTATACCTACGTATAGTATACATTTTTAGAGATTTAATTTATGGCACATTTATTAAGGGATAAAAAGAAGCTACTTCATCGCATTAACCGTATTCAAGGCCAACTGAATGCATTGAAAGAAAAGCTAGAGCATTCTGAAGAAAATGATTGTGGCGGTGTTTTGCAGTTAATCGCTGCATGTCGTGGTGCAATGAATGGTTTGATGGCCGAAGTTATCGAAGGTCACATACGTAATCATCTGGTTGATCCTGATAAAAGTCCATCATCAAGCCAAGCACAAGCAGCTCAGCAATTATTGGATGTTGTTAAGACCTATTTAAAGTAAGTTTAAATAAATTGAGGAACTGTCAATGAATCAAGAACATAATGATCACAGCCATATTTTTACTTTGGTAGAGGGATTGCGCATAGGATTCGTATTTATTTCTCTTCTATTGAGCTGGACACCTTTAGGGACTCAATTTGTACCATTTAAATATATTGGTTTTATTGCCGCACTCATAGGTGGGTATCCTATTTTTAAGGAAGCATTTTCATCTTTAAGCGAACGCAAAATGACTATGGAATTATCCATGACAATTGCATTGCTAGCCGCTTTAGCTATTGGGGAAGTATTTACAGCATTAGTGATTATACTTTTTGTATTAATTGCTGAAGTACTAGAGGGTCTTACTATCGAGCGCGGCAGACGTGCTATAAAAAGTCTTCTTGATTTCATGCCTAAAGAAGCATTCATTCGGCACCAAAATGGTGAGAGCAAAAAAAATATCGAGGAAATAAAAGCGGGTGATACTATTATTGTTAAACCGGGTTCCCGTATACCAATAGATGGAACTGTTATTAGAGGACTAACTTTTGTTGATCAATCTGCAATAACAGGTGAGTCAATGCCAGTAGAAAAAATTGCTGGATCTGAGGTCTACGCAGGATCTATCAATCAATCTGGTGCCATTGATGTGGAAACAAAACGAGTTGGTAAAGATACGGCTTTTGGAAAAATTATTCAGGCAGTTGAAGCGGCGGAAAAATCTCGTGCTCCCATTCAGAAAACAGCTGATCGTCTTGCAGGCTATCTTGTTTATTTTGCTATTGGTGCCGCACTTCTCACCTATTTTCTTACTCATGATATCCGCTCAACTATATCTGTGATTATTGTAGCAGGTGCATGTGGCGTAGCCGCGGGAACTCCATTAGCTATTTTAGGAGCAATTGGTAGAGCTGCGGGCAAGGGGGTTATTATAAAAGGTGGCTTATATATCGAAGTGCTAAGTAAAGTGGATACGGTAGTTTTTGATAAAACAGGAACCCTTACTTATGGCGCACCCTCTGTTGTTGCTGTTTGTCCTATGCCCGGCATTACTGAGCAGGCTGTACTTGAGGCTGCGGCTATTGCTGAACGATTATCAGAACACTCAATCGCCAGAGCTATTTTGCAAAAAGCAAGCGAGCAAGATCTGGATATTATTGAACCGGAACACTTCGATTATAAACCTGGAAAAGGGATTATTTGTTGGGCAAATCAAGAAAAAATTATTGTTGGTAATTTGGCTCTGTTTCAAGAGGAACAGATCAATATCAGTGACGTTAAGCCAGGCCCGAACTATTTATCTGAGGTGTTTGTCGCGCGTAATAATCAATTACTCGGTGTAATACGAATTGCAGATATCATACGTAAAGAGGCCAGAGAAGCAATAAGTGAAATAAAAAGAATGGGTTTAAACACAATTCTTTTAACCGGGGATACCTTAACGATTGCGCAGGAAATTGGTAAGCAGCTTGGAGTAGCCAAGGTAGAAGCCGAACTGCTTCCAGAGCAAAAAGCAATCCGTATTCGAGAGTTTATGTTAGCAAAGGCAAAAATAGCGATGGTTGGTGACGGTATCAATGATGCGCCTGCATTAATTGAAGCAAATGTGGGTATTGCTATGGGTACTGGGACGGATGTGGCGCGAGAGAGCGCTGACATTGTATTATTAGGCAATGATTTATTCAAATTTGTTGAAACAAAATTTGTTGAAACAGTTGGAATTGCAAGAAGATGTTACAAAATTATTATGGCGAATTTTGCAGGCACACTTTTGGTAGATACGGTGGGTATTTTATTAGCGGCTTTTGGCTTTCTTAATCCGCCATTGGCTGCTTTTATTCATGTTTCTTCAGAACTAATTTTCATTATGAACTCTGCCAGGTTGCTTCCAAATGTAATAATAAATAGGAAAGAGCAAAAAGGGATTGTAAATAATACTATTTAATATTTTCTGACTCAAAATTGGCTTCTATTCCTGAAAGGATATTTTCTGTCATGCATGTATTATCAATTACCTTTGATTACGATAGGTTTTTCATAAACAGAATCCTTTAGGATATCAAACTGTTTTATTGAGGACATTATTTGCGAAGGACATCGATAGGCGCTTCCTTCAATGGTATGATTGCTGATGTCTGTATGTCGGCTCGGACTCCATAATTGATATCGCTTAACCAAGTTTTGATGTTTTTCAAACACAACAACATTTGCATTTAATTTTTTTCCTTCATTTTTAAGAAAATTAATGTCATCCTTTTCTAGGTTTTTTTCTAATCCCCAGGTAAATTGAATCTTCGTACCATGCACATCCTTGCCAGAGATTTTGCCCAAAAATGTGCAGGATTTTAAATCCGAAATAGTGTGATCATAGAGAATCGTGATATTTTGAGCACCGGGTTTTAAGGATCTTGGTACACAGCCAATAGTGGTACTCATGATAAAGAAAATAATCATTAAAAAAATCGATTTATTCATGGCAATCCCTTATAAATCTTATGACAGAAATCGACGATTGTTTGTCTTAACGCTCCCTGAGATCGCCGGCCCTTATATTCAAAAAACATATAAATAACTTTTGGTTACACATTATATTTTCTTTGTTGCCAAAGAAGATAGATTACTGGAATGACAATCAAGGTAAGTACTGTCGCACTGAGCATACCCCCAACCATTGGGGCCGCAATGCGTCGCATGACCTCAGAGCCTGTGCCTCCTAGGCCTAGCGCTCCGGAACTTGCGCTCTGACGCAAAAATCCAAAGTATCATGGCGTGGATATTAATTAAAACCCCAGTTTAACGAAACTAAAATACTATTATTTGAAACATTATCTGCAAACACGCCT
>Ga0209915_1000739_pt1 | contig 62408 bp, 79 predicted proteins | sample ThiBiot_750_plan_FD_183952 | JGI IMG/M metagenome (GOLD analysis project Ga0209915, IMG submission 183952) | Wastewater bioreactor microbial communities from Cape Town, South Africa - Thiocy_cont_750_plan (SPAdes) | ecosystem: Engineered > Bioreactor > Thiocyanate-remediating > Anaerobic-Aerobic... | reverse complement strand
TAAACGTAGTATTGAAGCAATCATGCCAATAGCTGCTTTGGCAATGCTAACATATGTCACTTCACCATCACGACAAATGACAATGAGAATATTCAAGGTTAGTAATGGAACATCTTCGAGCCATAGAGTTAGACAATTAGTTATCTGACCAAATCGAGATGTCAAACGATTTTGAGATGTATCGCGAGTGATTTGAATTATTTCGAGAAAACATGTAAATGTTGAAATAATACAAAATGAAACGATGACTAAACGTGTTGTTCGACGTGGTGGGCCGAAAACTAAGCCCTAGAAAAATCGAGGTATGTTGTTTTTCTTTTGACGAAGAAAACAAAACAGAATTACTTCACGAATTGTTGTTTTAGAAACAAAAAACCACCAATCGATGAGTAAATCAATAACATTAAGTATGCAAACAACAGTACAAACAGCGATCTTGAATGATCGTTTATTGACTAAACGATGGAACCATTGGCATTCAACAGGAAATTGTCGATGAGTTTCTGTTTGACTAGTTTTTGACATCTAAAAAATCAAATATCATTTCGTTTCGTTTTATTGATGAGACCCTGAAATGATCAGCTGTACTATCGTATCGATATATGATGTATGTGTTCATTATCGATGGTATCAATCCTCTATTCCTTTTCGATAGATAATTAATTTCGCGTAGATCTAAGTGACATCTGTAGAGACGCATCAAGACAGACTTTATTTGATTGAATCAATGTAAATGCAAATGTAGTCTCGCGAATATAGAAAAAGAAAAGAAAAAAAACAAATTTTTCTCTATAATCGACCCCCATACCAAATTGAAACGTGTCTCTTATTAGCATCTGTATGAACAAAATCTAAATCATTTTTATTTGTCGATTGTTGATTGAGCAATGTATTAATTGAATGTTCATCTGTTAAGTTAGAACGTCTCCCTTCCATATATAGACTACGTAATTTTCTCATTCGCTTTAATATAGGCCGAAGAGTATTCGGATTTGCAGCTAAACCCAGTGATAAATGTTCACAATTGGCAGAAAATACACGAACTATCGATATAAGTGAACGTACGCTCACATAGCCAAGGTGAGACGAATCAGCGATGGTCAATGAACGAATTCGTTCGGATAAATATTGACAAATAGTTGTATTCGAAAATTTCTTGGTTAAATATTGTAATCTTGAATTTGAAATGGTTAATGACTGAAGTTTCGGTGTATGACGAAGAATATTTTCGAAATCGATAGGTAATATTCCTATTCCACAACCTTGTATTGTTAAGTGACATATATTTGAGAAAAGGTAAAGCCAACTTGATGGTAATTTCGTCGAAAGAATTAAATTTTCAATATTAAGTGAAATAAGACCACTATGTGGAATTTTACATTCTTCAGTAAATGCTATTGTTCGAATTTTTCGGTAATGTTTATCTTTCACTTCATCGAAATCACTCACCGGCAATGTCGAACAACTTGCATCGAACGATGAAATATTAATTAACATTTCTGGAAAAGTATACGGTAAAGAATAAAATATACCTGCGTTTGTATTATACGTGTCAACGTTTCGATCACATCGAATAAACCAACGTTTTTCGATTAGATAGAAGGGTGTTGAATAGGAGTCAATGATTTCATCGAGATCAGCAAGTGTAGTTCGATAACTTTTAAAAGGAAAACAAAATTGAAATGTTGTTAATAATGGTAAATGTGCAACAATTAAATTTTCCCATAAACTACCATTTGGTATTGTACCATACGTTAAATTTGCATATAAAGAAAGAGAATTCAGTTGTGATAGATGAGACAATTGAGAACGAATTTCATCAAGTTCGTTTGCATATCGATAAACAAGTTTCAATCGTTTCAATGTTTTTGGTAATACAAATCCATTTGTATGCATACATGCACATTCAATTTTATAATGAAGACTTTCTAAATTTTCGAAATTCTGCAAGATAAAAATAGTTATTTGAATTTTTTACTTTCAGATTCTTACCGTTAACCAATGCGTTTGCGGACAGCCTGTAACAGTCAGTTGTTTTAAAGTTGGTAAAACTAATGGATTAACATGTAATCCACAAAGATTACCAATGGACAGCGAAATGAGATTTGTAAAAAATGGAATGACTGGTATAAAAGCTAGAGCATCAACGTATAACATGTTCAAAGCAGATAAATATTCAAGTTGAGAAAGATAATGAGGAAAAAAAGAAAATTGACTAAATAATTCGATTTGGCCCGGTGTTTTATCGTCATCCGACAGACGAAGAGAACGACATTGAGCAAGATTAAATACTTGAAGAACATAAGTAAATTTTGCTTTACTTACACATAGAAAATCCAACATTCGTACATAACTATTTAATAAATCTTGAAAACGAATATTTAACTGGGAAAAACCGTAGATTGTATCTACACCATTGAGATAACCGAAAATTTCAACAAAAAGTTCGTTGGGTAAACATTCGAAGGAAGTAGATTCCTGTTTGAAACGTTTCGATGCACTCATAGTGAATACGACCGAAATGAAACTGATGTCGCTTAGCTATTTGAGAGAAAGAATCATCATTTTTTTTTCTTCTTCCTTTTTGCTTGTTCTATTACTAACAGTCAGCAAAAAACCAAGTATGAGTCATCATAAAAGAAAGAAACAATGAGTGATCTGTCGAAAATAACTTACCTGTACAAAATGATTAATCATTGATCCTTTCGGTTTTTTTTCTTCTTCTGTAAAATCGTTAACAACATGTTCTATCGTACTCAACATAAAGCAGTCGGACTGATATACGTAGTTGTATATATACAAATCTATATAGAAACATCAATTATCTTAGATAGACAAGGTTACGTATTGTGTAAGAAGGTCAAGACATAGTTAGCATCATCTTAAACGAATCCAGACATCTGAAGAGTTCTTATTATTGAGAGCATCAGAGCAAATCAATCATAAATACTTTCTAATCAACGTTTTCAATTCAGATTAGTATTGAATAATAATAATAATAATAATAAAAAGACACAGTTTGTTTTTTAGGTTTATTTATTTTCTTCTTGTTATTTTCTTTCTAGTTTGTTTTATTAGCTCGATGAGTTGTTTGAGAACGATGTAATAGTCCACAACAAAGCTCAAGCTAAACGATAGTTCTGTCTGCGTATGCCGATGACAAGTGTGAAATGAGAAAAAAAAATAAAAGGATACACGAACAGAGAAAAACCGATTCTTTTATATTTTTCGAAACGAGAAAAAAAAACGATGATAAGATGTTAAAATATGTAACTGTTCGTATACAGATAACAATAGAATTTGAATAATGTTGAATTTATAATTTATCATAATAGTCATCGAGTGCTGGAATACCTTCTTTCAAGCCTTTACGTTTACGGATACCGTCGATGATCTTACGGATGTTTGACGATGGATCGAATGGATCTTGATTGAGTACTTGCCAGTGATCGAAGACACATTGTGGAAAAGCTTGACCACCTGTGTTCGAACGAAGATCGGCCGTGAAACCGAACGATTCATTGACTGGTAAGTAAGCTTTGACGACGAACATCGGCGTACCAGCAACTTGATTTTCTTCGAAGACTTGACCACGACGACGATTCAATACGCCATAGATACCACCGACAGCAGCTTCAGGACATTGAATTTCGCAGAGATAGACTGGCTCGAAGAGACGTGGCTTAGCTGTGAGCATCGAAGCGTAGAGAACACGACGAGCTGTTGGAATAATTTGACCACCACCACGATGGATAGCATCAGCGTGTAATGTAACATCATGGATGTCGAATCGAACACCACGAACGTTTTCATCGGCGAGAACACCTTCCTTTGTAGCCCATTGAAAACCGGCAACACAACTATCTTTGATTTCATTCAAATATTGAACACCTTTGGTGCAATCGAGGAGAAGATTGGGTCCTGTGCCTTCAGGTCCAAAACACCAGATTTTACGTGCTTCATTGACATCGTATTCGTATTTCTCATTCAAATAACGAGCACGTGCTTTGAATTCTTGTTGTTGAGTGACTTCACCATTGTCGATATCTTCGGCTAAACCATCAGGCATTGGTCGAGCTTTCAAGAAGATACGATTGTGTTTGTTTGGTGATTTCGATAGACACATGATTTCTGATTCTTCTGAAACAGTTTCACGATAGGAAACGACTGGATCAGATTTCTTGATTGGGATGCAAGCGTGATCTTCTTCAAGATCTTTCAAGCAGATTTCCAAATGCAATTCACCGGCACCGGCAACGATGTGTTCACCAGATTCTTCGATGATACATTGAACCATAGGATCTGATTTGGCCAAACGTTTCAAACCTTCGACGAGTTTCGGTAAATCAGCTGGATTTTTCGGTTCGACAGCGACACGAACGACGGGACTGACACTGAATTTCATGACACGAAGATTGTGTGCGTTTTCGAATGTTGTAATTGTACCGGTTTTAACCAAATATTGATCAACACCGACGAGACCGCAGATGTTACCGCATGGTACATCTTCAATTGGTTCAGTATAACGACCCATCATAAGAATTGTTCTAAATTTAAAAAAAAAAGAGAATTTAATGTTAAGTAGGATTTTGTTGTTGAAAATCAGATTTGGGATATGTTCCATCAAAGAAATCTTTCGGATGGGGAATCCTGGTATCATCATATTTTCATTCGATCAAAATCTTACCGTTGAATGCTTTTAACGTAGAGATCTTCCTTTTTGCCTGGAACATAGTTTGGACCCATGATACGTGCTTTTTGACCTGTCGCAACAACACCCGAAAAGACACGACCGAAAGCATAGAAACGACCTTTGTCCGATGTCGGTACCATCTTCGAGATGTACATCATCAATGGACCATTTGGATCGCACGATTTGATGCCCAAGAAAGCTTCATCATCATGTGGACCTTCATAGAGAAGTTCGGCACGATATTTTTGTGCGACGACTGGTGATGGCAAGTGAATGGCAATCATTGTAAGAAGAACATCACCGGCTGGTAACCATTGTTTCATGACGAGTTTCAAGAGTGGTTTGCCACCTTCTTCTAATTTGTCACGATCATCACCTTGTAATTTGATGTTGAGTTTATCGAGTAAAGAGATGTATTCATCTTTCTTGCAATCCATGATGGCACGGAAAACTTTGAAGATGGGATCGAGAACGAATTGACAGAAACCACGTGTGTATCCTTCCGATTGTTCTTTGGACCATTTCTTTTCCGATGCCGAGAAGAAGTTGTTGCCCCATAAACGTTTCATTAATTTGTCGGTTTCGATTTTGAATTTCGATGCGTACATTTCAGCGAATTCTTTGAGTGTAAAAGCCCAGCCGTGGAGACCGGCACCGAAACCTACTGTACCTTTTGTTGGGTCGACCTACGAGAGAGAGAGAGACAAAATTAGATAAATGTTTTGAAAAATATTTGTTTTGATGTTCCAGCATCTGCTCATATGCATAACGACCCGAGTCGCCAGCATCTTGATTTATGTGGAAAACATTTCCTATCGGCATAGTTGAACCACCGTATGCATATGAAAAGACTACGCATTTGGTTGGCCTAAGAACTTGCCAGCGGCGCGAAAAAGGGGAGTATAGTTCACACACTCACTTGTAATTCACCCATTGGACCACTGTCATCACCGTATGTAGCAATGATGACGTTGACGTTTTCAACGATACGTTGAAATGTTTGGTATAAATCTTCTTGTTGAAGTTGTAATTCAAGTAAAGCACGATCCATTTTATTCATGAATAAAATTGGTTTGATACGTTCGGCAATAGCTTGACGAAGAACTGTTTCAGTTTGTACGCAGACACCTAACAAATAAACGCAATCATATTGAATCTATTCTTCGAAATCAACCTATTTTTCGTACCTGAGACGCAATCGACGACGACGAGAGCACCATCGGTAACACGTAAAGCAGCAGTAACTTCCGATGAAAAGTCGACGTGGCCCGGTGAATCGATAAGATTGATCAAAAAGTGCGACACATCGGGTTCACGTTCTTGTTTGATGAATGACAAATCTTTAGCAGGTAATTCATAAAAGAGTGAAATAGCAGTTGATTTGATGGTGATACAACGTTCTTGTTCGTCCTTTCGTGTATCGGTAAAACGCATTTCACCAGCCTTTTGTTGAGCAATGATACCAGCCTTGCAAACAAGCGAATCAGTCAATGTCGATTTGCCGTGATCGACATGGGCAATGACGGACATGTTACGGATGTTTTTCTTCTTGTCCATCAAGCCACGGATTTCGTCGACAGTAAAGTTAACCATGGTCGGGAGTTTTTAAGATATATTCAAATAACAAAAAAAAACGAGATAGAATTTTTTATAGCCCGACGAGAGCGATCTTTTCTGAAATAAACAAGCAAATGAAATTCAAAATACGCAGGTTGTATTTATGCGAAGGGCTCGAAGGATATTGCACAATTACGGGCAAAGTCGAAGGGGGGTTGTGACTCGAAAATGCGCAGAAAGTACTGAAGTGATGGCGAAGTCTCTCCGTATAAACATTGCTTCTGCTCGTAAAGATCAGGCGAGAAAGAATAAACGAAGGATCGAGTACGTGTAAGCTTAAATGGCTGTCGATAATAATATTTATTTTTTGTTTTTCTCTGCTGAATTTTCTATCGTATGAGGGTCTCCATGACTAGTTCGATAATTAAGAAATTATTTTTCGGAATATCTTTTTTTTAAGAATTTGATTTCGAATTAGTTCGTAATTTTATTTTAAAAAATATTCAACAAAAATCCATCACAACACGGTAATGCATTTGTTTTGATGCATTACTGAATCAGAAACGATTCTATTGATTGCCTAGAAACTAAGAAATCAAATCGATCTCGAGAATACGAGAGATGGCACTTCATATAGAGAAAATATTATATAATGTATTCATTCTCTATTTGATGATCAATACGACTACTCTCTGAAAATAATTTGTCAATCATTGTTCAATATTTGAACGAGATTATGTAATTCATTTCGTCTTTGGATAATTTTTGTTCTATTTTTCGAGACAAGACCAAAATAGATTAAGTTTGCAATTGATCCCTAAGAAAAATAAAATAATCTCATTTGAGTATGCCAGTAAAGCAAACAATCTTTTGATTATAGAATTCAATTTAGACGTTGTCTTTGTGTATTCTTTTTTTGCATTTTATTTTTCGATTTACTATTAATTATAAATTCTTCAAACTAACAAACATAATGTATAAATATATAATCATAAAACGATGTATATTTGATGATACTAAATACGATTGATATGTCAATAGTAGTTTGATTGATACAACCACGATGATGGACAGTTCTAACAGAACAGAATAAAAATGAAGGCGGAGAATAGATTGAAGATACGTTCAAATGATGACTATGGATTAGCACACACACACGCACGCACGCACGCACATTCATTCAAATATGCATACGTATATGTATATACAAAAAAGAAAAGTAATCACTGATTACCTCTCGTTGGCTAACGTTAACACGATCTAACTGTATCAATCATTTGTCATTGTTAAAAGAAAAAGTGAGTAGAAGCAATCGATCGATCGAATGATTCAATGATGAACAACATTGAAAAAGAGAATGTCTAGAGAAGAGTCAAACAAGCAATTAGCCTATTTTTCTTGATGATAGGGATCTTGATTTTGTCTCATTGACTTCGTTTAGTTAATCCTTCATAAAACAGGACAAAAAAAAAACGAGAAAACAGCAGCAGAAGATGAAGAAAAGATACGACGAATATTGAACATACGAGTGAAACTTATGCTTTCATTTTTTAGTTTGCTATTTATTAATCAATAAACGATAGAAACACACCGAAGAAAGAAAAAAAAATGACAATGGATTGTTATGAACGAGTAAGTGTTTTGTTTTCGAATTCAGAAGAAAAAAAAAAGAACGAGATAAGTTCTTAGTCCATTGTTTCTACACTAACGACTCTTCCTAATGTCACATGTTCATCGGCATGCATATCATCCGTTGATGTCGGACTTCGTCGAATTTCGATGACTCGCCTCGGTGAAACAGCTCGCGAGATTTTGGCTGGCGGCGGATGCGATGCTTTCAACGGCATTTGTGCGTTGAATGAATTTTGTTTTTTTTGTTGAGGTGCTGGTAGAGCGACGCTTTTCTCGTAGACATTTACAGGTCGACGATAAGCATCGGCTTCTTGCGTTTGTTTCACTACAGGAAAAACATTTCGTGTAAGAGAAGGAGGTGCGACTACGGGCGCAGGTCGTGGTTGTTGATATGTGTTACTAACTGCTCGTTTTTTTATCGGACTTTTTCGTTGTTGTACTGTTGAGAGGTCGGAATCATCTCGGTGAGCAATCGGGCTTGATGGTATTTGAGCAAGTTGAATAGCGCGTTTGACCGGTTGGGCTTTTGTAAGTGAAGAAGGTGGGGGATGTGGAGGATCGGGAAGTTCTTGAGGTGGTACGACAATTCGAGGTGATGGCGTTGGAATACGTTGTTGAACCGGATTCTCATACAATTTACTCAACGTTAAAAGACTATCGGATGGCATCGCTGGCGCCGAAAATACGTCCGGTAAGAATGCTGCCGGCGGTTGTTCGACTCGTTCGGTTTTACTTTCGTATAATTCCGGTACCAAATCAACATATTGAGTTTTGAATGTCTTCCATTTTTCTGTTCGTTTGATTTTCTCGATATTACGATTGATCAATCGTATGCATGCATATTTCAATGATTCCGAATTTGATTCATGTGCGCTAATAAGCATTTCAATGGCATTATCAACAGTTAAACGTGAAAGAAGAAATTCGGCTATTTGTTTGGTTAATTTATGTAATTCAAATCGTCGAGCTGCAATCAATAAATCCGGTGCATTTTTCAAACTAATTAAACAACGATTTGTATACATGTAGTTTAAAATTTCATTCATAACATCGGATTGAACATCGTCGATACTTATTTGCAGCACGTAATCATCTTGTGTATTGGAATCATGATATTGACTAAGAAGATGGCGAAACCAAGGTGAACGACCGCCTAACAAATAACAACAAACAATTCCAGACAAATAAGAAAACATAGAAATGCCATTTACTACATACCAAGTATACACCGGTGCACTTGCATTTTCACTTCGTCTTGACACTGAATCATTGTATCATAGAAAAGGCCACTGCGTAAAACGTTGAATAGATCGCCTTCGAATTCGTTGAGTTGATATAATTTTTTCTCGTGTTCAATTTGAAGATCTCGTGCGTTAGGTACACGACTTTGATCATAGAGAATAGTCGATGGTGCCGTTTGAGTAACCGAACCCGATAATGAATACGAATCTTCAGTTGCATCAACGCCTGAACTTCTTGATTGTTCACTTTTCGATGATTTACCATAAGCACCATTGTAGTTGCCCATATTTTGTGTATCGGCGATCGATTTATAGATACTTTGTTCGTTTTCTCCAATGCTTTGAATACGTAAATGATAGAAAATTCGTTCTCGTTTACAATAATATCGAAGAACATATGTTGGACTATTACAAAACGGGCAAAATGCTCGAAAACGAACACGACCTGTCGTTGGTTGTTGATCAGGTTGTTGATGATGATGATGGTGATGATGATGATTATGGTACTGTGGCTTTCGGTATGGTACTAGCATATTCGATGTTTGTTTGTCAGCCATTGTCTTCATGTCGACCATATTCATTGCATTCATCGATGCCACTGGATCGCACAGTGATTCATCACTGATTTGAAATGGAATCAATGATCGACATCGATCGCAATGTATCGATTCGAATATAAGATAACCATGACAGCCACAGACCGTTTGAATAGATACGTACATTTTTATTTATTATTATCAATCGATTGAATACGGTGTCAAAAGTAGAATAATAGTTGCTATCGTTGTTGTTTTGTATCTTTTCTATTCACAATGTTGATTTTACGATCCGAATAAGAAAAATGAAATTTAGTCTTCGATACGTTATTTCTTTTCGTCTTTTTTCTTCTTTTTCTCTTCTTTTGTTCATTATTATTGATTATTTAATGAATATTTTTCTAGGGTTTCTTTTGTTTTAATTTCATTCAAATGATTTCTCCATGACATGCGTAGTTTTTTAGATCAAGGAGAAAAAGCAATGAAACCAATGAAATATTGAAAATAGAAAAACTAAATTTAATTTAATTTTTTTTTCAGGGGAAACCAGTTTGGTTTGACTCGGGCGCGAGTTATCCCATAGCTGGCGAAATTGTCGATGTTACACGCACTCGAATATCAGTTAAATCTTTGCTCAATGGCAAAGTCTTTGCCTTTCCAATTGATGACCTAAATCGAATTGCATCACGTTTACCGTTACCGCCCGAGGGCGTGAACGACATGATTACGATGAGTGATTTGAGTGAAGCCTCGATTCTTTGGAATATCAAAGTTCGATATGATCATCGACAGTTTTACGTAGGACAATCGAAAAATAGAAAAAAGCAATTATTTCATTCTCGAATTGTCTAGACATATATCGGTAGTATTCTTGTTGCAGTCAATCCATATCATATGCATCATGATATGTATTCAACTGATTATGTTCGAAAATATGAAAATGCTCTAATTCTCAATACATTACCAGCGTATGGTCATTTCATTTTTTTTTGTTTTGTTAATTATGAGAGATTCGAATTTTAGACATATTTTTTCAACAACTTCATTCGTACATAATAAAATGCTTACTGATAAGGCAAATCAATGTCTCGTTATAAGGTATATGAAATGATTAGTCATTTATCAAATATTTTCATATTTGTGTATTTAGTGGTGAAAGTGGAGGAGGAAAAACACAAAGTACGAAATTAATTATGAATTATTTAGCTACGGTAAGACTTGTAAATAGACAATCGACTTGCATAATCATTTGCTGTGAAAATTTCAGGTTAATCCTGGAAGAAATAAACTCATTACTGAACAAATTCTCGAAGCATCACCATTACTCGAATCATTTGGTAATGCAAAAACAGTTCGAAACGATAATTCATCACGATTTGGCAAATATATCGAAATCTATTATTCACAGTAAATTCGATTCCGTGTGCGTTTTGAATTTCAACTTTTGCTTGTTCTCATAGAAAATCGATTATCGGTGCCAAATTATCCGAATTTCTTTTGGAAAAAAGTCGAATTGTAACTCATTCGGCTGACGAACGAAACTATCATGTTTTCTACGAACTACTCGAAGGATTCGACGGTGAAGAAAAACGTAAATATGGTTTGACAACACCCGAAAAATATTTCTATCTCAATCAAGTAATTCTTTTCTCAACATCGTCAAATTTCTTTTGAATACTCATTCTTCTGTTCAGGGTGCTTCGATGTCAATTGCAACTAAATCCGATTCTCAAGATTTTCAATCTTTATTAAATGCCATGCACATACTGAATTTCACAAAAAATGAACAAGAAACAATATTTAAAATTCTTGCTGCTATTCTACATCTTGGAAATATCTATTTCTCGCGAATGATTGACGATCCCGGTCATGATTTAATTCAAATAAGTTCAAAAACTGAAATCGAATGGTGTTCACATTTGCTCGACCTCAATGATCAAGGTCTCCTACAAAAACTGACACATAAAGTTACCGAAGCTCGTGATGAACGTCTCCTATCACCATTCAATCTCGAACAAGCTCTCGATTCACGGTAATTCGATCATCTCGATTTCTTATATAATTAACCGAGAATTTCTTCCTAGAGATGCAATTGCTAAAGCACTCTACTCGACATTATTCAGTTGGCTTGTTGCACGTATCAATCAGATCGTTCGTGTCAACACACCGATTGACAATAGCATTGCTATTTTGGATATATTTGGTTTTGAAAATTTCTCGACGAATAGTTTCGAACAATTGTGTATTAACTATGCAAATGAAGCATTGCAATTTCATTTTAATCGATATGTTTTTAAATTAGAACAGGTCTGAAGAGAAAAGATGAATTTGTCGGAGGATAAATTCTTTTCTATTAATTAGGAAGAATATGCGAAAGAAAAACTCGCGTGGAAAAAAATCGATTTTGCTGATAATATCGATTGTTTGGATTTGATAGGAAAAAAACCGAATGGTATCTTGCAGATTCTTGATGATGAAAGTAGTTTTCCGAAGGTAGATAAGAGATTTGACTGGTGGTGGTAAATCAATTGAATTATTCTAGGCAACAGATCAATCGTTTCTCCATAAAAGTCATCGACTTCATGAAAGCAATCGTTTGTACGGCAAACCACGTCTTTTAAAAACAACATTTACTATTCGACATTATGCTGGCGATGTCGAATATGATGTAAGGAAAAAGAAACAAGAATTTGTTTTGTTTTCTTTTTCAAAGAAAAAATTATTTTAGGTTCGTGGATTCTTGGATAAAAATCGTGATTTATTACGAAGTGATGTTATTGATTTATTCTCGTCGAGTCGAAATGATATTTTAGCAAATATGTTTCGTGATATTCGTGAAGTCTATGAATCACATCGTGGTTTTCATTTTAAAACCGGTCGATTTATAACAATGAAAGCTCGAACTCCGACTGTTTCAGCTAAATTTGCCGATAGTCTTGCACATTTAATCGATACTATGACACGTTGTCAACCGACATTCATTCGTTGTATCAAACCAAATAATACGAAAACACCGAATAAATTCGAACTAAGTGTCGTATTAGAACAATTGAGAAATACCGGAATGTTAGAAACGGTTCGAATTCGAAAATTAGGATTTCCAAGACGATATCTATTCGAACAATTTGTCAAAAGGTTTTCTTTGCTTCATTGAAGTTTCTTTTTTCTCATTTACAGAAAAATTCTCATTTAGATATCGTTGTTTATTATCGAATTCATTTAAAAAGGGCGATTCAAAAGAGATCACAGTTGAAATTTTAAATTCATTGCCAACACGATTCAACACAAAATATCAAATTGGTTTAACTAAGGTAGATTAAGTTCTTTTTCTGATTAAATCAAGTTCATTTTTCAGATCTTTATGCGTGAATCACTTGAGCAACATTTGGAAAAAGAACGTTTGTTATTATTAAATAAAGCAGCATCGACAATTCAACGAACAATTAAAGGTTATATTCAACGAAAGAATTTCGAACAACAACGTCATGCCGTTGTTATTCTTCAAAGACAATATCGTCGTTGGATTGATTGTAAAAAGTAAGTCAATTTTAAATATTGACATTACTAACAACGACAATAAACATAATTACATCTCGATTATAATCATTTAACAAAGACAGACGGATTAATTGAGCAAGTAAACGAAAATGTCGAAGACTGAGATGACGTTAGAAATCAATTGATGAATATGAAAGGAACACGTTCACCACCTACGGGACGTTTTCAACGTCGACTTAGTCTAGGAACATCCATAGCTCGAGCAATGATTTCAATGAGTCCGGATGTTCTAACTGAACGATCACCGAGTAGTTTGAGTATCAAACTGTCGACTTCGATGCAATCATTGATGTCTCGAACATCGTGCTTTTCACCTTCGACAGCCATTAGTCAGGTAACAGAAACGAGTAGTACAACATTACAGACATTTTCAACGTAAGATTTGATTTGTAAACAAAATAAATATTTTCATGTCGAATTGATTTAGAAAAAGTTCAAGTTCATACACTCCGGATTATCTTGTAAGTTGAATTCGATGAAATTTGTCGATAAATAATTGCAATTTATTCATAGACAACAGAATTCAATTCGTTAGAATTACCCAATGAATTAAACATTGTTTTCAATCGTTTGGACGGTATGATTCGGCAATGAATTGCATTTATGTTTCAATTGATTTCTTTCTATTTCTCAGTTTGGCAAGAACCACATCCTCCGCAAGATATTGTCAAACTATCATCTACTATAAATATCATTCCAATTGAACAACATGTATCAATAATAAATAATCTTGAATCATCATCATTTATGAAATATATTGAAGAATATACAAATGTAGACTTTTACTAATATTTTATATTGTTTTAATCGGCATTTTCATTTCGTAGATTGGATCAAATTGGGATCGATTATTAAGTCCAATCAAAGAACCATTTACTAATCATCTATCGAATAAACAACATATTCAATTAGCTCTCATGTTATTCAAATTAGTAAATAAATATTCGTTTGTCAATTTGATACAAATCATTGAATTTAGATCTTACGTTTTGTTAACACGTCCGAACGTGATCATAAACGAGATCGTGCTCTCGGCGATTATATCGTTCAAATGGTATGTTTTGTTTTTGTTCAGAGAATTGAAAGCAAAATTTCTTTTTATCAAGGGTCTTATGAATGAAATTTTACGCGATGAAATTCTCGTTCAAATCATCAATCAAACTTGGAATCAGATCGATTTGATTAAATCCAATAAAGCCTGGGTTTTAATGAGCAATTGTTTGAGTTGTTTTTCACCGTCTGCAAAATTTTACAAATATCTATTCAAGTAGATTTTTCTTTTGAAATTCATAAAAAACTCTGTTTATGATTTGATCGTAGATTTATTTCCGAAGAAAGTCCTTCGAATACGAATGAAATTTGTAGACGAAAATTAACCGCAGCTGGTTCAACTGACGCACCACGAACTTATCCACCGACTCAACTCGAATGGTCAGCTCACAAACAATCATGTTCAATGGCACTTGGAGCACGATTTTCTGACGGTAAAACGACATCGATTGCGGATTTTCATACGAATTCATCTTTCGATTAGATGTCGAATTATTCGGTGAAGTTGAATCGTGGATGACAGGCGAACAATATGCATATGAATTAGTTTCATCACGTGGAATTCTCAAAGATTCCTGTTCAGGTTGGAGTGTATCGTTAGAAGATGACGAAAACGAAATTGAGCTAATGGGTCATGATTATATTCTTGACTTAATCGGCGAATTAGAAATACCACCGTGTACACCTGTTTGCAAATCATTTTTTCTTATTCACGATGGTCGTGATCGATCATTGAAAACATCTCGACATCGAAATCATCGATCAGCTACTAGGTAAGATAATTTTCATTCGAAAATCAATCTAAAGATTATGAAAAAATACCGAATTTCGATGTATTGAATGTCAATATCAACTTCAGATCGAAAGAATGGTTTCTAAAAATCGATCAAAAACGTGCCAGTCGTTTATCGAAATATAGTCGGCAAAGTTCATCATCATCACCTCATAAACAATCGAAATATTTCAGCAGTGATGAACAGGATTTCTCTCGAAAAGATTCATCACCTGTTTATCATGATGTTAATATGAAAAAATCGAATACATCATTGTCATCATTCGATATGTCTGAGGAACAATTATCATTTCCACCACCACCATCAACTATCAAAGACTTGCTTAAAGCAGATCGAATGAGTATCTATTCGAAAGCAGATGAACAAAGCGAGAAGATCGTTGACGAGAAAATCAATATGAATAATACATCGACAAAGTCTGATGATAATCGAGTTAAAGTATCGAATCTATCGACAAGTTTCGATAATGATAATGATGATGATGTTATTCAAAGTGAACCGAAGGAATCGATACGAAAAAGCAATGTATTTACATCGTCATCTCATTCGATGGTTGATCCTGGTTGTGGTGGACATATTATCTCGAAAATTCCCGCTCTTCGTTGTTTAAGACCACATAAACAACATCAGACACAGAAATTTCCTAAGACATCATCGAAACGTCCTGCAGCACCTCATCTGAGGTAGAATCCTCGTATAATTTGAATGATTCTTTCCTTGATTCGCATGAGAATTCGCATGGTGCATGAGATTGTTTTCTTGAGAACAACATAGAGATTTAACTTCGTTTATAAATCGTTTAGTGAATACAATGGTGTTGAAAATCCAACGTCATTCTATGGAGAATATTCGGTTTGTTCGGATGGACCAGCGAATTTGAATCAATATGAAAAAATAGGATCGTCGATTCATCATCTCGGAAAATCAGTATGTTATCTTCATTTCACTACTTTATCAAATTGAACTTCTTCTTAAGGGTCAGAATGATGAATATCATCTATCGAGTTTCTATTCCGATGGTGAAAATCTTGATGATGTATACAATTATGACACTGCAAAAAATCCAATAAAAAGAAATACATCGGTTAAAAATACGACAAAATCAGGAACTAAGTAATCGATCATTGAAATCCTCGTCTTTGTTTTCATTCAATGATTTCAGATTCATCAAAAATAAAACATCTCGTTCAAAATCCGGTTATCCTCAAGCTAAAAAATCGAATAATTCCATGTAAATATTGAATTTTTCTCTCCTTCGTTCATTTCAATCTTGATTATTTTCTCAGTTTCGATTCGGAATCGCTTGCAACTATCACTGATCTTCCATTACCATGTCATAAATCCGATGTCGAAGCTTTTCTCGACGATCTATTCGATCGTGCACTCGATGCAAAAAGTCTGTCGAAAAGCAAAAATAAAAAACTTCTTCTTTCAACACTCGATCAGCGTCGTTTACAAATGATATCTCAAAGTTCCGTTGATCCATCAGCTCGTCGTCGTGGTGGTCTCGTCAATATGCTTCCAAAGAAATCATCCATTCATCCATCAAGTATTAACACAAACGAACACAACGGAACGAAGAAAAAAGGCAAAAAACGAACGAAATCTTTAAAGAAAAAACGTTCCCAATATATCAATACCAATAATAATAATAACAACAATGATTTTGTCGACGATAGTTTCATGTCATTGACAAGTGATTATGATATTTATTTACCTCAGATTGGTTATTCTTAAAAGAAAGACATTTCAAATAAATTAAATTCTTTTGTTTTTTGTGTTTTCATGCTATCGATGTAAATTTGAATTCTAGATGTCTATGAAGTTGAATCCATTGGACTCTTAATTCAATCTGGAGTCGACAAATTTCGATCCGAATTTTCATCCATCACAGGATAAAAAAAATATCAAACTTATTCCCATCAATCCTGCTGTTTGTTTTGCAACAACAACATCAACTCCATCCACTCAGAATCCTTCAGCTTCAGCCAATCCAAATGGACCTGTGTTCGTTCCTGTGATCGACATAAGTGGAAAGAAATACCTACCTGTTTATTTAAAACCAGTAAAAAATGTTCAATCGAATTTTCTATTGAATTGAATTCATCGATTTCAGGGTGAACAAGTAAATCCACCGGAAAATATGCCGCCCGAACATTGTTCGAATACACCAAAGAAAAGCTCGATAGTCACCGACGATAATGAATCCGAAGGTGAATCGAATATTGTCAAACCGAAGTTTTCTGTCGAACGTCTTTCCATGTCACAATTAAATTCGAAATCAATTGATAATAATTCATCGACAATCAATCGTAATCTTGTTAAAGTTCCCTCGCATATCTACACACGTCGTTCGCCTGATTCACAGAAAAATCTGCGAGCTAAAACAGTTCGTATCGGTAAAATTCGTTGGCCGCCACCACTCAATCCCGAAGATACCGACAATGGCAATCAGCATCGGTAGATTTCAGTTTTGTTCCTTCTCTCATTGACCAGCAATCCTAAATTTAGACGAATGTTAGTTCAACGTCGAATTCAAGAAGAAATTCACGGAAATAAAACAACAAATACTTGTCTCGAATCACCGCCTGTCATTGATCAACCGATCATCATTCACACTCAGCAAACACAATCCGAAGATAAATGTTCAGATCAATTGAAGAAATCTTCGGTAAATAATACATTCAATGATCGTTTATCACCATCGACAATCGATGATGATATGTCGACGAATGAACTAGTAACACGTAATCAATCATCGAAACTCGAACTTCATAAAACTCTCACGCCAATGATTGGAAAAGAAAATTTCGAATTAAGAAAAAAACTATTCGAACATCCAGATAGCGACTCGCCATTTGCTGGTAAATATCGATCAATTACTTCGAATGATTGATGTTGAGTTTTGTGTTTCAGATGTTATTCCGAATTTAAACGATCAGATTCGATCTCGAAAAACCTCTCCGGATTATCTCACCTATCGAAATCTCCCGTGGAAATTAAAACTTCGCAAAGAAATCTTTTCGCCGAAAGAAACATTCGAACAGCCGATTTTAATCGATCTGTTATATTTACAAATTGTTTTCGATACATTTTCATCCTATTGCATTCGAATAAGTGAAGCTGAACGAACGAATATGAAAACATTTCTCTGTAAATCCTCTCACAACTCATTCTTCGATCAACAACGAACATCTTTTTGACTTTTTCAATTTTAGCTTCACACGGCGTTGCAAGTTGTGATGATGTCAATTTGATAACTAAACTATCGGCAAAGAAAGCCATCATTGAACAAGCTCGACAATGGCCGAATTATTTCTCTCGATTTTTTCCTGTTTCCGTAGGTTTTCGTCGCGTTTGTTGCCCCACAATGAAATGTCTTTTTTTTTGTTTTTTCAAGATTCCAAAAATTCATTCAGGTGAAACGCAAATGTTAGGCGTTTCGCATTCGGGTATTCGTTTGCTGAAACGAACTCGAACGAAAACTCATGAAGATGTTCTTCAAGTTCTCGAAACAGTTCGATTCGATAATATTCAACAGATATCATCGATTCGAAATAGTTCGACAATCGATCTACGTTTAATTAAAAAGAAACTCCTGACAATTCATTCGCATCGAGTAAGTAGATTCGATTTTTTTTTTAAATTATATTCAACATTTTTTGATTTAGATACAAAAAATCAAACAGTTAATCGAGAAATTTTTCAAAGAATCTCATTCAGTTCCTCTCGTAAGTTTCTGTATGATCGAACGGCACATTCATTGACTTTTGTTTCTCGTTGAAGAAAAAAACTCTCTCGCCGAATCTCAATTCGAATACAAGTGATTTATTTAAATCATCGAGTCAAGCGAGTTTCATGAGTTGTAGTCAAACATTTAGCGAATTGATTCCATCGATTTCAAACGATAATCATACGCCTAAACCAACTCAAAATCAACGAACTATATCAGCCCTACCAAACGGATATTCAATGATGGAATTCGCATTGCAGAATTATAAAGTTCCACATCGACGGTAAACATTTTCTTTGTTCAATAAACATACGTGTCAATTTCGATGTTTTACAGACGATCGAAAAAGGGTTGGAAAACTTCAGGTATGAGAATTCCTCAAGTGTTTTGTTTTTCGCGATTTATACAGATAAATTTTCATTCAGAATGGACTTGGCAAGATTACAGTGTACTACTCAAATGGTCAAAGGTAAGTTTTGGATTTTGAAAAAGAAAAACAAGATAATATTTATTTAAATTTCGTTTGTCAAGCAACCAATTCAATCTCCTCTCCTTCGACAATCATCCAATGACGTATCTCGTCTAGCACGTCAATGTTTTCTCAGTAGAAATCAGTTATTTTGCTTTCTTAATTTGTTCCATAATTTCAATTTAGCAATCATGCGTTTCATGGGCGATCATGCATTAGCTCGTGGTCAAACAGAAATCGATTGTCTTCTCTATCTTCTCAAGGTTGATTTCATTGAACAAAAAAAAAGTCGTTTCAATACATTTTTTGTTCGATTTTTAGAATCTTCATAAACATCGTTCATTAATCGATGAAGTTCTTTGTCAATTAATCAAACAATTAACTGAAAATCAAAGTACGAAAATTGATAGTGCTCAACGAGGTTGGAAATTATTAGTAATGATTTTGAATTATTTCATTCCAACTGAACATTTACGACCTTTTTTTGTCAAATATCTTAATGATAATATTCATCAAAATGAAAAATTCGTTCAATTATGTTTGCATCATTACGAACAAACGCTCAAGTACGGCGGAAGAAAAAATGCTCCGAGCAAAGCAGAAATTGATTTACTAACTGCAGTATGACGATCGATATAGTTTTATATTTAGATAATAGATTTTGCATTTAGAATGGACGAAATGGAGGTAAACGTCAAACGTTTTTACTGCCAGGTGGAACACCTTTGACACTTTTAACAACGCCATCCATGGTTAGTACACGAAATGAATTCATAAACAAACGAAACATGTCAAACTGTTTAGGTTGTTAGCGATTGTTTGAATTTATTATGCGAACGATTGAATATAACGAATAATTTCGAACATGATGAATATTCGATATTTATTATCAGTCCTTCGGGTAAGATTTCTGTTGAGTCAAAAAAAAAGACGAATATAAATCCTTTGAATTCAGATCAATCATCACGTTTATTAAATTCAACGGAATATCTATTCGATATTCTCAGTGAATGTATTCGATCGAATGTAACTGATTATCATTTAATCATCAAACGTATGCTTTGGTTTACGAATTCGATGATTTCCAAAGAGAAAATTCATCAATCGGAGATTTTCATTGATTTTATGTATTATCAGTTAGTACCTGAGTTTCTCGAAGGAATATTAATTGTGCTTCTGAACAACCATTTCTCGGATGAGCTCATGGTACGAAGAAATCTTCAATGAAAGACTTGTTTTGATGAATAAGTTCTGTTTATTTAGCAACAAATATCGTATATGGCAGCATTGCAATATCGAGCTTCGAATAGAATCGGTTTACCATCGATGTAAGCGAGAGAGAAAAGCTTGGAGAATATTTACAGTCTTGTTCTTTGAATTGAAAAGGAGAGAAGTTAAACATTTGCTGCCAATAACGGTATTGAAATTGAAAAGTGTACGTCCACAAATTTGGACAACAACTGTTCATGAACAAATCGAATCATCGGTGGAAAAATTAACGCCAATCGAAGCAAAATTCAAATTCATAAGTCTCAATTCAATCGTAGACTTTCTTCGTTTTTTTAAATAACTTAGTTTGATTTAGATTTGATTCAAACGTGGCCATTGTTTGGCACCACATTCTTTCCTGTCCAGGTCTTTTTTTATCCTTAGAACTAAAATAAATCTATTTCGATTGTTTTAGTCGGTCGATCATCCATCGATTCAATCACCATGTTTGATTGGTATCAATAAAAACGGACTTTTATTCCTCGATATTGATACACGAGTAAGATCGATTCAATTTGAATCTATGCATTGAACGTGAGAATATTCCTAGGAAACTCTGTTTTCAATTCCGTATAATGATGTTGTTTCAATTCGTCGACATCAAAGTGCAATTGACATTAAATATGGAAGTCTAAATCAGCCACATATCCTCCAATGTCATATCGAAAGAGTAAAAACAAAACAAAAATATATTCTTCAACTATTTTTTTGCCTCGTTTGTCTAGAGTCAAGATCTAGTTGCGTTAACAGGTCGTTATTTAAGTTTCATCGGCCGAAGTTTATCATCGGCATTGGGCAGGAAAACGACTAGTGAACACTCATATCGGCCGATAACAGCATCTCCATATAACGATCCAATTAGTACAATCTTGTAATTTAGACAAATCTTTATTTCTTTTTTGTATATCAAGTACATCTAAACAGATCTTGTCGGATAATTATAAAATGAGAATAAAACTACGATTACTCATCAATTAATTCTTTTTCAAAGGAGATCTTATTAGAAAGTACAACACCCTGGTTACATAAGTTCGGTTAACTAGTTACATCTAATTATTTTCTACTTTTAACGAGAAATAAAGATAATTACTGTGTGACAATAAATTTAAGAGTTTAAATGTAAAAGTGAGTTCTTAAGTTTGACGAATCATAGCATCTTCCCCGCTCGTTAAACCATCAATTGTCAACTGTTTTGTGGGTAATACCTCTGTATTTGGACTTACGCTGTTATTGTTTAATTTCTTTAACGATCGTCTCCATCGTTCTATCCAGACGTTCACTAAAACATACATCAATTGTTTACGAAATCGTTTCGATACACAACAATAAATGTAGAATGGAGCCTAAATTAAAAAGATTGAAAAGGAAACTATTGATTCATAATAATGACAATTTTCGAAACTCACAGAAAAACTCGAAAATGTTATCATCAGCGTAACTGTTGTAATCAAATCATCGATTACAATCGATTCCGGATTTGTTTCAATTCTATTCGTTGTATAAACAAATACGATTGTATACGGCAATGCTGTTATAATCTTGTAAACAGCATGAACAAGTACCATAGCTGTTAGTTGACGATCTCGTTGCAAACGAATAATATTCATTCGTCGACTAGCAATATTTCGAGCACGAATATAAGTTATTGTTGAAAATATTATTAAAATCGCTATTGGTAAACAACCGAAGAGAACTGGAAATTCAAATAGTGATAAGTATTGAGCATAAATCGGATTGACAATTAAGCAAATTCCATTTTGTACATCGAAATAAATTAAAACGAATATACTATGAATAAAACCAAAGAGAATTGCAATTAAAATGGCTCGCTGAGCAATTCGTAGATTGCTCCAATGTCGATATGAACTCATGGAGAGAAATTGATCGATGGTAGCAAGACATAGACTTATAAGTGAAATTATAATCATCCATTGTGACGTGAACATATGGAACTTACAGAACCATGATACATTTTTCAGACCAATTTGAAAACCTTGCAAAAGAGTAAAAACAACTGGTGTTGTTGGTAGAGTGATAACATTGACAATCGTAGTAATTGTTAGGAGAAACGCACAAGTTGTTTGTCGAAAAGTTTTTAATGTCGTAAAAATGATGATATTGAGTAAACCACCAATAATACCCATGATGAAAATAGTCATACCGCAATACATAATGATTTGTTTTGAAATCAATGGCAAAGTAGTTAGATGATCCATGGAAATAAGTCTAATGCTTTTCGTTCAAAACAAAGTTCTCATAGAATATAAAAAGTATATACGTGCGTCATGACGCAAAAAGATTCTCTTGATAATTTATAGAAAGAAAAAAAGAAAACATTTTCCGCTGGATATGATAGTTCATTGAACCTCTTCATATTAATTAATTATATTTATATGCATGACACTCATTTGCAGATCTTAATCTGCTTTAAATAAGTTAATGTTTATTTTTCTTACAATTAACACAAAAAAACACAATATTATGATATAAAACAAAAGTAAATATATTCATACACAGATAGATTACTAAAAGACACACACAAAAAAAAAGAAAACATTTACACATAATTATTCATCGTCGTCTACTACCCATGCGAAGAAATGATAAGAGAGTTCTGAACGACTTCTTCTTGGCATTTGATGATGAAGATGATGACGATGATGGATACCCTAGATCACTTGTAATCTCTGCTGTCGCTTCCGTGCTTGGCTGTGCTATCTGTACGGGTAATGTTTCAAATGTCGAGCGATGAAACATCGACATCATATTATTTTCTTGATCTCCCGTTGGTATTGTTTCCGAACATCGATTAATCAAACATGCCACAGTTGAGTCTTCTTTTGGTCTATCATGATTAATTGATCGACACGACATATTATGCGTACGTGTCCAGTCAACTTCACGACAATATTGACTGCAATAGGAGATTTTTTGACAATGAGGACATTGTTGAAATTTCATTTGCTAGAAAAACCGAATAAACAAAAATTGTTCGTTTGTTTTTTATTTGAAATTCAAAAGTACGTACATCATTTTCTATAAGTTGACATGACGAATTGCCACATCTTTGATATTGAGAACTATCGTCAAATTCATCACGATCGAAACTGTCTGGAAAAGGTTTTATGAAATCATTTAATTGCTCAGCTTCTTCATAGAAATGATAGTGATGATGATGATGGTGTCGTTTTTTCTTTCGTTGATGTCGATCAAACATCACATTCGCAACTTGACTAAGTGCATTTGATATAGCTGGATCACGTGCAAGAAATTCACTACGTGGTCCATATTTATGTTTCATTGTATTTAATAATTCTCTGAAATGTTCATTTTCACGATAGAATGCATCGATTTCTTTTCGACAACGAACAACACTTAAAAATGTGATTATAGCAAAACTAAGCGAATGATTGAGTAAATGTTGTTCAGCATAAATCAAATGATTTAAATCATTTCGATTCGAATAATCTTCACTATCCAAAACAGATTTATGTAATAATGTACAACAATAATTCACCAAACGAATTTGTGCTCCTAAATCAATCGTTCTTTCGTGATTTTCTTCTTCTTCTTCTTCGCATTCTTACTTTCTGACCACATATCGACATGTTCAGCATTCTGCAATAATATATGCAAACACTGCAATGCCAATGATTCAAATTTAATAAAGTAAATAATCGTCTCCGGATATTTATATTGACTAATTTCGAAAAGATCGATCATGATATCGATAAATTGCATATCGATTAGATGTTGATATGACTGAAGAAGATTTTTTTCGACAATCACTTTACATAAACGTAAGAGAACGGATAATGATGGAATTTTTTCTTCGATTAAATGCCCATCACGAATGCCTCGAATTAATTGAAGAAGAAATTCCGGATAATGTTCGAGAATAAAACATGCAACATCACCAATTGTTGCAACATTACTGAACAAATCGAGACATTTCTGTTTGACACATCGAATACGCGGATCCTATTTGAATATTGTCTTCGAAAAATTCGTTGAATCAAAACGAGAATTTTTTTACTTTATACATCATAAAAACGATATCGATTGCACCGGATTTCATAATATCATTGACAACAAGTTGAAAAATAACAAAAAAATCAATTGATCGATTGTTCGTAGCTAAATAGAGATCGATTTCGAGTGTTTTTTTTGTTCAATAGGAGAATTAGCAAAGAATATCTACGAAATTTATTGAATCCAGCATCACGAAATTGTTGTGGACGTTGTCCGAGTTGTAGATCGCGAAATGTATAATTCGATTGTTCAGCTCGAGCTAAGCCGAAAAGTAATTGAGATAAATTGAAAAGAGCTTCGAGCTGTCGTGTTGCTTAATCGAGAGAAAAAGAAATAATTCAATTAAAAGAACATCGAATCAATTCAATTAAATCTACTAACATACCAATTTCAGTTAGAGGCAAAACAGTAGGATTATCGATTTTAACATTCCACGGTGAAATAGCTTTTGTTGCTTTGATATTCTATTCGAAAAATATCAAAAAGAAAATAGTTTTTCATTTCTACGTATTCAATTACTCGAATTGTAAGTGTATGAAGAAGAAGATCACTATTGAATGTATTCAAATCAGGATATGAATACCAACCATCAGCAAATTGAATAATATCCATACATTGAATATCATTTGTCATTGCTGTTTGATTATTACCATACTCATCAGACAGTGTGGCATTTTGATCAAAGGCTGTTAGAACTGATCGATTTGCTGCTATGCATCGCATTTCTATCTGAAGATGATGAATAAAACGGCAATATGAAATATTTATTGAGAGAAAATTAGATTTTCGTCATATTTAATTGATCAATATGAAAAGAAATAATTCTATTACAGAAAAGAATTACCGATACTTTATGTCCATTCATTCATTCATTGTGTTTGTTCATGAAACAAATACTATATTTAGTTAGTCATTTGGTGATAATAAAAAAAGAAGAAAGAATCATCTAGAGGGCACTAGGATCTTATTGAAAAGATATAACACAATCTTTCTATGTGTGTGAATTCATTTCCGTACAATCTATTTCTTATCAATCATAGATTACATTCCATACGAAACATTACGGGTATAATTTTCTTCTAAATAAACAATTCATTTCCAGACATAAGACTGCTCCGATCGATGTAGTATTAAACAGGCTTAAAGGATTGTTTTGTTTAGTAGTAGTAGTCGAGGTTATGTTAGCCTTTGATTCTCGATTCGCTGTCACAAGCGAAAAAGAAAAAGAAATGATCGATGCGTATTTCCTTCTTGTTCTTTTTTTCTCTCTCTCGTGGTCGTTAATTGCCGACATACAATTCGGCTACAATCAGCATCGATAGTTTATTGAACAATAGAATAAATGAATAGTATATATATATACATGAGTGACGAAGAAACAAAAAACTAATACTTCGCACAATCATTTCTCAATGCTAAACATTACAGAAATTGGCTTGAAGAAATAGAAACCCATAATTTTTAATCATATTATATGTAACTGGCGGGCGTATGTTCGTGTGTTTATTATTTATGTATGATGAATAGAAATATCAATTTCATAAGTCGTGTGTCTTCAAGTTAGACAAAAAAAGAGAGAAGGAGAAAAACCGGCAAGTGAAAACATATTAATAATAAAGACTTGTGAGTCGTATATGTTTTATGCAATTCTTTTTTTTTTATTGTGAGATTCGTTTAATATGCGAGTGGAATTATTGTTTGTCAAATAGTAACAGGAAAAGGGATGACAACAATAGAAGAGAGAATAGAAAGAAAATCTATAGAATCTAGTCTTCATTTTAGTTATTGAAACAAAGAAAAATCCTTGCCTGTTCCATGTAACTATGACTATATAGAACTGTTGTTTCCTCTTTCCTATCTCACAGTAAAATCTATAAAAAGAAATCGTGGCACAAGAGATAGATAGATTTTTGCTTTTGTCATTCTTTTTTCTTGTCTCTTCGTATTTTCATTGCGCTTCACGTTGATCTGTTACTTGTATGCCAATACAATCTTTGCCGTTCTCGTATTCTCTCTGTTCTTCATAGTCTATCGTCACATAATTGCCATCACCAATAATAGTATAAGAATAACGGGAAAGAGAGAGGGAGAGAGAAAGAATCGACTGAGCTTATTGCGTTTTCTGTTAGATGCATGCACGTTCAGAATCCACACACATTTCTTGTGGTTGAAATACTACTACGACGAACATCATGAACAGATAAAAATAACGATAGAAAGATAGGTTTTTACTGCGTGTTTAGGATGTGCGTGTTATTTTTTGTTCATTACCATCTTCTCTCTTTGACTCTTCTTCTTGGTCTTTCCCTTTTGCTTCGTTTTAAATGAGCAACACATCTTGAACAACAGACACCAAAGAGAAGTAGCAAACAATATTAACACTTTTTCTTATTTTTTTTCTCACCTTTCTTTTCCTCTTTTATTCTTGTGTCTTTTTTTATCAAAGAAATTCATCGTTGCTCACACATAGTATACGTGTTTATATATTTATTAATTATTTGTATGCCGTAATATTTTTTCATGAGCTGTTGTCACTTTAATCCTTTTTCTCGCACGTTTTTTTTTCTTCTCTCATTTGATTGACGTAAAAAAGAGCGAACTATAACAGCAATTATAAAACAATAAAAGAAAAAAATGTATTAACGCATATCGTGCACAAAATAAAGAAGAATAAAGGAACACTCTAGCGGCTTGTAATTCTTTTCCAGATGACGAATACGTCTTCAAATGTCTATATCTTTCTTCCATTTCCTTTATAAATGAATGTGTCGTGTGTGTGTGTCTCTCGCTTTCTTTATATATATTTGTATGTATATATTACAGAAAAAGGTAATGAGAGACAGCATGCAAACATAATAGACTCGGTGAAAGTTGATAGACGATAATGATGAGGATGGTGCATCTGCAATGTTGTTGTTATTTTTGCTAACCTTAAGTAATAGCCAAATGCTTTTATATTAACCTTAGTATTTTTTTTTCTTCTTCTTATACTTAACGTGCACAATATGTCTGTAGAAGGAGACGAAGCATTTCCTGTCGTTCATTCTATGTAGATTCGATTCGAAAATCCTCTGTTGTGTAGTTGCATACATGATTCTATAAAACATAGCCGTCCCTCAAGACTAGATTATGGAAGAGGAGAGAATGAGAAGAGAAAAAAAAACGGAAGACGAAGATCGAGAGAAAGAGAGAAAAGTCAATCGACGAAAGCGAGTAAAACTATCTAGAACATAAAATATATTTTGTTTGGAAAGAACCGAATAGAAGTTGAATGAGCAGCAGTGAATGAAGCAAAAAGAGAAGTTGTCATCTTCGTCTTTCTTGTCTGTCAATCGTTGATGATGATGATGATGATGACAGCATATGCCACTCGATTAGATGAAAAAAAGAAAGACAGAGAGAGAGAGAGAGAGAGAGACTTCGATGTATTTTAGAATCATGTTACGCTTTTCGAACATATACTAGTGAAACTCGAGACGAAATGTCTATTCTCTCTTGACATATATTCATATACATAGTTGTTTACTCAAATTGTATAGCTGTATTGGAACGTATGTAATTCGCTTTGCCGTTTCTCTCTTGTTCTCTTCTAGTTTTATGTACTTTACTCATCATCACTCAAGCTCGGTTTTGTCTTTTTTTTCTTCTAGAGAAATAATATAGAAAAATAGAATGGCAGCTGCAGCCTCGTCGGCTGGCGCTGCCATTTCATCAATGATAACATTGATGAGAAAGCAAAGTTTCCGTGGTGATGCTGTACCATTAATGGACTATAATCAAGACGATACGTCGGGAGCAAATCTCGAATGGATGAATAAACCAATTGCTAAATACATATTTCGTTTAACTGGTTTGTTAAGTTTCATTTCGACATGTATGAATACACCGAAAACGTTTGAATATCATCCGTATCTTCGATATGCCACATTTATTATTGACATAACATGTGTTATCGTCTTAACTATTGAAGCTGTGGCAAAAATGAAAACAAGAGGTTTAATAACAGGTGATAATGCTTATATACGAGATCGATGGAATCATTTTGATGCTGTTATGGTTTTATGTATTTATTTTTCTATCGTATTACAGGTTGGATTTTTGAATTTTTTTGACAGTAAGAAATTAGACATGATCGTATTTGAATAATAGGCTTTGGAATTAATCGGTATTGTTAATCGATATACATATTTTACGATAATTCGAGCGCCACGTCCGTTTATATTGATTAAAGTTTTGAAAACATATCTCAAATTCGAATTACCCAAAAGTCAAATCAAATCAATTCTTCAACGATCAAGTTCGCAAATCTACAATGTGACAATGTTTTTCTTATTCTTCATGAGTTTATATGCCATATTAGGTGTTCAATTTTTTGGTTCACTTACATTCCATTGTGTCCGAAATAACACTGATTTAAAGTAGATACTCACAGGACCATTCCTTTGTTTATTCAACTAAGAAAAAACTAATTGATTTCTTTGCTTAGTAATGTCAAAAAGTCAGATCTAATGATACCGGATACGTATTGTTCTCCGACAAAGGATGGCTTTCATTGTCCGGAAAACTTCGTTTGTAAAAAAATTGAAATTCAACGAAATCTACGCGGCTATAACGGCTTCGATGAATTAGCAACGAGTTTCTTTTCCGTTTACGAATCAGCTAGTCAAGAAGGTTGGGTCTTTCTCATGTATCGAGCCATTGATAGTCTACCATCATGGCGAGCATTCTTCTATTTTATTACATTGATTTTCTTTCTTGCTTGGCTAGTAAAAGTAAGTTGACGATTCGTTAACAACAACAACAACGACGATCTATTTGAAATTCTAGAATGTGTTTATTGCCGTTATTATTGAAACATTTGCAGAAATTCGTGTTCAATTTCAACAAATGTGGGGCGCACGTAGTGCACCATCGGATATTGAAGCAACTAAAGTTCTTCAAAAATCCGATGATACTACATTGAAATTAGTGAATATCGATGAAAATAAAAAGAAAGGTGTTGCACCGGCATTTTGCATGAAAATTGTTCAATCGCCTATTTTCACAACGATTGTTATGATCGTTGTTTTAGCAAATACAATCTTTACAGCATCAATTAAACATACACATAACGAAGAAATTGATAGACGAAATAAAAAATTTTGTCATCGAATTGAAACATTATTTACGATATTTTTTGGTTTGGAAGCTTTATTTAAAATCTTTACACTTGGCTTTAAAAATTATATTCGACGGTCGATATTTAAATTCGAATTTATGCTTGCCGTTGGTACAACTCTTCATTGTATTCCGGATCTTTATCGAAACGGTTGTTTTACTTGTTTTCAAGTACTTCGTGTCACTCGTTTACTTAAATCAAGTCCGTTACTCGAAGATTTTCTTAATAAAGTAATCAAATTGACTTTGATTTGTGAGAAAAAGAAAAGAGGTAAATTCTTTAATTCTTAAGATCTTCGGTCCTGGAAAAAAACTTGGTAGTTTAATTTTGTTTACTATGTGTTTACTTTTAATCACATCATCAATCAGTATGCAATTATTTTGTTTTATTAAAAATCTCAAACAATTCGAAACATTTCCTCGTGTAAGTCAACAAAATCTTTTGTTGTTATTATTCTCCTATTTCGATATTCGTTAATATAAACGAAAACTTCTTCTCTCAGGCCTATATGTCTATGTTCCACATAGCGATGAATGACGGTTGGACAGAAGTAATGTACCAAACAATGAATGAAATCTACCAATATAAAACATTCGTCCTATGCTTAACAGCATTATTCTTTATCTTTTTTCATATATTAACAAATTCTGTAAGAATCTACTAGTGAATGACAGACACACGGATTGATTTGAGTTTTTCTTGTGCATGAGCATGCTCATTTATCATAATCATTTTTTTGCTTGTCTAGGCATTTATATCCATGTTTCAAGTTCTAACGCAGAAAGGCTGGGTTGATGTCATGCATTATACAATGTTCTATAGCATTCAAGATGTAGCACCATTTGTTGCAATCTATTTTATTGTTTATCATCTAGCAATCAATTTGGTATGATGAATGTCATGTTGTGCACGTGTTTGTTTCTGTTTACGTTTGAGAATATGTTTGTTAAATTGATTTTTGATGAATAGATTGTGTTATCGCTTTTCGTTGCCGTTATTTTGGACAATCTTGAACTTGATGAAGATGTCAAAATGATCAAACAGTTAAAAACACGTGAAGCCAGTGCTGAAACTCAACAAAAACTACCGTGGCGATTGCGTATCTTCGAGCGTTTTCCTGATCATCCGCAAATGATTGAATTATCTCGTTTGCCACATGATTTCAGCGTCCCAAAGATTCGCGATAGTTTCATGCGACAATTTCTCAATCAAGATGATATTTATTCGATTCCACTTGAACTTTCGATGAATATCTATAACAAACGAAATGCTGTTAAAACTCTTCATAGTGCTGAACATCGGCCAACAGGCGAGAGTATGAAACGTACAGCTGTTTCGAATATCATTCGGTTTGTTTTGACTCAATCTATCGAATGAACTTTTCATTTTTTTGAATTTAGAAATGTCAATGGACAACGTTTATTAAGTGGAGATGCTAGTCAAATGCATTTAGCCAGCATGGGAGATAATAAATTGTCAACATATGTTCAACAGAATAAGATTCGATTTGATCGAAAGTAAGAACGAGAGACAAATGAGTTGATGAATCGATTTCGAAAATAAAATACTAGAAATTCAATGCGTCGATCGGGCTATCGATCGAAGCCGTTGCAAGTCATACGTGAAAATGGCGATATATCGGCATTACAAGGTCGAGTACAAGATGATTATGATATCAAAGTATTTCAATATCGAAAACAACAAGCTGAGTTAAAACGGTAGAAGAAAAAATAATTTGAATGAAATTAATCTTGTAGAACCATTGTTTAGAAATCAACAAGAAGAAGATTTGAGAGAAAATCATCCGTATTTTGATACGCCACTGTTTGCGATTTCACGCGAGAGTAATTTTCGAAAATTTTGTCAACTTGTGGTCGAAGCAAGATACGATGTCACAAGCAAAGATCGACAAGGACAAGAACCGAAAATGAGTCGATATAAACAAGGACAGTCAGTATCTTAATTTGATTTTACAAAGTAAAACGAAAGTAAAATCTGTTATTGTTTTTTTTAAGTAAATTTCTCGGCTTGGTAACTTATCTCGATTGGATAATGATTATTGTTACGATTGTATCCGCTGTTAGCATGTCATTTGAAACACCAAGTAATCGAGTAGTTGACCAACCTTTACTCCAAGTAAAAATCTTTATTCGTCAAAAGAAAAACATTGAAATCCTGATTTTTATTTCTATTAGATTGCCGAATATGCATTTGTTATTTGTATGAGTGTTGAATTAACTTTGAAAGTTTTCGCTCACGGTTTACTTTTCACGCCCAAAGCTTTAATTCGAGATGTTAGTGGTGCAACTGACGTTGCTGTTTTCTTCGTTAGTCTTATTTTTCTCTGTTGGTTGCCACGACATGTTCCAGCAAATAGTGCAGCACAATTTCTCATGCTTCTTCGTTCGACGCGTCCATTGCGTATCATTATTCTCGTGCCCGATATGCGCAAAGTTGTCTATGAAGTTTGTCGAGGTTTCAAAGAAATTCTCTTAGTATCAATTCTCTTGGTTGTTCTCATGTTCATATTTGCGATCTACGGCGTGCAAATTATCGGAGGACATTTAGCACGTTGTAATGATAAAAATTATTATCTCAATCAAGTAAATATAAAACAGTGTTCAGATCAAATCAATGTTGATTTTTACTCTGTAGACTATGTGTACGGGTACGTTTTGGAGAGAATTATATGTCTCGAAAATGAATGTTAGTGGAACTGATCCCGTTATGTTAGTGCCAAGAGTTTGGTAAGATTGAACGAATTGTATTGGAATTTAATTGAATTCACATGATTGATCTAGGGCTAATCCACATAATTTTAATTTTGATTATATTGGCAGTGCAATGTTAGCACTTTTCGAAGTTTTATCATTGGAAGGTTGGCTAGAAATTCGTGACATTATCATGGACCGTATGGGACCAGTTCGTATTTCTTTTGATCATAGCAAAATAGATATCTATTATTATTATTTTCTTCTAGCAACATGCAATTTTCGTTCATATATTCGTTTTTATCGGCACTTTAATTGGTTTAACACTTTTCGTTGGTGTCGTCATTGCTAACTATTCCGAAAATAAAGTAAATTAAATTCGACGATTAAAAAAAAGTAATTCATTCGTCTGTTGCTTTGTCAGGGTACGGCATTATTAACTGTCGATCAACGTCGTTGGTTGGATTTGAAAGGTCGTATTAAACTCGCTCAACCACTTCGTACGCCACCTCGACCAGAAAATAGTAAATTTCGTTCCTATGTATTCGATATAACACAAAATAAAATCTTCAAAAAATCATCTGCCGTTCTCGTTCTTCTCAATTGTGCACTCCTTTACAAACCTTGGAAAGCCAATGAAAATATCACTCAAATATCTGCATTGATCTCCTCGTTGTTTACGTTTTTATTTCTTGTTGAAGCAGTTATGAAATGTATTGCTTTGGGATTTGTTGGCTATTGGCAATCGAGACGAAATCGTTTCGATTTACTGGTTACAATTCTCGGAATTGGATGGATTGTGTTGAATTTTATTTCAATTGGCAAACATAATTTAGTAAGATTCGAAAATTGAGAAAATCGAAAGTGTAACAAAAAGAATTTGTTTTTTTAGCAAGAATTCAGTAATACATTTGGATTTACAGTGATTATCTTACGATTTTTTACAATTGCTGGCAAACATGTAATGAAATTGAAATTGAATTCATCGATGATTTATTTTTTGTATTTAGGCTACATTGAAAATGCTAATGTTAACAATTATCGTGTCATTTTTTAAATCATTTTTTATTATTCTCGGTATGTTTCTGCTGATGTTAGTCTACGCATTTGCTGGTGTTATTCTTTTTGGTTGCGTAAAATTCGGTCCTGAATTAGGTCGACATGCCAATTTCAAAACTGTACCACATGCTATCGTTCTTCTCATGAGAATTGTCACAGGCGAAGATTGGAATAAGATCATGCACGATTGTATGGTCGTACCGCCACGTTGCACACGCGGTGTGTCCTATTGGGAAAGTGATTGTGGTAATTCGACAGCATCGATTCTCTATTTCTGTTCGTTTTATATTATTATCACTTATATCGTACTGAATCTTCTTGTCGCTATTATTATGGAGAATTTCTCGTTGTTCTATTCGAATGAAGAAGATGCATTGTTAAGTTACACGGATATTCGACATTTTCAAACGATTTGGAATATGATCGATACGGGAAGGAAAGGTGTTATACCGGCTAAACGTGTTAAATTTTTATTGAGATTACTTCGAGGTCGATTAGAAGTCGACTCAGAAAAACTTTATAAACATATGTGTTATGAAATTGAAAAATTAAATAATGGAAATGATGTCACATTTCACGATGTACTCAAGTAGGTTTTATTTTAGTTGTCTGTTTTTATTTCAATTTATTTTGTTTTCAGTATGTTAGCTTATCGTTCGGTCGATATTCGTAAATCTCTGCAATTCGAAGAGTTACTTGCTCGTGAAGAACTCGAATATTTAATTGAAGAAGAAGTAGCGAAATTAACGATTCGTAATTGGTTAAATAAATGTTTAAAACGTATCAAAACAACTGATCAAACGAATGTGATTAAAAATCTTCAACGTAGCAATGAATTAGCATTCTTTCGTGAAGCACAAGGTGTAACAACGAATGAATCATTGAGAAAAACAACAACTTTAGATAGTGCTGGAAGTGATGAACGACGTTTCAGAAATTTCGATGATCGACAACAAATGCAACCATTACAAATGCAGAAAGATATGCCGAAGAAGAAGTTAGATCGAACTATTACTCTGCCAACACCATCGACCGAAGTGAGATTTGGAGAAGAAAAAAAAACTGAATGTTTATGTTTTCTTGAATTTGTTTGTCATAGAATTCAAATTATCGAACTCAAGCTGGTACAAGAGAAGCACCTTTAGAAGCTAAATCATCGAAACGACAAGCTCAACAGCAGCAACAGCAACAACAACAGCAGCAATTGCAGCAAAATATTAGTTTAACATTGAGTAGTGAAGATTCGTACCCGTGGCGATCATGGCAATCGAGTTATTCGACTAACGGACGAAAAGATTTAGAATCTTGGTGGGCAAATCAATTTCAAATGTCAACTTAAAATATAAAATCAAATATATCAGTATTTTAGTATTTATAAATGCTTCCTCTTTCTCCTTCTTATTTATCTATTGTATTTTCTGTTAAATAAACATAAATATCTATAGTCTTATATAAATTTGCTCTGATTTGAAAGTCGGAAAATGCTGACATCTATAATAAAATTCTTCTCGTCCTATGTCGGCTCAATGTTTTGCAAAACACGAATCAGAAGTTATCATTAACAATTGTTTATTTACTTCATTCACTGTTCTTGTCTCTTATTCTTACATTCGATCGATATTCGAATTTATTTTCTTTCAGAAACTCATGACAAACTCGTTCATCGTCGACTAATTCGATCAAAGAATCGACATTGACAACAATGCTGCTTATTTCATGAAAAACATTTCGTACGACATTTTCCTTCTTCGATTCGATTCGATTCGATTTCTTTTCTTCATTTAGATTCAACAATGGCCAAAAGGGGCTGAAAAAGATGCCTGAATAAATCGTTTTGTTAGTTTGATTGATTTGAAAATTCGAAAATGCTTTGTCGAATATTTTTTCACCTGACTTTTGACACGAGATCTAGAACAGAATTTTATTCGAAAGTTTATCATCGATTTAGATTTCGTCTCAACACATTCGCGCATGGGTCGATCTCGTAGTCCATCGAGTAAAAAACACAAACGACGAAAGTCTTCACATGATCGTTCATCGAAACGGCAACGATCACGTTCACACGAACGCGAAAAGAAAAGCAAACGGTAAGACCAAACAAACAAACAAACCGGTTGCTCATTTCGAACGATTTTTTTTTCAGACAACATCGTCGTTCGAGCAGTCAATCATCGGATGAAACTCGCGATGAATTGGCTATTGCAAGTGGTCTTAATCGACTGATAAATTCGAGTGAATTAACTGATTTAGCTATTCGAAAGAAAGCCGAAGTCGATCGACTAGCTGAATTAGAACGTGATCGATTACAGTTACTGTAAGTTTTCTCTTTGCTCACGAAAAACAAACATTTGGTTTTTGTTGCCTAGACGACAAAAAGAAACTCGAGAAAATTTGATTCAAAGCGAAGTCGATCGACGCGTCAAGGAAATCGTTGAAACTCGTGTTCGTGAAGAACTCGAACGACGACGAGACGAAGTCGAAAATGAAGTCAAACGTCGTGTTGATGTTCTCAAACGAACGATGGAAAAACAGATGTTACTCGAAATTGAAAAGCGAAATACCGATGAAATACGTCGATTAATTGCCAAAGAAGAAGAAGAACGAAAGAAACGCGAAGATTTAGAAAAGATTCTCGCTGAAAACGAACGGAAATTAGTCGACGCTCAAAAACGCCTTGTAAAAACAAAGCAATCGAAAGATTTATTAAATTCTCCTGTTGTTTTTTTTTGTCTTAGGCTGATGAGGAAGAAAAACTACGTACGGAACAGCTACGTTTAATGGAAGATCGAGAACGATTCGAACGACAAATGGGCAAACAACATGCCAAAGAACAGAATCTCATTCTCGGTCGAAATAAAACCCGAGAGAAAATATCTTTTTCATTGAACAATCTTCACTAGCGATCGATTTGTTTTTGTATAAAAAAAAGTCTACATACTAAAAAATATTCGTTTTGTTTTTTTTTCGTGTATAAATTAAAAATAAACAGCAAAAAAAAACCTTAAAAAAGTATTTAATCAATTTTGTTTCAGATTGACAAAAAAAACTAAAATGTCCAACGAAGAACAAACCGAAGCTATGAATGGTGATGAACCTGAAACGATCGTCATCGAAGCCGATGCGACAGTTGTCGAATTGACAGCATCACGTTTGAGAAAAATCGATGGTCTAGATGGTTTAACTAAGATCGAAACATTAAATATGAGACAAAATCTAATTGCAAAAATTGAAAATCTTTCGCAATTAACAACATTGAAATCCGTGGATTTGTACGATAATCATATTCAAAACATCGAAGGATTAGAAACTTTGATTGGATTGAAGCATCTTGATTTGTCATTTAGTAGGTCGTTTTAAATGAATCGATGATTTTAGTTTGAGTTTTTGTTTTAAAAGATAAAATCTCGGCCATTGAAAATCTATCGACTTTGGTCAATTTGGAGAATTTTTATATTGTTCATAATCAAATTCGAATGATTGACAATCTTTCGGCGCTGGTTAATCTACGAATTTTAGAATTGGGTGATAATCGAATTAAAGTTTGTTTTGATGAAATTTCATTTCAATCAATCAGATGAATTTCGTTTCGTTTCGTTTCGTTTTATTAGAAAATTGAAAATCTGGAATCATTAGTTCTACTTGAAGAACTTCATTTTGGTAAGAATCGAATCTCGAAAATCGAGAATCTTCAAACATTAACACGTTTACGTATACTCGGTCTCGGTGCCAATCGAATCTCGAAAATCGAAGGCTTAGAAACGTTAACATCGTTGAAAGAACTCTATTTATCCGAGAATTGCATTCAAACAATTGAAAATCTTCAATCGAATACAAATTTAACCGTTCTCGATCTATCAAAAAATCAAATTGAACATCTGGATAATCTCTCGAGTTTAGTTAATCTGAATGAATTCTGGTTTAATAATAATCAAATAAAAACGTTCGATGAATTATCGAAACTCGTTCCGATGAAAAGTTTACAATGCATTTATGTTCATGATAATCTGGCATTTGATCGCGAAGAAAACTATCGATCGAAAGTTTTATTACAACTCGAACAATTGACACAATTGAATGCGACTGAAACACGACGTGCTGCGCCCGTAACAACGAATTAAATTACAGTGAAAAAAAACCTCTTCCCTCTCTCTTTTTCAATGATCAAAATAAAAAAACAAGAAAAATGTTAACTTTGACCTTCAAGGTCTGTAAAAATAACCTTTGTCGTCGTTTATTTTCTCGCTGTCTGTTCGAATTTTAATAATCTGTAACCAGCTGTTACGCGTGCGTTCTTGAATTTTTCTATTTTCGAATCAACGAAGCGCAAAAACATCCGCTCATACCCACTCAACTCTCGTGATTTATATATTCGGAACGAAATTCAATTTACATACGAAATAAAATATCAATATCTGTTTCTTTTAGAATGATCGATTTATGAGACTATGGGAACGTTAGCAGAGGTGTGTTCAAGAATTTAACTTTTGACAACGAAATAAAATATTTTTCTTTCGAAATAGGCAACGTCTACGTCGACGAGAAAACAGGATGACAATCAACACGCTAAAGCAGCGATTATTTTTACTCTTCAAGAGGATATCGGTGCATTGACCAAAGCATTGCAAATTTTCGAAGTAAATTCAACTAATCAACTGCAAACTGTACTTGATTTGATTTGATTTGATTTAGAAATACGGAGTGAATCTTTTGCATATTGAATCTCGTTTATCACGACAGAATAAAGCAGATCATGAATTCTATGTCGAATACGATAGTGATCAAGGTTCGATCGTTGATGCAATTAAACATCTACGTGATATATCGAAATCTGTGCATGTTCTATCATCGATTGATCAAGTTTTGGATGAATCAGGTATGTGCCCATCGATGCTGAAGATGAGGATTAACTTTTTCTTTTGATTTAGTTCCGTGGTTTCCGCAGAAAATGCGTGATCTCGATCAGTTTGCTAATCGAGTGCTCACGCATGGTGCTGAACTCGATGCTGATCATCCAGGTTTTCGCGATAAAGAATATCGAAAACGTCGAAAAGAATTCGCTGATATTGCCGAACAATATCGACATAATCAACCGATTCCACGTGTTACTTACACGGAAAATGAAATTGCAACATGGGGAAGTATTTTTCGTCAAATGACAGCTCTCTATTCGACACATGCGTGTCAAGAATTCAATCGTGTTTTCCCGTTATTGGTTCATAATTGCGGATATAATGAAAATAATATCCCACAATTAGAAGATGTTTCGCAATTTCTGCAAGATTCATCTGGTTTTCGATTGCGACCAGCTGCTGGTTTGTCGAATTTCTTGATTTGTGTCTCTTGATTTCTATTCGAGTTGTTCAGGTCTCCTTTCGTCACGAGACTTCTTAGCTGGTCTTGCTTTTCGTGTATTTCATTCGACACAATATGTTCGACATCATAGCGATCCAACGCACACACCTGAGCCAGATGTTTGCCATGAATTACTCGGTCATGTTCCTTTACTTGCCGATCCGGATTTTGCAGAATTTAGTCAAGAAATTGGATTGGCAAGTCTTGGTGTATCCGATGAATATATCATACAATTAGGTATGAACTTGAGTCTCTTTCAAAAAGAAAAGAAACGTTTTTTGTGTTCAATAGCAACATTGTATTGGTTCACAATGGAATTCGGTTTATGCACGGAAAATAATGAACGAAAAGCGTTTGGTGCAGGTCTATTATCGTCATCTGGTGAATTACAAGTAGAAATTGAATTGTTTCCTTGTCGTTCACGATCGAATTTCGTTTAGTATTGCTTATCTGATCAACCGACGATCATGTCATTCGATCCATTTCGCGCTTCGATTCAGCCGTATCCTATCACATCTTATCAAACCACTTATTTCCTCGCAGAAAGTTTCAAAGATGCCAAAGATAAATTACGGTACAAATCTAAAGATTGATGTTTATCAATCGTTCGTTTCTTGTTCTCGTCTAGTCAATATGCAATGACAATTCCACGGCCATTTACTGTTCGATATAATCCGTATACACAAGCAATCGAAGTCATTGATGGAAAAAAACGAATTGTAAATGTTGTTCGAACATTACGGGGTAGATTATCGTTTTCGATCTTTCAATTGATTCATTTGTTTGTTTCGTTTCGTCTAGATGAAATGGATACACTTCTCGATGCTCTTCAAAGAGTTGAAATGAACGCATAAATTCTTTGTACAGATTTTAAATAGCGGGTTACAGTTGTATAATTTTTTTTCTCTGTAAATAAATCAATGAATAAAATTTCGTTTTTTTTTCGCCACTGCGCATATTTTTTTAAAATAGTTTTATTTCCTTAGATATACATCTTTCTCTCTTTTCTTGATTGTAAATAATTTGACAATAGCAACACACTATTATGGATAAAATGAAACGATTTTTTAATCCCGGTGAACCTCAACAAGAGGAATCAGGAGTTATGAATGAAGTGAGATCATTATCGATCAATCTCTCTCACTTTATTTGTTTTTATTTCAATTCCTAGATATCCGGTTTGTCATGGGATACACGTGTAAAAGCAACTGGCATTTGTATTGTCATTGCTATTTTACTCGGAATTGGTGTAAGTCATTGTCTTGAAATTGAACGAAAAGAAAAATCATTGTTAAAATCTATTTCAGTCTGTAATTATCTATTTTATTGGCAATGATTTAGTTGGATTTGCTCTTCTATACACACTTGCTGTTATTTTTGGCCTTGCAGCGTATGTTTAATATCGAATAAATCGAATCTGAATATCTCGTTTATTTCTAGGACAATCTTTTTGATGGGTCCAATGAATCAATTGAAACGAATGTTTGATCCAACTCGACTAATAACTACCATTGTCTTTCTCGTGAGTTCAATGAGTTTTTCATTGAATAAGATGCATTTCTTTTTTCATTATTATTATTATTATCAGGCCTCGCTTGTGATGACACTTGTATCAGCTATTGTCGTAAGTTTAACATTCTATCAAAAACAAAACGAATGCTAATTGATAACACACCTTTATTTAGCTGAAAATCTCTGTTCTTGTTCTTGTCTTTGTTATTATTCAATTTCTTGCATTGGTAAGTCAGCAATCTCGAGATAAACTAATTCAAAGAACAAGAAAAAAAAAACGAAATATCTCTAATTTTACTTCGTTAGATTTGGTACATACTTAGTTATATTCCATACTCAAGGTATGATTTTGTTATCTTTTGAATAAAACTTTATCTTTTCGATCTACCTTTAGAACTTTAATAACCAGTTGTTGCAAAAGTACAATGAATATCTAAAACATTCGTTCTTTTCTTTGACATGAGATATTTGCGTTTATTATTTCTTTTTGATTAATGATTGTGAACAAAAACGAATACATTTATCAAGATAGTGAATGAAATTATTTTCGGTTTTTTTTTCTTACAAAAACATATTTTTGGCTGTGATTTTTCTTCTTCTTCTTCGTCTTAAACAGGAAATTCAATGGATTTTTCTTCTTCTAGACAATTGAATTTAATGAACTTTGAATTGAAATGGTATCCACGCGAATAAAAAAACCTCCATTGAGTTCATTGCCGTATATGAAAGTAAAAGAAAAAGAACGTCTTTTTTTCCTTCTGCATATTTGAATATGTTTTGTAGAAACGTCTACGGCGAATAACAGCGTTAGGTCTTCGAAATTTAACTGTTAATGAATTTAATTTTTCGATCTATTTTACTTTACATCGAAATGAAAAAACCGTTGGTAAATAAACGAATTGAACTCGATTGATTAATGATTTCGTTTTTTAGCTTTCTATACAAGTGAAACAATTGAGAATCAACGTGTAAATGAATAAAAATACGTTGTTGATTTGTGTTTAAACATATTTTTTTCAGAGTCCTGAATGGTCCTATCTGAGTTTCCCATTGAGTGTTCAATCAATTCAAGATTTTCTCATGCGTGTTTGGGTAAAATCATGCGATAGAACACGTTTATTCCTTGAATACGACATTCGTCTTGATGATACATTGATGCCTGAAGATCAGGTAAGGTAAGATTTATGAATTCCAATTGCATAAATAGGAATTCGTCGTATTTGTTTATGATTTACAAAGAGAAATGAGAGTTCATTCACTGGAAATGATAGTCTGTGGATAGAAATGTTTGGCTATCGATTTTCTGATAATGAAAAATCAAATCAACTGAATCCTCCAATAGTCAATTTAAAATCGAATTTATCAGATAAAAAATCGAAAGCTGAACGACCTGAGAAATCCTATGAAAAATCAAGTTTAGAACGGTTCGTTGTTGTCTTCAATCGGATATTTCCTCATTTAAATAATTCGAATTTCATAGAATAATAGCAGTTGTCAATGATATTCATGAAACGAATCGATTGTCAACTGACTATCTCAAACGATTACAAACACTTTTCGACGCTAATGAAAACTATTTTTCGAAAATCAAAGAACGAGAATCACGTTTAGTTCGTATTGCAAATTTAAAACAAAGGATCTACACTCAAATATCCGTCTACGAACGACATACTGATTCGAATACAATCAGACAGAAATCACTCAATGAAAGAAGTAATTTTTCTCAAAAAAAAAGGAAAAAAAACAATCAAAATGTTTTCTTTGCCTTTCAAAGGATATCGACACGAACAAAATCTACTCTCTTTACTTTCTCAACAAGAACAATTGAAGTCTCTCGATCGAAATCTTCGTCAATCACAGTACGACAAATCTGATTTTCTATCTGAATTCAAAATCTATTTGTAAATATTTTCAATAGATGCCTTCTTCAGGATCTATCGAGATTAATTTCTTTTCGACAAACGGATCTTATCACTGAAATCAGTCGATATATTTACCCAATTATACGAGAGAGTAAAGATAATTATCTTATTGCCAATATTCGACTTCCATCAATTGAAGAACGAGGTTATTCGTCGTCATTAAGTAATTCGGTTCTCTGCAGTTTTGAATTCTCGAACAAACGAAATCTTTTCAGTTCGTGAACGTGAAACTGAACTCATCGCAGCGATTACCTTCTGTGCACAGCTTGTTCTTCTTCTATCGAAAATCTTGCATTTTCCACTTCGATTTCCAATGGAATTTTGTACCTCATCGTCGATAAAAATCTACGAATATTCTCAAGTCACATCTGAGTGTGAAAACATAAAATCAAAAACTTAATCATTTATTCTAATTGATCTAATAGATACACATTGAGTCCCATATCGGGCAATCTTTCGTTTTACTATGGATATTATCTATTGAATAGAAATATTGGACAAGTAAATCATTGATAAAAAAAACAAACCGAATGAAAATTTGTTTTGTTTTGTTAGATTTGTATGCATTGTTGTCGTGAGAAAACAGAACCAGATTGCCGGAAGACATTAAAGAATCTTAAAACGATTATGAACTATTTTGTTGTACGTCGAAATTCGTAAGTTATCTCATTTAGTTTGCTTTCGCTCTCAAATTCATTTCTTAAAAAATAGCTCAGAAAATCATTCAATGATTGTTGTAAGTTTGATTTGTACTCCTAATTCTTCTTCTTTGTCTTTTGTCATCTAACACACATATTCGAGTTGTGAATATTCAAATGATTTCGATTTTAAATTTAGAACTCAATCGTTCGTATCAAGTCAACGAACAACTAGTCGAGGAAGTAGTATTTCTTACAACGATCAAACAATCGAACGAAATATGACGAAAACTTCCATATTTTCTTCGGCAATATCCGAACAATCATCGTTAATTGAACAGGACGATGAAAACGATTTCATGAGATCTATGCCAAGATCGAATTCGATCTCGCCTCGATTAGTTATGCAATATTCACAACAAAATTTTCCAGTCAATTGAACATGTCGGATATTGTCCAGCTGATGATATGAAGCAAAAACTTTGTTTTATTCATTCCGCGTGAATAAATAGTACTGTGATTTGTTTTTTCTTATGCGATTTGTTTCCTTTTGATATATTATTTGTGTTCAAAAATTATTTCAATTTCGACAAAAAAAAACTTACGCGAGAGAGAGAGAGAGAGAAATAGATAGAAGATAATCTAAATATATATATATATTTGTTTAAGATAAATAGTGAATCAATCGAAATGAGTCTTGACACACAAAAATTAGATGTTGGTCAACGTCAACAAATCATGACGTCTGTTCAACAACAATTAGCTCTTCAAAATGCACAAGAACTTCTTCAAGTAAATCGATTGAACTCATATTTCCAAAAACGTGAATGTTTATTTTCAGAAATTATCCGATAAATGTTTCAAGGCTTGTATAACCAAACCCGGTGGTACTCTATCAAGTTCTGAACAGGTTTGATTTGTTTGTCTTTTTGAAAATAGAAATACGAGAATTTTAAACTAGAAATGTATTGGCCAATGTTCGGATCGATATATGGACGCTTGGAATATTGTTTCACGTGCCTATGGCGAACGAATTAAACGCGAACAAAATCGTCATTAAATTCTAGGAGAATTTCATAAGCATATTTTGTTAGTTATTATTTTTTTTTGTGTTTTTTTGATAGGAAAAAGAAAAAAAAAGATGACTTCATTTCCATCTTGTCAAGTTTGTTTTTCTTCTAGATGGCAACTTCGTCTTCTACTGGAAATGGTAATGGCTATTCAAGACGATCGCGCCGTAGTGAGCCGACCATTATCCAAGTAAAAGAAGAAGCCATTGAACTCGATGAAGTTGACGATCCCTTTCAATCACCTTACGAACAATTACTTCAACAGGAAATTGTGCCTGTACCAGTTGTTGTTCCAACGAAAAAGCCCAAAGAACAAAAATGCCGATGGGATCGTTGCACGCACACGGGTGATATCAATGGATCATTGTTCGAACATCTACTTGAACATGTCAATGCACAGAAAACTGGTAAAAAAGAACAAATGTGTCTTTGGGTTGGCTGTCGAGTTTATAAAGTTCCATCACGTAGTGTGAATTACCTCGAAAAACATATACATAAACATACAAATGAAAAGCCCTATCGATGTGTATTCGATAATTGTACCGAACAATTTACGACACAATTTTCTTTGGAAAGACACGTGCAAACACATTTGAGACAGCAAGATGCATCGATGCTCTTCGATACGAATGGTAGTGAAACACCAATGATGAGTTCAATGGAATATGATGCGATGAATGGCGATGATAATCATCGATCGTACTTTCGGTCAGGAAGTTTAAATGGTTCACATAATAATATGCTTCTTCAGCAAGTTCAACATCAATCAAATGAAAAGAAAAGTAATCGAAAACGTCGAGCAAAAGTCAATGGAGTACCTGTTGCTTATGGTAAAGAGAGAATTCGTTTTTGTTCTTACTGCAATTCATATTTTCGAATACTTTAGCTGTAAATAGAGATTGTTTTACTGATAGCGAAGTCTTTCATTTGACACGTCTTTTCGATACATGTCCATATTTTTCAACAGACAAAAATGGTACCATTGTTGTTTTACAGCCGAGAATTACAATGAAACGACAAATCGGCGATCGAACTGAACAATTCGTTGAGTGGACTCCAGAAGATATGTAAATATGTGAACATCAAAACGAATGAATTATACTTTTCTTTTTTTTTTATTTTTTGTAGTTGTCCAGGCGAATGGATCAAAGGTTCAGATACGAAACTAAAACCAAAACATGTACCAATCAACGAACTAAATGCTCTTCAACTCAATCGCCTATTACCATCGATTTATGCATACAGATCGCGTCGTCATGGGCAACGAAAACGAACTATAATCTCGGCATTGCATAGCAAATAAAAACCTTATTCTGTTTATTATGATTTCTATATACTCAACGCTCGGAGCAGATATATTAAAAGAAATAAAATTTTTTTTTTCTCATTTTCTCATTCTCTTCTGCTATGTTATCATTTCGTCCTCTTCTTCTTTTTTTTTCGTATTGTTATGGATTGTAGACTAGTAGTTTCATAACGAGAATCTTAATGTTCTCTCTCGCTATCTTTTTTTCTTGTGTTACGAAAATGGTGTATGTAATTTGTAACTAGGTATTTGCAAAATAGAACTTGTATTTCGAAAGAAATAGCAAAACTTAAACAATCGTATCGAGGAAATCATATGGCTTCGATAAATAATAAACTAATAATTTATTTATAAAAAAGAAAACAAAAAAACAATAAGGTAAGCTCGATTTTATCTCAAATGAATAGACTGAACTTCTCATAAGAATACTATATTCAAGTACATCTGAAAACGGTACCAATTTTAAGTACTTTCACATGCATCGATTTACATCAGGGGAAAAACATCTCTGATTAAACAAAGAACTAAGACATAAGTTCTTATTGTTATACTATCTTTTGTTTAGAGTTTCGTTAGAGCATACTATTATGCGTATGTCATCATCTAAATATATATATGCTACAGTCAAAATGAGAATCAGGTCAAATTCTAAATTGGCCAAATTTTAATCGAAATATCCCGGAAAAAGACTGGCAGCTTGATGATACTCGATGATGACAAAAAAAAGAATGTCAGAAATAGGCTACTACAATAGATAACATTGCCCTTTATTCTTATGACAAAGTGCTATTAACGGTCCACATGATCGGTGCGTCAATTCTATGTCAATTGATATTCATTCAAAATAAAATATTTGTTAATGAAATTATATGTGAATTTAATCTCGGAGCATGAGCTTAGAATTTTTTATGTCTACGAAAACAAAAAAAAAAGATTGTAATGCAGGTTCTGCCTTGATTGTTTCTTACAAGTGCGTATTTTATAACAGAAAGAAATAATAATAATTTAAACATTGTGCCGGTAATATTTTATATTTCCATATTTAAAAAATCAATTTATATATATGAGAAAAAGAAGAAAGAGAAAAGAAAAAGAAATAACGCTCGCTTCGTCCGATTAATTCCATTCCCAAAAGTAATTTTTTCTCTTCCAGAACAGCCGATATATTCACATACATGCATGTAATAAAGCATTCTTTCTGCTTTTCTTCGCAAGATAAACGAGTATGTAATATAATGGTTTCACTCTCGTTTTTTTTTGTTGTTTTGAATCACTTGTTTATAAAAAAAACTAGGATACTACTTAGATTGCTGTATGAAACCTGTTTATTCATTAGTGACAATAATATGTAAATATCTTATGGAGTAATTAAAAGTCAAGTATAATCGTAAACATGTTTATACAATTGGCAGACTCCATAGGAAATCAGTCAAACAACCGACAGCTTGATCATTCGGCTTATCGAGTTTTCTTTGCTACATCACGCATATGCAAAGAATAGTTATTATTTCTTGGCTGTAACAAAAACACAACGACATTTGTACAGATGCTGTAAATTATTCTTCCATGTCAACAATAATTAGACTGCAAGACAGAAGTAATATACTTTTGATTCAATTTCAAAAAGCACGTTCTTTCATTGATGACAGAACATGCTATCGGTCGTATGTTAGTTAAGTAATAACAAAGAAAACTAATTAATGATACTTACGTATTTTTATATTGTTTTCACGATCTATTTCTATATCTCATTTGTTTTTAGATAAAAACCTAATTTAAGATTTTGATAATGGCGAGTATTTCTTCCAGTCGGCAAGGTTTTAAATTTCATTTATTTTTAAAATCTCTTCTCTACGGTTTCGTTACCGAATATGAAACGCCAAAAATTGTTATGATACATAGTTATGCTATTACTATTCTTCTTCGTTTCCTTCAAATTATTCTTCTAATATACTCAATAGGCTATTTATTAATCTATCAAAAAGGCTATCAAAAATTAGATACGTCGATTATTTCATCGATAACATTGAAAGTAAAAGGTATTGGTTATATTCACACGTCAGACAATAATTCGTACATTGTCGATGGATCAGGTAAATTGACTTTTATTTCAATTGTTTATAAAAACCGATTTCTTAAGATTATATTATTCCATCATCGGAGAATAATGCTATTTTTATAATGTCAAATTTTATTCCAACTGATCAAATTCGAACATCGTGTACCGAAAGTCCTGCAGTGAGCGAAGCCGTATGTGTGAGTGATAAAAATTGTCGAGCTCGACCTTATTTACCAAGTGCTAATGGACGATGGACAGGTCGTTGTTTATTTCCGTCGAAAAATTTAAATCAATCTGGATCATTGAAAGGCCTATGCGAGATTCAAGGTAAAAGAAAGTCATGTTTTGGAGTAATACTTGTACGTATCTAGAACACTTTTGTTTGTTCGTTCTCATGAGATTTGATAAATATCTGATTGCTTCGATTTATTACAAGTTGCAACTTGTCGTACAAAGAACGTCTATAAAAGAAAAAGTCAGGCAGAACTTGGTTATTAATAATAAATAAAAAGAGTCTGTTGATCAAGAATAATAGTGACTAAGATAGGAAACAGATTTATACGGCAAAATAACAATAGATTTTGATGATTGAAAAGAAAATAATTTGCTGATCGAGATGTTCAATCGTCACTTATTATTATACCGAGATTTTGTCTCGAACTTCTAGGTTGGTGTCCTGTTGAAAATGATTCGCAAGATCCAGTTATCATTCGAGAAATTCTTAATTTTACTATTTTTATTAAAAATTTTATTGAATTTCCTGTATTTAATGTTAAACATAAAAATATGGTTGAAAATTTAAAACCTTGTGTATTCGATCCACGAAAATCTCCTGATTGTCCAATATTTCGTTTGAGTTACATTATTGAACAATCGGAAAGTAACGCAACCGAACGTAAATTAATGTTACGTTTCGGTGCTGTTATTCGAGCGAAAATCGATTGGGATTGCAATCTCGATCGAAATATCAAAGCGTGCAAGCCCATTTATTCATTCGCTCGTTTGGACACGCCATTTCATGAAGAATCATTCTCGCCTGGTTTCAATTTTCGTTTTGCTTCACATTGGAAAGATAGACAACAATATTTACGTTCATTAAAAAAAGCTTTTGGCCTTCGTTTAGTTATTTCAGTTAGTGGTCGAGCAGGAAAATTCGATTTTATTACGTTAACTTTAAATACGGGTTCGATCGTGGGCATATTTGGTCTTGCAACATTTTTCTGTGATTTAATTCTTTTAAATCTAACGAAGAAAGCAGCAGTTTATCGAGATTTTGTTATTCAACGTGCAGCTGACGAGGCGACCAATCGACGAGCTAGTACTGTAACAAACACAAAAATGCAACGTGAACCTACGGAAAGTATTCTTACAGGTCAATATGCCGATGGTTCTCATCGATCACGATCATTTCAAACAACTGAATCATTAGTTAAATTAACTGATACAGTAATCGATCCGAAAGAACTATTGAAATATCAGTCAAACTTAGGTGTAACCAATGCGGTTCACTAGAGATTTCAATCATTTTTATTTTTCTCGTTGTGATATTCATTCAAACAAACAAACATAAGTTGTGTGCGCATGTATTCTTTTTGTTTGAATATTTTTCATGTATAGTTTATTGAGAAAAATATTGTGCAACAAATGCATTGCGTACTTTAGTCCATTCGTCGTCTGTCATGCCAGCGTAGACATTATAGAATTGATGTGCAAATAATTTTTGTGATGATTTCGATGATTGTTGAGTAATAACAGGCAACGATGATGTGTTTTGAACGATAGTTGAATCGTTGATGGATGTTTGTTCGAGTGATCGATCGTAGATTTCTGAATCGTCGTCGTTTTCTTCGTCTTCGAATCGAACGACGGATTTACGTTGAATTTGTTGTGTTTGAGTATCTGCAAAAGAAAAATCGCGAAATCAATGAATTTCTATCGATTGAAAAATGTTCAATATTCGACTTTTCTTCTTCGGCAAACGTAATTGTTGAGCAGCCATTTGTTCTTGTCGTTTTTTACGTTGTTCGACAAGACGTTTCAAACGTTCTTCTTTTTCTTGATCCATTTTCTCTAATTTCTGTTCGATTTCAGTACCTGCACGACTGAGTCGACTCTTAACTTCACGTTCTTCAATCATTGACTTTTCGTTTCGTTTTTTCCAACGAAATTGAATCAATGTACGACGACTTTGTTTTTGATTAAATATCACAGCGAAACTCTCAGCTGTTTGCCCAAACGCATCACGAATATCAAGTTGAGCTCCATGATCGAGAAGTAATTCCATTACGCGTAATGAGCCACGTGCAGTAGCAACCATTAGTGGAGTACGTCCTGCTGCTGTTTGATAATTAATACCAACATCTGCTCAATTACCAGCAAAAATAAACGTTATTATTATTATTTCGATTATTACTTTGATGCAAATGATTTTTTTTCTACTTGCCTTGCTCGCATAGACGACGCACGATATTTAATCTTTCACGATGGGCGGCTGTAAACATTGCAACACTTGCGCGTTCGCGAATATATGCTTCTTTTTCTAATGGTGATAAACGATCAGCTATGGCTGATGAAAATGGCACGCCAGGCAAAACACCAAGTGTGAAAAGCTAATCAAAATGATTAGAAAACTTGTTTTTCCTCTCTTGCTTTTACCTTTTCTTCATCATTTGCTACGACAGCCTGTACAATTGGTTCGTAGATGAACCAAACATTAAGTTCAAATGTACAATTAGGAACTGGATCATAATATTTTAATTTTTGTGAATCAAGCAGTGTGCCTTCGTCTAAATAGGATAGTTGTTGTAGATGAGCCGGTATTCCGCAAATAATCTCGAGAATTGTTTTTAATTCTCGAACTTTCGAATCAAAATGGATTGTTTTTAATGTAAATCGTTCGCCTGTCGAACGTAAATGTATATTAAGCATTTAATTATGTATGTACGATATGGTAAAACTCAATAGGCAAACGTTGACATTTTCAATGCAATTTACTTGTCACGATGGAAGCAAAAAGGAAACAAAAAAAATGTTTCAAAGAAGGGGTCGCTGACGATCAATCAAAGTATTTCTTTGCATCTGCATAATTCATCTATGAGCAAACTTTCAATCAGTATGAATTAATATTAATTAAAAATTACGAGTTTCAAAGGAAAATCGTCAAAAAAAATTATATTAAAAAATATAAAATTGAATATTCGACATTATTATATAAATAATTTTTTCAATAGACTCAAATTTTTTGTTGAATTATGTTTTTTTCTATTTCGTCATGCAGCTTCAAACATCAATACATCGAATTTAGAACCCAGTAAGAACGTCGTCAGCATGGCCGAGTGGTCTAAGGCGCCAGACTCAAGCGTAATGCTTCCTCAGCGAGGTGGAGTGTTCTGGTCAGTGTATACTGGCGTGGGTTCAAATCCCACTGCTGACACCATTTTTTTTTCTTGCGCGTTCTGATACTTGTTTTTCTCTTTCTTTCTTTCTTTCTGTAGCGTAGAACAAAAAAGGAATGACTCAACACAAGTTTCGTCAGCATGGCCGAGTGGTCTAAGGCGCCAGACTCAAGCGAAAAGCTTCCTCAGCGAGGTGGAGTGTTCTGGTCAGTGTATACTGGCGTGGGTTCAAATCCCACTGCTGACACCATCTTTTTTTTCTATTTACTACATTCAAGCTAACTAATAATATCAGTTAAGAACAACAAGAACAGAAAAGAGATGATTCATACAATGACGTCACTATTGTATTGAAAAGGATTTTTATTAGTGAATTATGTTTGCACGTGTCTATTGATGATAAACGTGCCTATTGAATAAGATAATAATTGTATACGATAAGAAACAGGATTTTCATATTGTTTAATAAGATAAACAAAGAAAAATTCCTAGGATTGGTATGCACATGCCATTGATTGTTAGAAGAATACAAATAATTTTTTGATAAATATCCAGTCTCGACAAATATTTCGAATGATTCTATGATGAAGAAAGACAAATAGACGAAAATTGTATACCAAACGTAGGTATATGATCTCTGTCAGAAGTATAGCCAAAATCACCTTTCAATGTTTCAATTGATAAAATGCAAAATGATAGAGAAAATAAAGCAGTTGGAAAGAATGTTGAAGAATACATAAATAAATCAAGATTTCGTCGATATCGACGATGTAGTACAAAACTATACTTAAGCATTTTCTTCTCCTCTATGAACTTTAAAACATGATTCTTTAATTTGTAACATGCTTATTATCATTCGTATTCCAGCTTGTGTGTATCTCTTTCTCATTCGCCGAATAACGGTGATAAATTTTCATATTGTTTTCGTCTTATGCAAAAAATATTTGTACAAAAAGAAACCAATCAAACAAACAAACGAAGAAGAAAAAAGAATGAGAACAAGAAAGAACAGAGAAAAAAACTGAACAATGTCTTAGAATAGAGAACAAACAAAAATCAGAGATGAGACGACAAGAAAACGAAAGAAGAAGAACACATTATAGATATCGTTTTTGCAGCAATAATTCTAATAAACAATCGAACTTGAAAATCAAGTCGATTGATTTATTGTTTCGATTCATGAAAAACAAACAAACACACACACACGAAAAAGTTCTTTTCTTATACTTGCAAATATATTACATACAAATATATGTAAAGAAACGAACAACACTCATGAATAGTTAATAGTAAATAATAGCAGGTAGGACGGAAGTTTAGAGAAATGACAACAACAACAACAATAATAATAATAACAACAGCAACAATACATAATTGTTGATGTTAAAATTCAGGTCTGATTTGTTTTTCTTTCGAATAAGGGCAAATAAATGAAATATGTATATATTTATATATAACTCTCTACAAAATGTACAATAAAGGACAATAACAATAGACACCAAATAAAATATGGTTGTTCTTGTTAATGTAGCTTATGTTTGTTTTCCGAAAAAAAGAAAAAAAGTTGTGCAAGAGAGAGAGAGAGAGAGAACGAACATATAAAAATGTAACTTAAAAGAAAAAGAATGCTGATCACTGCACAGAAAAGAAAAGAGAAGAGAAAACACGAAGAAACAACAGATAATAATAAAGTTATGTTTGCTTTTTTATTTTCTTAATTCATCCATTTTCGACAATTGGTTGCACCACATAGACACGGAATTTTCGAATCTTCTTCAAAATCGAATTTATAATCGTACATGATTTCTTCACCTTTTGCAATACGTCGATTGGTGATGATGATTATCTTGCTATCTTTTTCAATTTGTACAACTTCAGCAATCGAATTCGGCTATTTGAAAAAGAAAACAACAAAAATTGAAACTTTTTTTAAGGAAAAAACAACGGATTTACTTCGCACGAATGATTGATGTATCGTGCGAGACAACCGCTCATCGTTGCATCGACAACGTTTTCTTCGTCTAATCGAAACATGTAGATGCCGCGATTTTGTTGTTCGTAGAGTTTCTCGCGTTTATTCGCGACTTCATTACGAATTAACTCGCCAATATATTCGATAACCATCGTATGTTTTTCTAAATCACGACCGGCAAACAGACCTAAGCCCTGGAAAAAAATGTACGATTAGCAATTGAGCGACGAAGAAGAAGATCGATTTTACTTGAATACGTGATTTGGCAAGAAAAACATTTTGTCTCCATTCGGTTTTGAGTTTTCTGTATTGCGTTGATTTCGACAGAACAAAATGTTTGACATAGGGAATTTGCGTGCCTTCAACGCCGAGCACAGTTCGTGGTAGAGCACTTCGAGTTGAATGTGAACTTGTCAATGTTTGTGCATGTCTAAATCGAAAATTTATTCAATCAAATCCAACTTTTTTTGTTGGGTTTTACCGTCGAAAATGTGTTTGTAGTTTCGGTTCACTTCTCGCACAACCTGTCGGATTCAATGTCAATGGCATATCTAACAATTGCAATCGGCCATATTTAAATGCATAATTCTGTAGCATTTCAACGCCTGGCAATGATTCAACCAGACGAATGATATGCGGCTCCTAAAAACACGAAATGCGAGACGAAATATTCGTTTTTTTTTCTGGATTCTTACGGTTAGTCCGTAGAGATCTTCTCCACTGACGAATACGGAAAACATTTTCACAAGTCGATGTTTGCGTCGGATGGAATCGATTTCATCGACGATTTTATGCCAAGCAGTTTTAGCTGACGACTCGAGAATTTCTTCGTACGGTTCATTGGGATTTTCTTGAATACGTATGCGAAACATGGGCTTATTGTCGACGTTAATGATCGAACAATGATACGCACAACGTCTATTCGGATGACGCATCGACCAGTAAAATCTCGTTATCGAATATCCAACGGGATAGATAAAATTTCGATTATGAAAAATTCCCGATTGAATTTGATGCGGTAGCAATTGCCCGATATTATGCAAGACGAGACCTCCAATTCGCAGAATATAAGTCACTTCGTCATGTTCTTCAGCCATCGAATTCTGAATTTGCTTGACTTCATCACGGTTAATCCAAACTTTTCGAAAGACTGACTTATCATCGAGTATTTGATCGACAGCTGTCGTTCGAGAGGCGTGCATCGGACACATAATCGTTTTGTTTTTATAAAAAACACAACCACTCGTAACCGCGCACGGAAAATGATATGCATTCGGGCAACGTTGGAAGAAACAGGTTAAACTCGCACCTCGATCTCGACATGATGCACATTCAGTTGTTGTCGAACGTTTAAACGCTTGTTCGACACACATCAATGCGCCGCTAACTGTTTCATAGACTTCCGTTGACCATAAAGCACAATTCAAATGACACCATTGACCAACATCGAGATTTAGCAATCGTCCAGGCCCATTCGTCGCTGCATCGCCCGTGCCACGACAGAATGCACATACTCGTTTGTCTTCTTTCGAATTTTCTGTCAATGGTATTTTCATTTCGGAGAGTAATTGTTCGATTTCATTGTTATTCGACGGTCGAATGATTGTCTTCAATGTCAAACTCGGATCCCAACGTTTCCATCGGATATCTTTCCAACGTTTATCTCCATTCGATTTACTCAAACTGTCTTGTCGTCGTTTCAACGACGAACGTCTCGGTCGACCATTCGGCGAGCCAAGTAAATCGTTGGGCGTACACGGTGGTGACGTCGTGTCCATCGATTCATTTTTAATTGTCGGTGAATTACTACTAATCGATGTGTTGATTGTTAATGTCTGTTGATGTGTCGTCGACACACATGAATTAAAACATTGTTCATTACAAAAATAAACGAATGGTTCCGAATTGGGAGTCAATTCTCGGATCGATGATGGCAATTCATTGAGACGTTTTTTGTAGACATTTTCATTGAGTAAACGTTGAGTACAATGTCGACAATATTTCGGCTGCATTTCAATAAGAGATTGAATGCTAACACTTGTCTCACGGCCGGTTTTGTACAGAGATGATGCTCGACTTATGGTTGAATTCAGAGGATTCGAAGAAGAAGAAGAAAATGGAAATTGAGATGAAGTATTCGTTAGAGGCGTTGAACATTGACAATTAGTGCCATCGATCGACGATGAATAAGTATTATTCAATGTTTGATGAACATCGAATGTCGATGGATAGGCTATTTTCAGTAGATCAGCAACAGCAGCTATAACACTTTGCACATTATTTGCAGCTTCAGTTGTAAGAGTTAATGTAACCGATATTTTATCAGTTCCGTCTACTAATGGTCCATCGGTATCATTGACTTCTTGTTTAATTTCTTTTAGTGGTAATGTTGCTAATTCACTGTTCTTTATTGTTGAAGAATCAAATATGGGACTTAGAGGTCTTGAATCTTGATTTGATGTGAGAGTTTTGAGTAATCGATAAGTATCTGTTTGATTATCATCATCATCGGCTAATGTCGATGTTGAAACAATACTTTCATCATCACGAATTTCATTCATCGATTCTTTAACTAGAAGATTTGTTAGTTTTTCTGTTGTATTGATTGCTAGAGGTGGCGATGGAACATTAGGTGGATGTTCGAGTAATGTCGAACAGATTCGATAATGTCGTTCGAGTGTCGATTGAGAATTATTATTGGCTAGTAGGAGAGCGAGTGGTTTTTTAGGTGGAGGAGGTGCATGACGACTAGGTCGATAGTAATCCGACATATTTTCAATGAAAACATGACCGAAATCACCTTGAAATGAAGATTTCTTTTCGGATAGATTCAATGGTACTGTCAGTGAAAATTCATTATTAATATCGATTAATGGTTCAAGTGGTGTTAACATTGGTAGATCACGTAGTTGTTGTAACGAGTGTTCGACGAACTTTTCAGCTTCTTCTGTGCCTTTCTTCTTTCGTTTTCGTGATTTTGCGGGTACTTCATCATCGAATGATGGATTCGGCTCGTTTGGTTTACGTTTCTTACGTGATTTAGGTATTTTAACATTGGGCAACAGTTGAGGAGTTGGAGGAATCGAAACAGATGGTGCAGAAGATGGAGGTTGGTTTGGATTGTATAGTTGATGATGATGATTGTTGTTGTTGTTAGGATAATTATGCGATGAATTATCGTAATGATCTGTTGGATTGTCAGTCGATAGACCATTTGTGATTGCATTAGTAGGACGTGATTTGATGGCAACAGCATTGGCAATTTCTTCGGAATTAGCTTGAGGATTGATTTGTAGTAAAGATTTGAGAATATTATCATCAGTCGATAGCATTCCCGGTGGCAAATGTAGAACTTGCTGTTGTTGTTGTTGTTGCATTGTTTGAGGATGTGAATGTTTCTGTTGATTGATTAGATTTTCGTTGATATGTGGATTCGATTGAATAGGCTGAAGAGATTGTTGTTGTGGCTGTTGAATTTGTATAGGTGGTGGTGGTTGTTGTTGTTGCATCGGTGCTGTTCGATAGAGAGCATTCGAATCATAATTGAGTTGTGGTTGTTGTTGCATAATAATTTGCGGTGATGGACCACCGGTTGGTCGCGGTCCGTAAGCATTCGGTGGCATCATTCGTGGTTTCATCATTTGATAACCATGTTGTTGTTGTTGTTGTTGTTGAACTTGTTGAGGTGTTTGCATCATTTGATGTGGATAACGTAGAACAACTGTTGAAGGACCTACAGGTGTGCCATTCGTTGGCATACCTGGTCGAATTAATTGTTGTTGTTGTTGTTGCTGCTGCTGTGTGGATAGAGGAGAAGGAGGAGGCTGTTGTTGTTGTAGTGGTGGTCGAACTTTTCCAATACCAGTAACTGTCATTACTGGTGATGTCATCATAGGACGAGTATTTACATAGATACCTTGAGGTGCATGATGTGGATGATGTGAACCATGAGGTGAGATCGTATGAGGAACATCCATTTTATTTGATATGTTTGCTTGTTGTTGAGATATGTATGCAGTATTTGTTCCTGCTACCTGTGAATTTGATTGATGCATAGGAAAACCACCGAGTATGGTCGGTGTAATCGATGGTTGATTGATATGATGCATGTTAACACCAAGATTATTGGATAACGGCACTGGAAGAGGTATGAGAGACGTAACTGAAGAAGGATTCGAAGGCGATTGAGGTGGTTCATTGGATCCTGTTTGAGATGTTTGTCGTGCCATTGGAACATTAATACCATAGTTATGCAAAAGATCCTGATTGAATCGCACGTGATTTTGCACAGATTGATTTGGCGGCGGTGGTAGTTGCTGTTGCTGCTGCTGTTGTTGTTGTGGGACAATATTTCTTTGTGTTCCATTATTCGTCGGTTGTTGTTGTTGTTGAGGACGAATTTGTTGTGATGGATGACGTTGTAGATTGCTTGTCATCGATGGCGATGGCATCGAAACATCGTCGGTTATTTGATGTGGAGTTCCGGGTGTCGGCGTTCGTGATAGAGTTCGAGGTGATTGAACATTACTAATACTATGTGGTTTGGAAGGCGATGGCGAATGAAGAAGATATCTTGATGAATCTGTGGACGGATCATCAATATGTCGAACGGGATCTTCGAATGGATTTTGAACAATAATTGTCATTGATTTGGAATTTTCTACACTTGGCGTTCGAATCATTTGCGTGTGATAATGTCTTAAATCCGTTGGTGTACGTGGTGGATTAATAATCGATGAATTCGTCCCTGTTGTTGTTGATGATGTTCGTAGATGTGGATTGGTTCCATCGTTTGTATAAACATTATCCGTTTTAATATCGAGTTTTGTTGATGATACCGAGTCATTCATTGTCGAATGTTCATCGACATGTTCATATTCAATAGATCATTGAACATATACATAAATCTCTAAACAATACTGTTCGTGCTGATAATCAGCAATAGATATACATCTAGAATAAACAATGAAATAAAACACACAAAACTGTTATTGAAGTTTTTTGTTTAGTTAATATCTACAAGTTCTTCAATCGAACGAAAAACAACAAATCCCTGGAAAGTTCGAGTTTAGTTCTACGTTTTTCTTTTCGCTTTTCTCTCTCTCTCTCAACAACAAAACAAAACGAAAGAAGAAGGAATCACATTAAAATCTACTGATAAATACTTGTTCACAACCGGATCGAGAATTGCGCATTGGCTCAAAAAGAAAACAACGAAAGACAAACAAAATGCAATGAAAGAAGAAGAGCAACAAAAACAAAAACAAAATCACATTAGAGAGGAAGAAGAAGAAGAAGAAACCGATGCCGCCGCCGTCGTCGTCGTTGCACCATTAGATAATATCGAAGATATTAATTCAACAACATTAGCACGACCATTTTCATGAATGGTTGGATTGGATGGATGATAATCGAATTGATGATTATTATCGGAATTTGTCAATGGAAGATACGATGAATCACAGATAACATGATGTTGATCCGAATAGGATAAACGTGTTTGATAACGTGGACGAGTCGTCGGTTCGTATTCTAAAGGAATTTCGACGTGACCATCGACGACACTCGAAATGACTTCATCGATTTTCTCGAGAATATCACTTGGAAGATCTAAATATCAAATTATTAAACAACAAATACTAATCGATCAACAAACTTTTCAATGTATCAGTTTTTGACAATGATTTTTTATTCGTATTATTATTATTATTGTTCACGATAAAATTACTTTCCGAGTACGACGAGTCAATCGATTGTTCAGTCGATGATAGAACAGCATAACAAGAATTCGAACGCATTGGATACGGCTGAAACACATCCTGCGATTGATTGTAATCAACATCTTTAAAACAACAAAGGATAAACGATCTTCATCGAAGAAACCAAAAACCGATGATTACTTACAAGGTGAAGTTTTCGATTGTTCATTGGTTGATGACGATGTTTGGAGATCGAACGATGGCAACTAAATTAAGATTTATAAATTTTGAAAATCGATTTTTAATTTCAATTTACAGAATGTTGGTGTTGAAGTTGATATTGATTCGAATTGAAACACATGGATTTCGATGGATTATCATTGGAAACTTGCTGATAGACTTGATAGAATTGATACGAATCGTCATTTTGTCTTTTCAAACGATTATCCGAACACGACGGATAATTAGCACCGTTTGGATTTAAATGAGAACCTGTTGATAACCATGATAATTGTCTAGAGAACAAAGAAAATCAATACGAGTTCTACGCTTTGTTGTTGTTTTTTTCTACTCTTGACGAAGGAGATTTTTATTGAGTGATGTTTGTAGAGGACCGACAGTTGATTCTTCTAATTCTCTCGCCATTTTTCGAATGATTTGATTGGGATTATTATTTTGATAATGATGATTGCTTGTCCAATCGATCACTGAACTCGGTTGATCGACAAATTCGATAAACTCCCAAATATCACCTGAAGAATTGCCTTTGAAACGAGAAGAAGAAGAAGAGTAGAGAACAGAAAGATATTCGGCAGTTTGATTTACATGGAGGATTAGGTGCTGGATTGAGAATCGATTCGACAAGTGAATTGAATTCTGCAGCTTCGAATATCTCTACAAAAGCAAAACGTAGAAAAAACAGGATTTTCTGTTGATCAGTTCAATTTTTTACGCATATCGTTTTCATATTCATTCGAAATTAACGTCGTTGATTTTCGTTTACTCGCAAGATATTTCATTGTTTCATCATCGAGTTTAATCGAATATTCTTGATTCGTATTACCAATCATCATCGTCGATTCATTCGACATGAAATCTCCTTCGAATGGGTTCATCAACTGCTGCTGATTGGCTAATTCCATACCGAAAAATGCCTCCTAAAATCAATCATAATCAGCAAAGAATTCGTTCGAATTTCGAGTTTTTCCTCACCTGCATTTCCATTGGCATGTGTTCCTCGAGAATTGTTTTTCTCAATCGTTTATTTTTCGTTCTTAGCAATTCACTATCCATATGTAACAAATCTTGTCGTCGTCGATTGCCTCGAATTTTGACAATAAAACCGCCGATGCCCGTGTATTTCTTAATCGTCGATTTCTTGGTTTTCTCCTCGTCGGATCGTTCTTCATCGAACTGAACTTTCTGCTTGGATTTTCTCGTTATTTGCGTCAATGTTTTCGGTCGAATCGACTTCAAATGTGAAAGACCGTGTTCTGTCAAATAAACACCTTCATCATATTTCACAGATTTCAACTGTGTTAACTGTTGATCAGGCGTGTATCGCATTAATGTCAACGTCGATTGATCAGGTTTACAAAGAAGACAATAGAATAGTTGATCGTGAGACATTTTCTCGGCCATTTCTTCAGTGAAAATATTCGCACACAGCCCGTGACACCAACGGGTGCAGTTTTGACATTGAATTATCAGCTCATCTGGCCGATATTTACGTTGGCACAATGGACACGAATTGAGAGAATAACATTGACCACATTCGGTGTAGTTATTCTCCCATTGGCAATCACGGCCCGGGCTTGTCGTGCCGCATTTCAAACATCTCACGCACCTAAAACGAAAAAATCAACTATTTCGTTTCTTTTTGTTTGGCTTCATTTTACCATTGACATTTCCAATTGCCTTTGGGAACTTGATCGAGTGGTGGTGTTAAGCAATACGTATGATATGAGATGTCACACTCGTCGCAGAGAAGTAATTTGCCTTCGTCTGTTGTTTTTCCACAACATTCGCAGACCGTACATTCGAGACAACGCCAACCTTTGTCAACGAGAACTTTGGAAAGCTGAAATTCGAATCAAATCATTTGTTTAGTCTTTCGAGAGCAAAAAACACGAACTATCTTAGGAAATCCAACGCAATACGGATGATAGGTTTGTCCGCATTGAGAACAAGCGATTAATTGACCTTCATCATCGATGCCTATACTTCCACAACTAACACACATATCCTAAAACACAAATCCGAATTTTGAATTCAAATCTCATTTACTCGAAAATTTCTACCTGAGAAATAGCAAAAACTTCATTCGACGAACAGAGAACAGTTACTGAATGATGTTCTTCATCTTCTTTCATTGTTTCTTGTGTTGATACATTTTCCTAACAAAAACACAAAAAAAAACTATTCATTCTCTCAGGCGTAAACAATCGTTGTTTTCTATTTACATGAATAGTTGTCGTGTAATTCGAATCGTCTTTTCGTGTTTTAATCGGTCGACCACGTGAACTCGAGAGTGTTCGATGGCATTGCACGTGATCCACATTCGATGAGTACGATTGCGGACTGATCGATTGCGGCGATGTTCGAGAGTCGGAACTCAGTCGATGTCGACGACGAGACGTCTGAATCGAATCGAAACTCAACGGATTTCAAGAGAAATTCGAACATACTCGTCGAACACGCTTTCGATTTGTTAAATCCGAAGTTAAATAAGCCTGAGTAGGTTTGCCTTTTCCACATTTACTATTCATTCGAGCGATACGAGTCGTTGGTAGCACCGGTTTGGTTGGAAGAAGTGTCTGAAACACACACAACAAAAGTCAACATGTTGAACAATGAATGACGAGTTTTACTTGAGGTAGAAATGTATCTTTATCACAAAAAAGATGATTGACATCTGTCAGACAATTATTGCAATCGATTTCTGAATCAACTAGAACAACAAAAACTTGAGGGTGAGGATGATTGTGAGGATTCATCAACGTACGATTCATCGGTACGAAATCCGATTGATCATCGGATAGTTTCCGTGTTGTACAATTGAAAAAATCTTGTGAAGATGATTCGTCCGTAAATCTAGAGAAAAGCGTGATGATAAAAAACAAACAATCGAATTCGTTTACCTTTCATCATCAAATTCTTTCGAAAAAATTCCTGATTGAATAGATGTACTAGTCTATACATAGAATTACAAACAACAAAATTGTTTTCTTTTTTATTCGATAAATCATGCATTGCAAACCTGAAGCATGTTGATTTTTTTTGGAAGAAATTAAATCCACGATCGATTGGACAAATGTCGTGGTCACATAAACGCACGCACTGTTCTAAAAATTGATCATCATTTGTTTGTTTATTTTTTTTTCTGTGTGTATGTATGCTCTCTCGCGTTCTCGGTATTATCAAACAACAACAATAACAATTTGACAAATACTTGTGTCGACCTCTGCTGATGTTCGAACGAATGATTAGACAAACGAAATAACTAGAAACTCATCGATTGAGAACTGAAACGTCTAATGAATCTATCGTTTAGTCGAGTTTCAACTAGTTTTTTGTGAGAAAAAAGAAGAAACGATGAAGAGAAAAAGCAAGTAGAGATAGAAGATTAGAGATGCCATTTTGAAATTCCCTCATCATCTCTCGAGGTCATCGATCTTGTCACGCTTGAAATCTGATTAGATAAAATTATTTTTCTTGTCGAAAAAAATTTTCAACAAAAAAAATTCAATCGAAATCAAAAACAAATGAGAATAATTTATTTTCGAGTTTTTATTTATTCGTATCATTCGATTTTTCATTGGTCACAAAATCCATCAATAGAAAATCATTTCAAATAAGCAACCAAACCAGAATGTGAATAAATCAATCATATTTCAGATTGTGTGAGTGTTGAGGATATCGTTTATCGTCTGCCGAAGAAACATACTGATTTTAATCGGAAGAATCTCTCTTTGAAAAAGAACTGAATATG
>Ga0209915_1000736_pt1 | contig 62625 bp, 75 predicted proteins | sample ThiBiot_750_plan_FD_183952 | JGI IMG/M metagenome (GOLD analysis project Ga0209915, IMG submission 183952) | Wastewater bioreactor microbial communities from Cape Town, South Africa - Thiocy_cont_750_plan (SPAdes) | ecosystem: Engineered > Bioreactor > Thiocyanate-remediating > Anaerobic-Aerobic... | reverse complement strand
GATCATACATTACTCGCACATTTTGTTCGTTACAAAGTAACATCTCAAGTAAAGAACTTTTCTTTTTTCCGTTCTATTCGAAAAGAATAACAAACGTTTGTCTTTTAAAACAAAAGATCTATGCATGGCCATTGCTCGAAACATTCTTTTCGGAAATCTTCAATCGAAACGAATGGTTATGTTTATTCGATCATATATTTAGTAATCATCCATCATTCATTTTATATATTGTTACGTCCTATTGTATCAATAATCGAAGTGCACTCTTACGTGTACAAGAACTTGATGATTTCAAATATTTTTTTCATCATCGAAATCCAATATCAGTTCAAACGATTGTTAATGAAGCCTATCGTTTAAGTGAAGTAACACCGGTTGATATTGATCCGAAACGTATGATTGAATCATTTCAACCGTTAACACGCGGACAATATCCTGTTTTTAATAAATATCCCAAATTTATTGTCGATTATCAAATACAAGAAAAGGAAAAATTACGACAAGAAGAAATGAATTATATTCGACAACGGTAAATTTTAGAATTTTAAAGCAAAATTGAAAGTGGTTTGATTACTCATTTCAAGTGAATTGAATGTGGAAATGTATCGTGAACGACAACAACGTCGTCATGAAGAAGAATCTTGGCTTCGACAACAAGTTTGTCATTTGAATTTCGTGTAATTTCAATTCTCATGAATTGATTTTGTCTAGCAATTATTAATCGAAGCTGAAGAGAAACGACGTAAATTATTACTCGAAGAAGATTCTCGAGTCAAAGAACAAAAGAACAAGTCAGTCATATTTGTTTTGCTTTTCTTTTATTGAAATTTGGTTTTCTAGACTTCAAATGTTAAATCAAGAAATTAAAGTTGAAATTTGATTTGTCAATTCAATTGCTTTTCGATAGAAGAGATGTATTTAGGTTCGTGAAATGCAATTACTTGATGTTGCTCGTCGTAAAATGCTTCATCAACAGCATTTACTCAAAGAAGCTGAATTACATCGTTTGGATGATGAAATTCGAAAAAAAGTCTTTATTATTTACTTCATTTCAATTTTCAACAAATTTCGATGTTCGATTTTAGGCTGAAGAACGAAAAGATGGTCTCGATTCAGGTATTAAATCAGCTGAGCTCAAAGCACTCGAATTAGAAACTCAAACAAAAATTTTGGAAAACGTAAGTTTAAATCTTGATTAAGCATTGAAATTCAAAACGAATACTCTTGAATTCAATTAGCAAATGCTTCGTTTACAAACGACTAGACCATCTAATGGTGCTCCTCTAAGCTTCGATGAATTAGTCGACGATGAAAGTTTAAAACTAACAACAAGAAAAATCGTTGCCGATGCCAAGGTTTAACTTTTGTTCATTTTCTATTGAGAAATATTTCGATGGAATCTTTTTTGTTTAGCATACGCATCATTTTCCGAATGAAATTTCAATGGATAATGAAAATATAGCATTACGTTTTGAAATGAAAGACATCGATCCAAAGGATGATATGACTGATGTAAACATGAAATTGTCTAGTTTTGAATAATCTTGCTTTTGTTTGTATGTATTAGGTTTGGAAACAATTACGCGAAGCAAAAGCAAAAGAATTAGAAGTCAAAAAACAATTAAATGAAATGTATCAACAAAAAGTAATCACATCGATTTTCATTCGAGTAGAATTGAGATTTCTTATTTGAATTCGAATAGAATGCATTGTGTAGTCAAGATACGAATCAATTGATTCACATTATGACAAGTAATAAAGTTCATGGAGATGAAATAGAAAAACCGAAATCAGCGAATGGAAGAACTTCAACAGTAACTGATGATGTTAATACAGAATCGTATCATACATCAGGTAGATCTGAATCGACATCAGTTTGATTTTATGCTTTTTTTAATTATTCAGAGGTTATTCAAATGATGAACAAACCGACGAATGTTCGATGTATTAATACGCCAACAGGTTCAACAGCTGATGAAACATCGAATTCATCGGCATGTAAGTTATCGAAATAGAAAATTCGATCTCATCATGTTTCGTTTTTTTTTTCTTCAAGTAAATCTTGATCGTGGTCGAGGCGAACTCGAAAATGATATTCGAAAATTATTAAATGATATTCGTGATCGACGAGCACGACTTGTCCATGAAAATTCACAATCAATACCTTACTTACCAACATCAACTGAAAAACCTGCTGCTATATCATAAATCTCAATTTGTTCTAGATTAGCTGTTCGTGTGTTCTATGTCTGTCTGTTTTTTTTAATCTTAATATATCGTTTGTGTTCAGTTAGTATGATCAAAAATAAACCATAATAATAAATCAGTGTTTATCTTTAGAAATTGTTTAACCTTTTTGAGTTGTTGATCGTATTTATGAAAAGTCATTATTTCTTGTCGAATATTTAAGCTATTTAGTCCATGATTGATCGACTTTCATGTCAGTCGAATGAGCGTAATATGAAGAAAAAAGTATATTAAATAAATCGTTTTACTGAAACGAAAAGAAAAATAACATGCTAATGATGACAGATTGAAGAGAATAGTATTTATTTTCGTCAAGCTATAAAAATCACTAGCACATATTCAATCTAACAAAAAAAATGAATTTACCAATCATCCTTGTCTTGATTTACATGAATGTATTCTGTAGTGAATCGGTTCAGTTAGTCGAATGAATTGTATTTGTCAACTATTTTTAATATTCGATTTTTTATTTTTGTTTTCAGTCTTGGAATCAATCGAACTTCATTTCGAATACCAACTGAAAACAATTGTTCGGAAATATCACCGAATTCTATTGCGTGCAAAATATCTTCACGTGCTGCGGATAGTATGTCAAAGAATTTGTCGGATGTCTACGATCTTCTAGCCGATATTGCTAGTGTAAGTATTCAATTTGTTATTGATAAGATAGTTTCAATGACAGGATTTTGCTGTTTTTCTTTTTTGAAAGGTCTATTTCGTTGGCAGAATTGTTATTGGTACACCTGCTCAAGAATTTTTCGTCGATTTCGATATGGGATCAACTGATCTTTGGGTGCCATCAATCAATTGTTTTACAGATTGTGGTAAAATGTTTTCTCTTTCTTTCTAATTTAATTCACTAATATATTGTCTATACAGATAATAAGAGTAAATATAATTCAGCATTATCACATACTTATATTGCAAATGATGCGAATTTTTCAATTGAATACGATGATAATTCATCTGCAGCAGGTATAATCAGTATTGATACGATTAATGTAAGTTTACATTCGAAGAATGTTTTTATTAAAAGCATATAATGATTTGATTTGTTTAGATTGGCGGATATGAAGTAAAAAATCAAACATTCGGCGAATGTACGACTTTGATTGGTATGAGTGAATTATCGAGTGATGGTATCATGGGTCTTGCATATCCAAATTCGACATTTGATAATGATGAATCACTATTTTTCAATCTATGGAATCGTAGTTTAATATCTAAACCGGCATTTTCTTTTTACATAAATCCGTACGTAAAAACAAAAAACATCGAACTGTTCGATTTCATTTGTTTTCTTTTTTTTGTTCAGTGATGAAAATTCAACGAGTGGAGGTCAACTGATTTTTGGTGAACCCAATTCGAGTTTGTACACAAATTCGATTACATATACTCCAGTTGTTATCAATCGAAATTGGCAATTCAAAATTGATAGGTAACAATTCTAATATCATCACTGTCTTTTCATCATTGTCATAAATCTAGTATCTACGCTGGATTAGCTCTGATAGAATCACCAGCATATGCGATTATCGATACAAGTACTACATTTATAATCGGTCCTACAACATCGATTGATGCATTGAATATTGCACTTGGTGCTAATTATGATTCATTGATTAGCATGGTAGAATGATTTTAATTCAAAAGAATTTTTTTATCAGTAGAAAATAATCTTGTGTTCTAGTATCGAGTCAATTGTAAAACACGATCGATCTCTTCATTTCCTGATGTTACTTTTAACATTGCTAATCAAAAGTTTTCGTTGACACCATTACAATACATTTTAATTCTGCCAAGTATTGCAGATACGTATGCATGTTTTACGATATTTGTTCCATTGAATATGTCCGATTCAAATGATAATCTCTATTGGTTATTGGGCACTTATTTTCTCTATCGATTTTATTCAGTATTCGATATGAGTACGGCTCAAGTTGGTTTAGCTATGTCGAAATCTTATAATTGGACGGGATATATTGATCCAATTCTATTCAATAACTCAATGATAACAGAAACATCTATGCCAACAGTAACTATCGCCAATGAAGTCACCTACACATCGACATCGACTCTCTCATCAATAGCCGTCATCAATAAGAACACATTTGTCAAAAATATGTTATCTGGTAGTTCACAAATATTCTTAATCTTTCTTATGAAAACTATTTAAAACAAAAACAAAACTTTCGAAGAATTATTTAATGTATTTTAGTTAGATTATTGATATTCTTTCTTTTCCCTCTCTCTCTCTCTCTCGTTTTATTTTATAACTAATGCCATAAATTCGATTGTATGTTTGTATCATGGATGATCATTAGGACGTCAACAAATTTTCATGTATATGTGTATGTATGTATGTGCATATCAAGTAGGATATTGATGTGATGATAGGTCATAAAACAGAATCAACGAAACGTCGGCGTCAACAATCTCAAATGATTATGATTGTATTTGTCCGATATTGAGCATCACAAAATACACTTCATCGATTGAATAAATATTCTCAAACTATTTGATGATCAAAACATTTTTATCGTTATATATCACACTTGCTCTTCTTCTTCGTCGTCGTTCTCGTCTTCTTCATCATCATCTAGTGACGTTAATATCACCCATCATAAAAAACAACAACTATGTGCAATATTTGCTATTTCTCTCTCAACCGATAATCAGATCGATTCTATACAATTGTTTGTTTTTTTTCTGACAAGCAAGAAAAAACACACAACGAATAAGTTAAATACTCGACTGTCTCTTATGTATGCATATGTTTCACAGCGGATGTCATAAATAATGAGGAGATGATACCAACGACAAATTAACCAACATCGATAAACATCAATATTTCTCTCTCTCTCTTTCTGTCTAATCAAGACACACTTGTTTCTAATGAAAACAATGCACAAAACCTCAAATCTTCTTCTTCTTTTTTTCTCTATTGAAAAGTTAGACGAACTTCGAAAAACAATGCCATAGATAACATCAGGATAGGATAAAACGCTCGAAGTATTGTCTTTCTTCTTTTTGATGTTGTCATTGCCATTATTATGCATACGTCATGTTTTTTTTTGTTCGACGCCTGCTCGACATAGTATGTTTTTTCTATCCCCCCCCCCCCATATATCAACTATCATTATCATCTGGAAGCAATGGTTAATCCTTGCCATTTGGCTACAGTACACTTTCTTATTCATGCTGAATTATTGAGAATGAAAGGATGGTTTATCTCAAGCAAATCGAATGAGATTGGGAAAAAAAGCGTAACATAATAAGATTGATTTTTTGTTTTCTTTGTCTATTTCATCGTTAACGTTCGAGTTTCGAGTTCTCTCGTGTTAAAAATCAAGAGATTAAATGTAAGCAAAATCATTTGTAATTTGATCTTGTGTCCTGCCATACAAACACGCGCATGCAATCGTCATTTTATTGAGGCGTGAACCGCCTTTGTAATGTGAAGCTCAAACGTTTGTTATTTGTTTTTTCCAATCAAAATTCCGTTCATATCACATCTATGTGAATATTGCCTAATACACATATTTCAAATAAAAACGAATAGCAAACTAAGTCGAAATCCAGATTGTTTCAATATCAGCAAGGGAATAACAAGAAACAGAAAAGCGAGAAGACATTGATGATCTATTATTCTTCTTTCATTCATTTACACAACTGATATCGATTGTACACAGGGGCGGATGTTGATGATAGTTCATAGTTTTTCAATGATTAGTCTTGATAAATTAGTCCATAGAACATTGATTTACTCATCAATAAAACACGATGTTCAATATCATGAATGACGAATGAACTTTTTCTTTACACGTGTTGACTGATATTCGATGTCTATCTGTTTATCTAACTGTATACATATTCGTCTCTCGATACATACACATGTCGATGTATTGACATCTGATAGGATTGAACTACATGCGTGCTCTACCGTACTGAATGAGGCGGAGAGATTTGATGACAATTAGCGTTCTTCTTCTTCTTCTTCTTCTTCGTTTTTTTGTAGTTTCATTCGAACATGGCATGATAAAAGTCAAATGAAAGAGACTCATTTCCGAGATAGGATGTGTCTGCAGTTAATCGTTAGGTAGAATACAAATCGAGGCCGGTTAATCAAGATGCTATTCAATTTCAAGAAATAAAATCAAAAAACAAAAGAGAAAACTTTCTAGTGTTTTTTTTATTCTTTTCGTTGAATTAATCAACGAAGACATGATAGCAGAAAGGAAAAAGAATTGTACCAATTGTTTATGTCACTCAAACAAGACAACTCATAGTCAAACTAATAGAAAAGAAGGAGAAAAAACTAAACATAGAGTGCTGACGATCCCATTATCGTAAACTAGCAAAAAAAAGAAAAGAAGAGACGATGGCGATGCTTGTTTAATTATTTTCTCATTAATCTGTTAATTGGCTACGTTCGTTCTACTGTATGTTTAGATTGCGAACGAAAGAAAAGAAAAGAAAAGATAAACGGATGGATATCATCAGAACAACAGTAAGAATCTGCTATTATTATCCGATTGAAAAAGACAACAAAGACTTTTCTATTGCTTTGACGTTTAAAAACATTTTTTTTTGTGTTCCTATGCCATTTTATTATTCAATTTGATCATATCATGGACAAATCTTATTGGCGTTATCGGTAGGTATTGATCTCATTATCTTCGTTCGTTTTTTATTCTTCTTCTTCTTCTTCTTTTCTCATCATCTTTATTCATATGAAACAAAAATTGATTGTGTGAGAAAAGAAATAAAGACAATGGTACACAAAACCCAATTCTTCTATCTATTTGTGTCTCGTCGTAGAGAGGAAATATACACATAGACTATTGACATACATACATACATAGATACACACATACACACACAGATATATATTCAATCTAGTCAACTAGATTTTCAGTTTTGTTTGTTTAAGCAATGTGAGTGAGCAACATAAATTTTCATCGATATCTTTGAGAAGAGCTCATTTGGTGGCGCGACAGCACGTTACGATGAGAAATGAATAAATGTAAAATCCTCTACTTCATCATCTATCTATTCGAAGGTATATGTTAATCTTTGTACTTGAGCGTATGTACAGAAGCTGGATGATTGAATATAATATAAGGGATCAAAGTAAATAGATGAAGAAAAAGAGAAAAGAAAAACGAAAAAAAAAAATAACGACGAAGACGAAACAAACGAACGTTTGTTGTAGTAACACAGTGCGAATAACGTAGAGATTTTTTTAATACTCTTCTCTCGTTTTTCTTTTTTTTCCCCTCATTCATTATCTATCCTTCTTTTCTCTTCATATGTATGTGTATGCAATGTCGATCCTCCCCATAACTTATGTGATTGAGATGATGATTGAAAATTCGAGGACGTAATCAACTGCGAGACATAACAACAAGTAAGCTTGACATTTTTCTTCGAAATGTAACAACGACACTCACATTATTCTTTCATCAACTATCAACATCGTCTACAGATTTCTTCTTCTTCTTTTTCTTAGTTTTCGAAAAAAAAACTTGAGAATTTCCGTCGATTGATTTGATTAATCAGTGTATTTCGAATTTTACTTGCTGATTTCCTACGTCATCGAACCGTTTCTCGATCTCGATTATGATTGGTTGATGAATATTATCAAAAGCGTGATTTATTCTTATTGGATTCTTTCGTCTTTTTTTCTCTTCTCTTTTTTTTCTTCTTCTACTCACATCATCTAGTGCTATATGAATGCAAGAAATCGGATATTCACTCTCCTCCTCCGTCTCCTTTTTTTTCCTGTCCATGCCACACTCTCACTCATTCGCTGATTCGCTCGTGCACCCTACTCATTATTCTTATTATTGTATAAAAATGCAAATATGTGTAAGAGAAAGAATGCGTTCGCACGCGAGAGAGAAAACGAGAGAGGGAGAGAGAGAAGGATGAAGAAGAAAAAAAAGGAAGAATACGTTGCTTTAGTCTTCTATATGAATTTTTTCTTCTTGTAAAAAGAGAGCATTTTATTGAAAGTGCAGCTCTTCTATCGTATACTTTTCTTTCTTCTCATCTCATTTTTATCAATCAAACTGATTTTGACCTTTTTGAATAAATGGTATTTTCATTAGATTTATAGTCTCTCACATACATACGTTGGAAAGTTGTATCATTTATTTCTAGCATCAAAATTTGTGCGTTCTTTAGGTAAGTGATCTTTCTATTTCTTTAATTGCTTCGCTCATGTGATTTTGGCATCTGATCAAATACACCTGTAACGATGATATTTGTTCACTGCATAAAACAAAATAATAATAATAATAATAAACGAAGCAAGAAGGAAAAAAAAAGAAATGCGAAATACTAGTTTTCTTTCGTTTTGCGCGTGTGACTCGCATTTACACGAAAAACTAACGATGACATTATCACTGTCAATGTTAATAATAAAAAAAAACGAACGAAGACGAACAGAAAATAGTGACATTTGTTTAGAATTTGTAATAATCTCTTCTTTATGATCATCAATGATTATTACGAACAGAAAAAAATCGCTTTTGTGTGTGTGTGTGTGTGTTTGACTGTATTAGAAGAAAAATTTCATGATAGTCAATATAAAAAATAAATAAGTAGATCTATATCTAACTCTACAAATCTACTGATAGTTCATGTTTTTGAACTAACTCGTATTAGATAGAGTTTTTTCTTAAGTCTTATTACCCAGATTGAAGAGTTGATGTTGTGTTTATACCATATCAAAGAGCGAAAACGAATACGAACGAAGATCGTAATCGATCATTCGTATAGAATTAAGATTAGATTGTAATCAATAGCATCGTCGATTGGACTATCGACATTAATATTCTCCAATCATGTTGTTTTGCAATTCGTTAGTTTTACTATACCCACTAACATTTCTTTAAAAAAAAACGAAAAATGCTCGAATTCAAACGAGAAATTTAGCAAGAAAATAAGACAAAAATAGAAAGTTCTGTATATCCTTACCGTTGATAATATGAGTATTGACGATGACGACTGTCTCTTCTTTATATGTATATACTTGTGCTCTTGCGCTGAACTTTCGGAGAGCTATTCACTGATATTTAGAAGCGAAAAGTCAATGTATTATCAATGAGAATATCGTCTCGTTTTTTTTTCTCTTTTTTTTTCCTCTCTCTTTATTTCTTGGTGGCCACTGTCTATGTGTACAACGATAAGGTCGCGTCATTTCTAAAAATGTTAAACATCCTTTTTATGCCATTTTCGGCGCACGCCCGCCCGCTGTCGTCATCGTCAACGTTGTGCGACATCAAAGGTTAGTTATGTTTCGTTTCTCTGTTTACATGCGATGGACACCAAAATAGAAATTTGCCTTGGACATATTATCAAAAATCCACGAAGACAAAAAACAAACAAGCATAACGAATTTTATTTTTATGTCTTTTTTGACCTTTTTTTTTGCTGTTGTGTTTTTGCGAGAAATTAGAAGAATGTTGTACCTGTCAATCATTGACACGTGGATCTAGTGGCGGCAAATAGTTTTCTTTTTGTTTTATTAAAATGATCCTCATGTAAATAATCGCTACATGTGCATGTATCTATTACTGAAGCTAATGAAGTTTGAGAAGTGTGCGTTTAAATGTGTTTGTTGTCGGCACCGCTTTTTTTTCTTCTTTTTCTAACTCTGATCTTCATCAAATAATTATAAAAACATTGAATTAAGATGAACAAATGTATATATAGGCTACAGTAAATTGAACACTTGCTATGTACTTATCTGTACATGGATAGATTTACTAAATCTGTTCATTCTATGAACTCTTCCGATTTCGATAGATAGACAAAGACGAATGATCATATAATTAGATTCGGAGAGAAGAAAGACAAAACTCTCGTCACATCGAAATAAATAAGAAATTGGTATTAGTTAGTTTGTTAGTTCTGTCTGATCTTGTCGATGAGATAACAAATGTTTCTTTTTATTTGATGTTACTTGTTTTCTCATTGATCATTCGGATGTTTAATTCATTGTGTTGACAGGATATTCATTGTTATATACCAGTTGATTTTCTGACATCGACGTGTTGTCCCTTTCGGATATCCTTTTTTACATATTATCATTATCATCATCAAACGTTAGAGAAAAAAAAAGAAAACAACGTCGACATACAATCGCACGTGTATACTGTCAATCTATCGAATTGAATAGTTAGTTAGTCGTATTATTTGCTTCGAGATATAGCATCGTCTCTCATCATTCCTTCGTTTTTTTGTTTTATTAAATAGAACAGAAGAAAAAACAAGAATGAAAAAAAAATCTGGAAATAATTTAAGATCAGGAGCTTCTATCTTTTAATGAACGGCGATGCGCGCACAACACGTGTTCGAACTGTCAGAATCAACAACGGGAGGTTCGCATAATGTAAACAAGGAAATAAATAGACAGACTAAAAGGCTTGATCAATTGTAAGCAAAAGTCTAATTAACTCGAAATTATAAAAGAAGAAAAGAAGAACATAGTAAATTGGGAAGTGATGTTGTTGATGATGATGATGATGAGCATGAACAGTAATGTGAGATGGGATAAGAGACGAAGCATATATATATAAGCATTGTAAATGCCACGTACAGTATCCGGCTATGTTCGTTAGTCGACCTTTATCCATTTGATGCACGCGAATTTACTGATGAATAGAATTTAGACAGAACAAAAGAACGAGAGAAATCATCAATAATTTGTCATTTTTTTTGTCTTTTATTATTCTAGTGCTCGCATAATGAATACCGAGAATCTTGGCATTAGTGGACCAGGTATTAATGGTTCGAATGATCCATACATGCATCCTCATTTAACACATCCTCATCATCTTCTTCCACCACCTCATTCATCGTCAATCTATTGTTCATCATCAAATCCCTATGCAGAATTATTTCCTCAATTTTCAACTGATTTCGTTTCACCTCATGGTACAACAAATAATCCAAATATATCAGCAGATTATTTAACATTGCAAAATTCAATTGACTATGTCGTCTCTCAACATCATCCTCATTCTCATCATCATCTTCAACAACAACAACAGCAACAACAACAACAACAACAACAACTCCATCCGTCTCAACAACATCATCATCATCAACTAACAAGTTCATCCAATGGAGAACGAACGCCTTCTTCTGTTGGCACTGGTATTACTGGTTCGGATTCGTCACCATCGCATTCATTCGGAACAAGTAGTGGTTATTCATCATCTGTCGATTATTATAATACACCGGTTTTAAATTCAAAAGTAACTGCTAACAATACAAATGCATCAAATAGCAATAGCAGTAATACATCAGCAAATAATACAAGCAGTCATAGTCCATACGATGGTACATCAACAGCAACAACATCATCACCACCACATTCAACAGGCTATTTAAATACAACTATTAAACAGGAAACAATGATGCCACCATCATTCGTTCTCGATCCACATAATAGTTATGGTACGGACTAATCTTAGTTCCTATTGGCTGAATAATTCAATTAAATAAAAATTCTTTTTTCCTTTCTTTCGACAAATAGGAAATGTCAATGGAACTACATCGGGAACAAGTGCTAGTGGAAATGTTAATAATAATTTCGTTCTGGGCGTTGATGATTATGGCTCGTCATTATATCATCCAGCTGCAACGAGCACATATCCATCGTATTCGCCAACAGGTCTTTTACAAACATCTTATCCCGTTGGTCCATACGGCGTTTCACCTTCAGATCACATGCGTCTCTATAATTCGCAACTAAAACATGATTTTGGGTATGATTGACTTTCTTTTCTTATGATTAATTATTCATTTTTGTTTTTGAAAATGTTTTCGTTAAGCTATGATATGCGTTTTAAATTAGTCGGCAATCAACGAGCTTCACCAAATGCGGATGTATCTCCTTCACAATTGTGCGCTGTTTGTCAAGGTAAAACAAATGCATATTTAATCTATGATAATTTATGTTCGATGTTTTGCTTTTCAATAGATACCGCACAATGTCAGCATTACGGTGTTCGAACGTGCGAAGGTTTGTTCGATTCTTCTTAATTATTATTCATTTTTTATTTTATCTCGTTTTCTTTTTCTTCTTCTATTTAGGATGCAAAGGATTCTTCAAAGTAAGTTAAATTAACGATTAGAATAATCTATTCGAAATCGGATAAATAAATAAATGAATTTTCGTTTTCTTCTTCTTCTTCTAGCGAACAGTACAGAAGAATGCAAAATATGTCTGTTTGGCCGATAAAAACTGTCCTGTAGATAAACGACGTCGAAATCGTTGTCAATATTGTCGATTTCAAGCATGTATTGCTGTTGGCATGGACAAAGAAGGTACGAAATTGTCATATCAATACGAATTTCGTTCATATATGAACACACATCTTCGTCTTCTTCTTAGTTGTTCGAACCGACGCATTGAAAGGTCGTCGTGGTCGTTTACCATCGAAACCTAAGAGTCCCAGTATTCGACAACCAAATAGTTTTCAAACACAATTCTGTCGTTTCTACAATGATTCCATCCCAAATCCAGCCAATCATGATTTTAGCAAATTGAATGTAAGAAATTTTCTAGAAAAAATTCTCGTTTTTTTTTCTTACAACTTTGTTTTTCGTCTAGTACCGAACAGTGACTAATAAAGAAAGTTTAGGCGAAGAAAAATTACTTGTCTATGATGCCTTAACACGTTCATGCGATATAATTAAACAATGGGTCGATAAATTCTGTTTATTCTATTCCATTCAAAATCCCGAACGTGATCGTCTTTATTCGAATTGTTTATTAGAACAAATTGTTTTTCGAACGGCAACACGTGTCGATGGCGATCGTATTATTCTTTGTTCAGGTGTTGTTGTTCATAAAATACAAATCAACTATTTACTTGGTGATGTTGCACAACAATTATACGATTTTGCATCGACATTAAAACATCATAAGATCGATTCGATCATTGCAGCAACACTGTCATCGATTCTATTACTTGATTCGAATAATACAGGTAGATAATCGAATCATTTGTTGTTGTTATGTTTGAATTTTTTTACTTTTTGTGAATTAGATTATATTTATCATCAAGCACCGTTGTCATCGACGGTCAATGAACTCTATCAAAAAATTGTTGATTCATTAAAAGAATATTTAAAACAACAACATGAAGATGGTTCCGTTTATTTGCAATTATTAGATCGACTGAATGATGCAAGACGTATTGCACATAATTTAAGAAAACGTTTATGTCTCTATCGACATACGACTGGTTTGTCAAATTCAATGAATACACTACTTGATTTAATGTATGTTTATATGATTTTCTTTTTGTGATATTTGTTTTAATAATTTGAATTCTCAATTTTAGACTCGAATGTAAACCAATTTCATCTGATATGCATTCTACCGAAGATACACCCAATATCCCATTTGTTCAATATGATCTATGACGAAAAACTGTTTGCTTGTTTTTCTTTTCGTTCATTAATCTTTGTTTCTTCGTCATCATCATCTTCTTCTTTTCTCTCTATTAATCAACACAAGTATTAATTCAATCTCTAACTATTCATCACCGATGTGTTCTTCAGTAGTTACACTTAAGTCATATGAATCACATGTTTCGTTTTGTTTTTCGTCTTCCATAGTTCATTTCTATACAACCTAATTATTTTTGATTGTCTTTCGTTCGTTACTATTGTTGTTGTTGTTGTTGTTGTTGATGTTGTTGTACAGCACTATATTATGCGGCATAATGATGCAAAAGAAAATTCGTAATGACTGAGGAACATTTAAACATGCTGTATTTTTCGTCTTCTATTTCCTTCTTTGTCTCTCTCAGTCTTCCATAGAAACATAAATCGTTTCATATGCAACATCATTATTAAATGCTGACTGATTCCTTCTCGAACTTGTAAACAACCTTTGTCGTCTTCTCTTGTTTTCTCTCTCTTTCTCCTTTTGTTCTTCTACTTTCCCTTTTTTTGCCTCTGTTTTATATAGACAGAGATCGCTTTTCTTTTTCTTTTTCTACTAACTATTAAACATAATGAAAAATAAATTTGAATTTATTCAATGATTTGTTCGAATAAAAAATGGATAGACGCAAATATATATATATATATTTATTTGGTAATTATGATGATGATATTTGTCGAAATGTTATCATTGTATTCATAAACGATCAACAACCGTTTTGAATTACAAAAAAATGACGAGAAAACAAACGAATGATTTGATCTTTCGCTTTTTTTGATTAACAGTTTTATACATAGGAAAAGATTGATGTTTTCCTAATTTCTTTGTCTTCTTTCGAATTATACACATGTGTGCATCATTAAAAGAACAAAACGTAATCGAATGCTAATCTATCGATAATGCCGTGATCAATGTCATGTCCTTTGACAAGAGCAATAGTTCTTTGTCGATTTGTATCACACACCAATCAGATATTGTATATATGTAAACACATGCCAATTTTCTCTATTCTTTCTGGTAGAATTGATGTGTTCTTCAGACTGATCATCGATCTGGTTACAACTGTTCTTTATATGATATGACTACACAAATACGAATGCATCATCGATATTAGATCGATGATTGTCATTCTATCATCAACACCCTCAAATAGTTTTGTTTTTCCGTTCTAGAGATTTATAATGTACGAAGATAATCATTCGGAAGAATTCGATTCTGATAATGAAACAACAAAAACTACTGATCATAGCAATCGAAAACCATTACGAACACCAAAATGTGCTCGTTGTCGTAATCATGGCGTTGTATCCTGTTTGAAAGTACGTAGTTAGATAAGCATATACACGATTTTTATAATATCTCAAACTTGATCTGTTGAGGGTCATAAGAAATTATGTCGATGGCGTGATTGTATATGCACAAATTGTTTACTAGTTGTTCAACGACAACGAATCATGGCTGCACAAGTTGCTTTACGCAGGTACAATTCTTTTCTTATAATTCGGATAATAAATGAATATACGCACTATCATCTCAATAGACAACAGATTACGTTGAATACAAATAAACCAGTATTGACGATGAATAATAATACTAAATATAGAAATTCAAATATATTTCTTCAGCAGAAACATCTCGCTATTCAAAAGAATCTACAACAAATACAGAAAAGTTCCATAACACGAAATATCATTCGAAGTAAGACATTGATCTTTAAATATGAGATTTTTAGATATTGGTTTTCTGTTTGAAAAGATCTACAAACTCAAAATCTAAAGATTAGAAACAATCACATTGGCAATACATTTTTAACATCGACAAATTCCTATCTGAATGATCGAATACGAAAACGTCGTTGTTTTGCTGATAAAGAATTGGATAATGCTTTCATTCTTCCATCATTTATGAATACGACAATGATAAACAGTACTTTCCATATGACTCATTATCAAAAAGCGCAACAACATTTATGCGATCGAACAAAATCAAATCAAAAGAAATGTACTGATTTTTCTGTAGCTGCAATTATTGGTAATAGTTAAGCAAAATTCTTTTCCTATAATAAATGATAACGATTCAGTTTTGATTGAAGACAAATGTTCTAAACACGGATTCTTTTTTATTCTATTAATATAAAAATTAGACTACGTTTTATTCATTCATTTCAAATACTTCCGAAGTAGCATTTGTCTGTTGTGTTTCAACAGAGGAATCATACGAAGGTGGTTGTTGTTCCATTATTCTTGTCCAAGATGCAGAAGAATACTGTGACTGATGAGGTTGAGTTATGACGAAAATATGCATCGGTTGACTTGATAATCGTTGTTGTATACAAACCAATCGCACACAATATATAAATAGCATCATCAATGTAAGAAAAGCAGCAATACCAATAATAATAATTAGATACAAAGAGAATGAATACATATGTGCTGAATTTTGCTTCAATGTAATATAAAATCTTAGAAATGAGAGGAATCTTTTGTTTAACTTAATGATATTGAAATGCAGAAAAAAAAGAAAAAGAAAAACTATAGTTCTTCTATAAATTTCTTTGCCTACACATAAAAAGCTCATTAATTATATATATTTATAGTTTTCCTGAGTATCTTCACAGTCAGAAGTATTACTTCTGCGATGTACTCATCATTGATAATGAATAACAAATTTAAAAATTAATCTCATTTCAGTGAATCTCTTATTTAAAATTTACTTTTTTTTCTATTTTCATTTTTTATTGTTTTCAATATTTAAGAACAAAACATGTTTTATCTGTGTTTTGTTAGAAATTACAAAGTACCTATAGGTCAAAACATCAATTTTAAACTTAACCGATGACGGTTTGTCGGCGGGATTATAATTATTTATAGAGGCCATATATCTAGTTGATATCTTATATCGCGTTAATTTTAATCATTAGACAAGATTAAATAGTCTGTATTATGTTCTTGTTCTCGTTGCTGCTTTACAATCAAGAAAAATACCCCGTATAGTTTAAGGATAAAAGAAGTTTGTTCATCATTCGCTAGTCAAATGATGATAAAAATTGACAATATACATGAAATCAGTAGACAAGACTATTGAAAGCCCTCAAGCAGTTATGAATATGCTAAAGAACAGTTAATGAAAAAAAACATATCGTATTTACAATCGTATATGATTCTTAATAATAGAGCAAAGAAGACGAAGAAGAAGAAAAAAGAGAACATTTTCATAATGTAGTTAATAAAAATCCCTGAAAATAAAAGCGAACACATCACCGAATTCTCAAAGAACCGGATAAAAAAAAGAAGAAGAAGAAGAAGAAGAAAAGTTTTCAATCATTAACAACAGTTGAAGTTAGATCTTGCTGTTGATGATAGTTAGTAATACGTGTAAAAAGATCATTAAGTATCTGTTGAATATGTTGTTTTAATAATAAATCATGTTTATCTGAACTTTTACTAACCTTTAGAGAAGAAAAAAAAACGAAACATTAATAGAATTAACATCGTAAGATATTCTTTGCTTACTGTTGAATAAAGATTTTCTAAATCGTTGAGGTGTTTGTTTAAATCAGTAACCAGATGATTAATCATTGGCATTCGATGATCATTTAATATCGATTCACTAGAGTAAACAAAATAGATTCTCATTTGCGAAGAAAATGCCAACTTACTTTTCTTTATTATTTGTTGTATCGATTTGTTTATAGTCTTGTATTGATAAACTTCGTCGAATTTGAATATCTTTTTGATTGATAACGACGACTTCACTTGTTGTTTCCAGTGAATCTGAACTTTCAATAGACGATGAACTTGTTGCATGTTTAATCGGTGATGATGGAATATCCTGTAAAAGTAATGGTTTTAAACCAAGTACAACAGTTCGATAGAAACAATCTTGTGCCCATTTAGGCATCGAATCATTTGTTGAATTATCGAGTTTACTCGATGGTGAAATCGTTTCCGTAAGATGTTGTTGAAGTTTGGTCGGAGACGAACTATTCGATGATGATGATGATGAAGAAGTTGAAGTTTGCATGGCATTGGTTGTGGGCAGATTTGGAGGACGTCGAGGTATACGATTGATTTTGACCCGATGCGGTAGCAAAGGTTTTGTTAGTTGCTGATTTGATTGTGCTGTTGCTGTTGGAAGAACAAGATTTTGTGTTGAACGAGATTTGGGTATCGTTTTAGTTGATGGGACACGACGAGGATGAGAAACAACAGTTGTCGAAGAATTCGAACAGGACGATGGAGGCGGTGTTGTTGATGACAGCGAACCATCACGAAGTTTATTCATTGAACTGGATGTATGTGCAGCATAGGATGGAAGTTGTGAGTGAGAAGAAGAAGACGATGATGATGTTGTTGTGGTTGTTGTTTCACCAGTGCTATTCAGAAGAGAAAGAGAAGAACCACGAAAACGGTCTTCAGATCGTGTACGAGTAGCTAGAATATATCGACGATTCGTTTTTAGTCTTTTTAAAATCAAATTATCAAATTTACCACGAGTTTTTCGTGTAACTGCAGGTTTAGCTGGCAATACTTTTGTGTCTGTTGATGGCGCTCGAACCGGTTTATTCTGTCGTTGAGATATTGGTGGTGGATGTGCAGATAAATCTTCGTTCGTTGTTTCAATTGACCTAAATAACACACGCTCTCTCTCTCTCTCAAAGAAATCTCTACTTGAATGAATTCTTACATAGTCTCTTTTGTCACCGAACGGTACCGTGCCGAAACACTTTTTCTTCGTTTTGAATCATTCGATGATTCGATATCATTATTCATAAGCGTATTATTTGCAATATTATCGAGATCATAATTTTCTGCAAAAAATGAATTGATATTTTCGTTCGTTAATTGTTGAGTATCATTCGTTGTTGTTGAAAATGTTTGATCATCATCTAACATCACACACAAAGGAAAAAAAACTAAGTCAATCTTTTTTTTACAAAAGTTGATTTATCAAAAACCTTCATCAAGAAAAGCTGATTCTTCTTCTTGTGAACTCATTGATTGAAACATTTTATTACAAGAACTAGAAATAAATATGTAATTGACTGTTTTGAGGTAAAAACTTTTTGTTTACTCGTCATTGATAATATCAGGTAATTTCGTTCGAATAAATTTCGATTCGAATGACTAAAAGACATAGTAGAATAAATTGATTTCATCTTGAAGAATAAATACGAACTGGTAAACATGGTTCAACTGATCCCCATAGACTTCGTTGTCGTTTGAAATTGAGTTGATGTTCTTCAATTATACTTGGTGTCTAAATTGTATATTTTTGTTTTGCTTTAAATTCAAAAAAAAATATTCGAAAATTTACTTGTGAGATCGATTCTTCGGTTTCAGTTCTAAATCAAGACAAAACAAAACAAATCAATTTTCTTCTCGAATTCATTTTACGTTTCTAAATCCGATGATTTCATTGTCTGAACTCGACATGGTGTTGGTACAATCGCCAATTCAGCAATATTCCAAACGAAAAGACAACTAAAATTTCTCATCAAAATTATTTTCTTTCCATTTTTCATTTCTTCTTACCTATCACCCGATATCGTATATAAATACTGTCCGTCATGACTAAATTTCAAATCTGTAACAATTTCACTATGTCCACAAAGTGTAGCAATGCATTCAGTTGTTATCGTATCCCAAATGTAAACGCATTTATTCGAACATGATGTTGCAAAATATCTTCCTGATATATCGATATCAATTTTAACTAAATAACCATTTTCATCACCGATCGTTCCTTTACACGTTCGAACACGTTTGCCATCTTGTAAATTATAAATTCTAAAAATCGAAGATCTTCGTTTATTAATCAAAAACAAAAAAATGAACATTTTCTTTTAACCTGATCATTCGATCTTGACATGCCGTGCTGACAAGTTCACGCGTATGATCAATGGCTAAATCATAGAATGTTTGCTTTTCAACGATGTTATTCGAACGTATGAATTGATATTTGCCATTTTCATTCTATCAATTCGAAATAACAATCAATTAAAGAAGAAATTCAATTCGATTCGATGAGTTTACTTTGGTAATCGAACGGAAAATTAACGATTTATCTGAACTACAAGAAATCAATTGTAGATTGGATGTAATCGATGAAAATGTAAACCGAACAGCAGTTATTGCTGCTGAATGATCGTCTAATGTGGCGACAAGTTGATAATCTTTTGTTACATCGAATATATGAATAAAACGATCGCGACTACTCGATGCAAGAAAAGTGACACCTTTGAATTTACGAAATTTATCGATCTGATTTCTATTGAACAAAAAAAAATAACGAAACAAACCTAACGATGATGAGTGAGCGTAATCGACACTGAGTACTTCGCTGTCATGTGCTTCGACAAGAGCAGTTTGTTCGAATTTTTCGAGATTTAATATACGTATATTTCCATTACGATCGCCAATGGCTAATGAAACACCATCGGGATGAATTTTCATTGAACGACCGCCTATCTTTGGTACAAATTCTGGACGATCTATAAATATAAAAGCTCTAGTTGCAAACAACTGAATCAATTTAATCAAACCTTGCGTTGTTTGACTGTCGCATAATTTCGAAAAATCATCATCTAAATAGACAATTTTCATTAATTGTCTACTGAAGATATTCGACGATGTGAGATCGATTTCTGATGAATTTAATGTCCAAAAACGAATCGTATTATCCGATGAACATGTTATACATGATAATGTTCGAAGGTTTGGTGATGTACTACTCGTTCGAGAGTATGTCTAAACATCACAAAAAAAACGTAAAATTATTCTGTATTTTTAACAAACACATACTTCAATTCCCCAACCACAACCCGAATGATATAAATGTGAATCTCGTTTTTTAACTGCTCGTTTATTTTCAATGTCCCAAATGTAAATTGTGTGATCATTATAGAAACATGTTAACTAAAACGAACAAATGATTTCTTCTTTCGGAAATTTATTTAAGAAATGATTTATTTACTAATGATTTGTCTTCATCTAAACAAACGGCAATTGTATCAGGAAATGAGAGATTCTGTTGTTGTTGAGGATAAATCATTTGTCTTTAGTAAAAAAAGAAAAGAAATAGTCAATTTATTCAACAGAGTCTTTGCTTCGTTCTTACTCAATCGATGTTATAAAACCAATATCAACACCGAGATAATGTGGTAATGGTACAGACATAATATAATCGAGTGTTTGAGGAGAGAAAATATAGACAGCACCTTTGGCGCAACCAACGACGAGATACAAATCGCCAATAGCGAGACAATTCGTTTTCTCCTAAGAAAATTTAATTAATAAAATGTTGTTCATTTGAAAAGGAAAATTCAACTTGAAGATCACGTTCGCCACGCATTTGTCGATGTTCATCGAATTGACAAACAAGTCCATTCGATGTGAGAACATAAGTCATACCGGCACAATCACCTCGTCCGCAAACAACATCCGTAAAGAAATTATCTTTACGTTCAGCTAAGATCGCATAACGACCACGTAATGGCATGACTTCCAACTAGAACAAATTCATATTAATTTCGTTTTTTCAAGTTATTCATATTCATACTGATGATGTTGACATTAAATACCAAAATTTAACATAACGATTTCCGACTGTAACAAAATAACTTCCATCTTCAGCAAATGCAACTCGACGAATCTTGAGAGCGAGAGAGAGAAAACAAATGGTTACGAATTTATCTTAAATTTTATTTATTTTTTTGTTCATACTGCACATGTGCATTTGTTTGACGCAAGTTTTTTCTTTTCTTTCCAATTCCAAACATAAATATTTCCATCATGCAGAGATCCAATTGAGACAAGACGATCGACATTAGGTGAAAAACACTACAAAGAAAAAACGCAACCAAATAAAACGGAAGTTATCTTCCTTCCCGGTCACACGGTCGAATAAACTTCATTTCCGAAATGAATTTATTCTTCCGTTTCACTTCATTTAGAAAATGATTTCCAAGGAAAAATGAAAATATTTTTATTAGTTTACAGGAAAATATCAGTTTGTCTTTTCTATTTTAATTAAACTTACAACACAATCAATGGCAAATTTATGATCACCTAATTCGATACAAGTCGATTTATCACCAGTTAAATCCCAAACACGAACTTTTGGATCATGACCACCCTGAAATCAGGTCAAATTTACCAAAAAAAGTATAAACAATCTCTGTAAGTTACTTCGCCTGTAGCTAAATATCGTCCATCAGCTGAAAGTGACAATGATGTTATCGCTTTTCGAGCTGTATTTATAATAAAATCTTGTTTTTGTGTTTGAATATCATAGAGAACAACAGTTGAACTATCAAAACGAACATTTGAAACACACACACAAAACTAAGCAAGAAGTTTTACCCAGCAGCATAAGCTATTGTTGAATGATCTTGGCTAACCACTGAATTAGATATAGAAGTAAATCCAAGGACATGTTCAAGATTAACTTGAAACTTAAAAAGAAAGGAAAATATTCTTGATAATATCAAAAAAAAAGCAACAAAGAAAACTCTACCCGTGATGTATTCGATGATACGTCAGATCGTTGAGCTTTACGTTTCAATGCAGAATAGGATGTCATGGTGGAGGTACTTGGAGGTCTACGACGATTGATAAAGATTGGAGAAGATATCGAGGATTGAGAAGTTTGAGTGAATAAGGCAGGATTGCCGGATATTGCTAAAGGTGTAGAATGTTGATGGCATTCAGTAACTCGTTTATTTGTCAATCGAGTTTCATCTAAACGATTGATAAACTAGATCAAATGAGAAGAAAAATGAAAACCTAACGATATGTAATTTATAACCACATAAAAGAACGAAGAGCATAAGAGAGCAGAGAAGAACGGGAGGGAGAGAGAGAGAGAGAGAGAGAAAGGAAAAAAGAATGAAAGAAATAGTCACCTGGTGAACCTCGACAAAATGTAGAAGGTAGTATTAACCTTGAAAGTTAGTCAGCTATCGTATTTAAACTTAAATCTATACTATCATGCAAACAAAAAACGTAATCGAACAAAATATACATCTGTTTGTACACTTAAACTAATGATTATTCTCGAATAGACACAGTCATCGTTACATTCTCAGTTTTTTTCTCTTTCTATTGCACTCTCGTAGATGAAGAACGGTTTGTTCGAGAGAGAAAAAATAGCCATGTGGCATCGATCTTCTCTATCATATGATATGTATTAAAAAAAGAGAAGAAAAAAAACTAATCAAAAAGAAAGAATTAGATTCGAAATGCATCATTGATATCAATTGTAAATATATTAATAATAGATATACGAACGATAATGATCTGCATTAAAATAATTAAATCTATAGATATTTATTGGACGAAAATCGATATCCAACTGATGACCTACGATGATATCTATCGGTTGGTTCAAGGCGAAACAAGATAGAAATTTTCGAAAGAGATAAAAGTAGAGAAAGAAAAAAACGCGAAGATCGAAAAGAAGAAGAAGAAAAAGAAAAAGAAAATACCGTTTTTCGAAAGAGACGTTTTAACTAATCGTTTGACTTTGATTTGTTTATTTAGTTTAAGTGTTGAAGATCTTGTTGCCAATCGATAATGTTGTGACGATGTTGATGGTGATGATACTGACTGATGACGAGTTTCATGTTTTTTATGATGCATTGAACGACAACAGAAGCAAACAAACCATGTGAAAGTGACTTAAATTAACTGAGAGAGAGAGAGAGAAAAACGAGAAGAAAGAACGAATATAGTGTCTGACTGACTAACACATACATATAGACACTAGAGATACAAACAGATGTTATTAACAAGTAATTCGTCGAATAAATTCAAAGAAGAGAAAAAAAAATATCAAACGAGATGAATTGAGGATTTAAAATACTTAAACCTATTGAATAACAGATTGAAATCTCTGAGTTGATAATTAACTCGATAGGAAATTGAGATCGGTGTCTCCTTCTCGGTTTCGTTTACTTCTATTTGAATTCGAATGATATTATTTATATTTATTTATTCATCGAGAAACCAAAACGTTCTTGTAGAAATGTATCGATTTTCTGTCGACACAAAATAATCAATAAAACATTTTTATTGTTTTAATTAGTCTGATCGAACATGTTGTAAAGAAGAAGAAAAAAACGCACGAATAGTAGTATCAGTATAATATACTTTTATTTTGTTCTTCACCTATTTTGCTTTTCTATTGTTTCGCATCAATGCAAATCATTTGAATAATAACACAAGCATGAATAGAATGATATCGAATAACACACTTACCAAGAGAACGATGCATAAGTCCAGTATCACTATAGAAACAATATGATGAAAAAGAAACTGGTGGTCGATTGGAGCAGTAACGAGGAGACGATGGTCTATCGGCAGCTGTCGTCATATTTTTGCATTAAGACAAAAAGTAAAGAAAAACCATAGAACGTGTTCTTTTTTTTTCTTGTTCCAGCTGGTACGTTTTACTGGCAACCTTATTCTTTCTAACGTACATACATATATAAATATATATGTATATAATATATACTTGAAGCGATCGGTTGGTATGAATGTAGTTGCGTGAAGATATCACTACTACCATCATCAACATCGTATATACCTTTTTTTCTCCTTTTCTTTTACTTATTTCTCTTCTTCTTTTCGCGTTCATCGTTACATTCGTTGCTTTTAAAGGATGACGTACGATCAGCGTACGCGTACACTACTCAGGGATTCGAGTTATGCATTCATTCGAGGAAATAATATTGTTATGTGTATAATCAAATCATTGCACTTCTTTTCTCGTCACACATATCTACGAAATAAATCGAATGTCAAGACAGAGTCGATATTGATATTCTCGAGTTTGTCTATATTGATTCAACATATGTTTGCTATGCTTGCTAAAGATTTCAATTTGATTTTATTAATGAACATACATATGCATGCAAAGAAACATTGAACCGCATCGTATTTCTTTTTCTTTTTTTTTCTGTAATAAACTGATCAAATGGAAGAAAAACCTTCGTCTTACAATCTGTCAAATCGAATCAAGACTTGACAAGAAAACGAACAACATAATACGATTGAATGTCATCAAACTATATGTATTATTGTACTAGTTTTCGATGTGGATAAACATGATTTACTAATGAACTTCAGTCTGTAGTTGATACACTTGAAATCTCATGAAGAAAAAGGTCCATATATCGTTCTCAAGAATCAATATTGACAGCTTGAATACAGCTGTTTGCTTTAATGTGCTGTTTTTCTTTCTCTATTCATCCATTCATCTTTTTTCTTCATTTCTTTCTCTTTTTTTTGATAGATTTTGTACTATGATACGTATGTACAGGAAAAACGATCTAAAAAATGACTTCAAATCTCCCATCAAGGCAAAAAGAATTACCTGTCAATATACGTATAATACTCTCGTATGATCACTAAATATCCATCGGTTGTATTCGATCATTCATCCATAGATACTTGTTTGAAAGAAAAACTTCAAGTGAAATAATTATCAACACTAACGTACCTCTTTTTTTCTCTCTCGTGACAAATATGCCGGTATTGATCACAAGGTCTCATTCGAGTAATCGTTCACCTCAACGGTAGATTTGACTAAGCTTTTTTCATGAAACACTTTCGTTTCTATATAGAAAATTTGTTCGTATGTCAGACTACAATAGAACTCATTCGACTCATATCTTTCCATCGAATCTTCGTAATTATCAATCTGTAAGTCAATCACAATTGAAATTGAAATGAATTTCGTTGTCACACATTGCAACTAGGATCGTCCGGTCATATTCGTTATTTATTATTCAATGTATGGTCATGTAGCACAATTAGCATCAAGTATTCAAGTTGGTATTGAACGTGCTGGTTGTTATTGTCGAGTTTTTCAAGTAGCTGAAACGTTATCCGATGAAGTTCTGGCGAAAATGCATGCACCACCAAAGAATCGAAACATACCAATAATTCGACCAGATCAATTGCCACAAGCAGATGGATTTCTATTTGGCATGCCAACACGTTTCGGTACGATGCCAACTCAAATGAAAACCTTTTTTGATGCTTGCGGACAACATTGGTTGTCAGATGCTTTGATTGGCAAACCGGTAAATCGTTGATTTTTTCAATATTCGTCAACATAGAAAATCATTTTAGGCTGGCGTTTTCTTTTCAACGGCAACACTTGGTGGTGGTCAAGAAACAACAGCTTTGTCGTGTATACCGTTTTTCACACATCTCGGAATGTTTTTTGTTCCACTTGGTTATAAAAATAAATCATTAATGAATCTCGATGAAGTACATGGCGGATCACCTTATGGTTTGTTGATTATTTTTTTGAAATTTTTTTTTATTATTATTTGAATATATTAGGAGCAGGAACATTAGCTGGAACACGAGGTGAACGACAACCATCACAACTCGAACTACAACTTGCTCGAACACAAGGAACGGAATTTAGTAATCTCGTACTTCGATTAAAATCTATTAAAATTCATATATAAACCAAACTTTTTTTTTAAAATTATTTATTGATAAAATATGACTTCTATTTCAATTATATATATATATAAAATAAAAATTCATCTTATTTGTTCATTTTCATTTTTTTTCACATACATTTACTGTTGACGATGTTGGTGTTGTTATTTTACTATTTGCCAACGAGTTGACTTTTGTCGCACGTTCTCGATTAATTCCAATATCAAGTGGTGTAAATACTCGATTATCTTTACGTAATTTTAGATATCCTTTATGTTGTTCATATTGTTTTCTCCAATTTTGTGCACTATATCTTCCTTTTGTTTTAGTAATACGTTCAGCATAGTCATCGTTACTATGCATGAAGTATGACGGTTGATTACGAGGTGTTGAATTCGTTGGATGAAAAGGTTGCGATTGTTCTTTTCGTTTACTTGTCATTATATTGAGTAATTTTTTTGATTTGATTTCATTCTGTTTAGCAATGAGTTCATTTTGTTCATTTAAATTTTTAATAAATGTTTGATGAATATGAGGAAGAGAAAACGGTGAACCATTGTCCAAGCCACTATGACGTTTCATTTCAGTAATTTTTTTCAAATGAGCTTGTTGTTTTCGATGTTCCATATAGAATTGTGTTGATGATAAACGATGGTGTGTTGAATAACTTGCCATTCTTTGAAGAAAATAGATTAAAACTCAATATTTATTTATTAACTTTTTAAATTTCTACTTATTTATACGATACTTACTTGTCAGAAATGAATAACCTTATTGCAGTCCCACTTTTTTCTTCTTTCAAAGCACAAAAAATAACATATAGTTTCGCTTTTTTTCTTTCGTCAAATCGTAGACATTAAAATTTTGAATGAAAAATTTAAAATAAATACATGTATAAGTAGATATAAAAGTATGTTTTTCTACATCGCATAATTTTTCGTTTCTCTCCGTCTCTCTTTCTCTTGCATTCTGTTTTTTCTACATCGTTCACTTATTCAAATAACAGCAGCAACAACAAAAACAAATGGAAGGTCCGATTGAATGTTGTTTTTCTTTGTTTGAATTTTTGCATAAAAAAGAAAGAAAGTAAAAGATAATATTAAATGAAAACGGTTTCTTTTTGTTTGTAGCCGATGAATACAAACAAGAACGACATGTTCTGTCTTTTTGTTTAACAATAAGAAGTACAGGTCAAACTATTGATTTGTTGTGTCTAGGCGTGTGCGCTCTTTTATGAATTAACAACTCGTAAATTAACGTACCGAATTTTTATTTATAAATCTTGATATAAAAAACAACGAAGAAAGAAATAAATATATGGAAATATATTCTAATCACTGTCAAATAACCCGGAGTGCTCGCTTCCTTCCTTGCTTTTGGAATATCACAATACAATCATGAATAAAGACGAAGAAAAAAAAGCCCAAATTGCAATGTTTGTCTCCATCATTTAACAGAAACCATATTAGCTTATTTCAAAAAAAAAATATATCTTTGTCATTATCTTATGCAATCGATATAATCGTTTATGTATTCATTCAATAGGTTATTTGATCTTCCTTTTATCTCAAAATCTTAGACATCACTATTCATTATAATAATTATTATTATGACTATAGTCATCAGCTGTGCAAGTGTCAAATAAAAAAGAAAACGAAAGAAACTTTAGTGACACTGGTGTCATATGATTATGCATTAACAAAATGCTATTAGCTATGAAATAGAGAAGCGATCATGTATTTTCCTTTTGTATTCAAAGTCTAATTGGTTGTTCTATTGAATATCTCTTTCAAATAAAAATAATGTCACTCCCAAGGTTGTATTCAATTGAATAAACACACACAGTATGTATGTGAGTGAATTGTTATATACTTATTATTTGTCTATAAAAATTCTGTCAATAGAATAAGTAAACGAAAGCAGATAAGATATCGATTCCCTTTTTACATGGATGTAATTACATCAGCATTGATTTGAGATATGTATATAAAAGCGTTCGTTCTTTTTTCTCCTTTGCATTTTTGATGTTCAATATATATGTCTATATTATAATCTATCGAATACAACGAAAAAAAACTGAAAAAACAAAGAAATAAAACACTGTTCGATTTAAAAATAAGATTGATGCTAATGACGATAATGAACGAGCAGATACTTGTTGATTCGTATCGCGTAAATGAAGTTTAGCTTCTCGACTTTTTGCACTACGACCATTCGAACAACGATATGAACCACTATCATTTACATGTGAAACAAGGATCTTAAGAGTTGTTGTTGTTATATTAGGAAATTCAGTTGATGTTATCACACGGGTTGAATCGGCGGCAACAAGTGATTTACCATCTAGGAAATAAAGCACAGAAAACAAATGTGTAAGTTCGTTTTTTTTTCTTACGCATCGAGAAACAATTACCTTTTAGCCATGTTACTTTTTCTTGATGAACTCGATGTTCTCCAGTGAAATTACATGAAAATTGTGCTGTTTCACCAATTGAAACAAGAATATCCATGGGTTGAATATCAACAATAATATCTAGTAGAAAAAAATACGCTCGTTTATTTTCTATCGTATAATTAAGATAAGTTTCTCTGTCGATATCTTTTTTTTCTTCTAATATTTTTATTCGACCGTGATTATCTCGTTTCTGTCTATTAGATATCTATGTGTGTGTCTGTTGTTGTTTTCTTTCTCGTCGCATAAACATTGAGTATACATTTGAGACTTTCCGAATATGTTCTACCTTCGATATGAAGTTTCACATTTGATCGAATGGACTTTTTATTATCTTTGAATGTAACATGGCATTGATAAAGAGCTGCATCGGATATACGTATATTAGTTATATGTAAATCCCACTTAGCAGGTGAAAATCCGTAAGCATGACTATAATGAGTGACACCCAAACGAGGATCTTTTGTTATTAATCGTTCATTGACACTGAGCGGTGTTGAAGGACTAGATTGACTTAATTTATACCATATGACCTAGAATACGTATGCATATATTGAATTGTGAATGAGATTATTCATGATTTCGTACTTCTCTCGGTTCTTTATGTGGTAACGCAGCTTTACATGGTAATACAACAGATTGCATAGGCACACTAGTGATAGTGTATTCCTGTTCGATTGATTTTTGCTCGATGGCAACAGCACGATGAGCACCTAGAAACAAAAAATATAGATCAACATATTAAAAAACAATCAAAACGAAAAAACAACAATGTTAATGAAAATTTGTCACTAACAGATAATGTAAACCGGACATTAAATTGTCTACTGTTGTTGCTTTTTTTCCTTCAATTATTTGACATAGATTTCATAGGAAATAGAAATATGAAGGTAAAGATAGTAATCTAGCTCCTTTTTTGTTTTTTTTCTTCTGCTGACAGATCACAGACTTTGATTATCTACACATTCCACGTTAATTCCTTTGAAATCAAACACGCGAAATGCTTCAAGCTATAGTCAGTTGTTCCACCCCACTTGAAACTGTCTCTCGAACTGTTATTCTCTCAACATTATAAATGTTTGACGAATCACTTGAGCAATATGTCGCTGAAATTCGACCGACAATACAAAGATAGAGCATGATGGTACTCTTAATGATGAATATGTTAAAGCAAAAGAAATAAATAAAACGGAAGACAAAACGACAAGTATGACTGATTATCTTGTTTGACATCAACAGAACTTATCTATATATTCGATGGTCAAACTCTTTTATCTAAAGTCAAACTATCTACTTAATCAATGTTTACAACTGTACAAAGTCTAAAGTAATGAAAAAGAAAAAGAACAAAACAAACTTTAATAAAATTGACATTCATTGAATATACAAAACACGCTACTCGTTACTCGGTCGGTTAGTCAAAAATTATCGCATATTTGCATACAGTGCTTAACATACTATCAACTATTTCTGCATCATCATCATCATCATCGTAGTCTACGGACGTGTTAGATAGATAAAATTAATTATAAAATGGTATGTGTCACATATTACTTACATATAGTACAAATAAAAAAGATCAAAGCAACAATGGTAACCATTCGTAGTTCATGCTTGTCGATTGTGTATGTAACTAAGATATCCAGATAATTGCTTACTGTTGTTGATGTTTAAATCTCTCTGTCGTTTACGTCTTCTTCTTCTCGTTTTTTTTTGTTATGAAAATTAGTATGGTTGTAGTCTAATAATTCTTTGCGTGTGTGGATGTAATTCATCTACCACCCAGGGAGCATTTTCATGCCAATTATAGTGAGCAAGCAAACGAGTGAAGGAGAACGATGGAACTGAACAGTTCTATTTTGCTTATTCTTTCTCTTTTTCTCTCCTCTCTTCTCTTCTCTCGTTTTCTCTTCCTCTTCTCTCGCTTTCTCTCGCTTTCTCTCTTGCTTGAAAAATCTCTTCAAAGCGAAAAGAATAGCAAAAAAATAAAGAATCAGTAGTAGCATAAGACACAAAATCCCAATGATAGAGAAAGAGAGAAACAAACCGGATAATCGTGATAGTGATGATGACATGAATATGAACACATAAACAAATGTAAATTGAAAAGTAAAGAATGCAAAAAGAATAGACAGACACAGAAATATATACATTCAATGATCAATTGCCTAATAATGCAGAAAATCGTAAAAATACAATATGCCGTTTTTTTTTTTGTTCTTTTTCTTGTTCTTTTCGGGTTTACACAGTTATTCCTAATTGTCAACAACCTTGACTATCGTACGCTCACTCTCATTCTTTAGTAAATCTCCGAGAAGACGAACTGAAAGACGTGCTTGTCAATCATCATTGTCGGTGTTCACCCCTCGAGGAAAAGCTCACTTACTATCGAATAAATATAAGTTATCATTATGAGCATGGCTTCGAGAAAAGAACAAATGAATGAAAAAAAAAAGAAGAAGAAGAAGAATATACAGAGAATTGTATTCTCGTTGCATCTGTATCTATTTACTATTGAAATGACATGCATGAAAGATAACGTAAACTTGTAAATTACGATTGACTTATTCAAGGTCAATGTTTTTTTTTTAATTTATTGTTCCGATTCTTTGTTCCGATACTCAATCAATACGAAATGTTCTTAAGGGAGTTCTTCTATTTCATGTAGACTTGCTACTATATGGCCTTATATTCGTCTCAAGGGTATGCTCTTTGATCAGTGGACAACATGAAGGATTGCATCATTGCATTTGATTCTTTGTTCTTTGCGATGATTCCTTTTTTTTGTGTGTTGTTGTATCATTATTGTTCAATCTGATCGTATGAAAATTCGATTATTTTGTTTTGACTTGAAAAGACCTTGACAATATTCTTATGAAAACGAAAGAAAATTACAAGGATGTGTCTAATATAATTGTTGAAATCAACCAGATTGTTCGTCAAGCGGAAGCAAAGGGATAGAACATTGCTCGAAATCTCAATTAACTTATTGAATAAGCGAACGTCGAACTATGCCGTCGAAAATAGCAGCAACAATGCGGAAGTTTGATCGAAAGAAATCAGACGATATAATTGTTTTTCATTGTCCTTGTCAATTTTCAAAAAACATATTCGTCAATAACACAAGCAATCAAAGAAAAGGACAGACAAAAAGTTTCATGTCATTTTTTTATTAAACTTTTGAGAGTGTTTATCTTATTTGTAAATATGATTACTTGAACAATTCATGTCATTCAATTTAACTATATTCCAATCGTGTTCAATGACCGAACGAGCAACATAATGGTAAAAAAGAAGAGAAAAAAAATTTACACATGATTTGAATCGAATACAGGAAGAGAGAACAATACGATCAAGAGGAAAAAAAGGAAAACTGAATGAAGAAAGAAAGCAAAAATATATAATTGGCATTTTCTTGTTGCTTGTGATGACGATGATGATAATAACGAGCCTAAAGGGAATTCAATTGAATCTCTCTAATCGCTTGGATTCATCATTGAAATAGATAGTTTTCATTCTCGATTGGCCTTTTATTTGGTTTTATTCTAAATCCGAATATAATCAAATAATTATATAAACATACGTTTAAGATTTATTTGAAGAGCAAAAGAAAGTGTTCTTTTTATTTATGATTAATTTTAGTGCCAGTAAAAGTGCATCGAAAACATCCATTAGAGAGAATGAATACCCTTGAATTGGAAAATTAACTTGTCATATTTATGAACTAATGCAACAAACAGAGAGAGAAAGAAATCTTTTTATTAGTATTTTTTGTTGCGAATAATATTGAGCAGCTGCCGTCTCATTTGTTATTCGAATAGAAAAGTGAGAAAAAAAAGCTGACATTTTTTTTTAAATAAATGGATAATATTGCAAAAAAAAGAGTTGTTAATGTTGTTGTCGCTTCTTCGACTATTTTTCTTCTCGTTTTATTTTATTTTTCTTACTCTATATCATCAAATAACCGACACATATAAATATATCAACAAAAAAAAAAGAAATTGGCAAAACTCACTCGAGTTACTGACATCAAATTACAAACCATTAGAAAGTAAAAGAAGAAAGAGAACGATGCGTTTTTGGTCACCTTTTCATATGCATTTACTTGATATTATCTCCGATTGTCCGAAGAAATTAATATTTCGTGCACCAAATTCTATTCGTCTTCGAATGACTGTTGATCATATAGAACCAAATCAAAATCCTGGAACATGTTTAACTCAATACAATCATGATACTTGTCTATGGGAATGCTATCATTCGCCATCGACATTCGGTCATCATCGACTGTTTATATGGGTATTAGATACAGAACATGATAGACCATGGGCTACGGCGGCACGATTTGATACTCATGTTGATGAGAAAAACGAGCTTGTCTTCTATCCAATAACAACAAATGTTTTTAACACATTTCGTTGTCAATTAATAAAGCCAGTGAATGGTATTCTATTCAAAGAATCGTTTCCAACTGATATTCTCATTCGTGCTCCTTTTATTCGTGATGTACAATTGCAAATCGATGATCAAACAATAATTCAAGGAAAATATCTGCAAAATGATATTTACGAATTTCAAACGCCGTCGATTCTGTCCGAACAAATCAAAGAATTTGTAGTTATGGGTGTATGTTTTAATAATATGTTTTATTCTATAATAATCACATATAGAATCAGCTGAGAAACATATCTCTAAAATCTAATAAAAGATAATCACCTATATTGTGTTCTTACTCTTTGAAAAAAAAACGAAGAAAAATTTATTGTGATTCAATTGTATTCCAAATTTCATCTAGATCAACTTCTTCGAAGTTGTTTACGGTTCGCCATGTTCCATGTTGTTCGAGAGTTTCCCTCTTTGCTGATGTTAAGATTCCAATACATTTAATTCCAGCAGCAACCGCAGCACGAACACCGGATGTTGAATCTTCGAAAACTATACAATTTTTTCGATCGACACCTAAACGTCGAGCTAATTCAATGTAAATATCTGGTTTAGGTTTGCCTATAGCAAAAGGAATTACAAAGTAACTTTAGGATACTGAAAAATGAAAATAAAACTCTTACCAATGCCGAATTCTTCAGCAATAAGAGCTGCATCGAAAAATGTCTTTTCTCCAAGATTGACTACACCCAATTCAAAATCGACAACTAATCGAGGAGCATTCGTTCCTAGACCTTGACAAGAGCGAAAGTTACGATTTGTTTCTGTAGTTTTCAACGTTCTTTTTTTTTGTCATACCGATTTTCAATTTTGATCGATTCTGTTCAATATATTCAATTATTTTCTGTAAACCTTTCGTTGGTTGAAGTTTTTCTTTTGCTAATTGCCGAAATAATGCTTCTTTCTTATCAGATATCGCTGCTTGTTCATCATCGGATAAATGCGATAGAAGTTCTCGTGTTATATCTGCATTTAATCGACCTAAGATTTCATAGATAAAACATCGAAAATCCGAATGAAATCATTTTATTCTCGAACCCGATATATGTTTATCAAAAAAGTCTCGATCAATTAAAGGTGCATCAACATTCAATTCATGGAGAATAATTTGCCAAGCTTCGAAATGTATTGGATCCGAATCTACTAATGTACCATCGAGATCAAATAGAATTGCATGCATCATATGTTTCTTTTTTTATTATCTGAAAACTACATCTAGTATGTTGACTGTTTTCATAAACGAAATCAAGCACAACAGAAATAATAAAAACATCAAGATAGTTTAAGTACAAAATTTCCAGTTTTTTTTCTGTTTGTTTATGTAAGATAAAAAAAATAATAGTAAAGAATAATTGATTAGGTTTTCGTTTCAAATCGCATTGCTTCTTGGGCGGCTTTCATTAATAATAAGTTAATATCGGGTGTTGGCAAGACATTTTCATGTGGTAACGCCATACGACGAGGAAAAAATATATAATCAAGCTAAATAATAAACGAATAGGTTTAGTTTCGATAGAAAATTGACTATTTTTTATTTGTTTTACCGGATAATTCAAGAAATTACAAACATTCGATGTATAAACATCAGCAAAGCGCGCTAAACGTCGATGGAAATAGGTTGGCACCGTATATGTACGAAATACAGAGCCGAAATAAGGATTAAAATAATCTCGAGATTTTGTTCTATCAAAAATAAAATCATAGATAAGGCATATATATAAATATGGTTTGAAATTTTGTCACAAATCTACCGTTCTTCTTCTCGTTCGGCAACCCAACTTTTCATGAGTGTATCGGCTTCAGGACCTGGAACCATCTAAAAAGTCAAAAAAGAATATTTTATGAAAACAAAAAGTCAATAAGATAGTATTTTACTTGTAATTGATCGATTAGCCATTGAAGAACATTAAGCTATGAAAATAAAATGATTAAAAAAAAGTCAAGGACTCGATAGAAATAATTGTTTACCCATTGAATCGTCTTTTGAAAAGCATCAGAATTTATCACATTTATTTCATCCTTGGCAAATCAACATTGTTTAAGTAACAAAAAACCAATTCAAACATACTTCGACTTCTTCTAAAATAGCACCTGTTCTCCATCCGTGCGTTAAAAATAAATCCTAGAAAAAAAAAGTACAAACACGCAATCACGTACGATCCTTGTTGATAATTTCACTTACAGCTAAGTCACCATAAATATGATCGCCAATATAAAGAACATCATGTCCTGTCCAATGTGTCATTTCAACAAGAGTTGTAAGATTACCCTTTGAATCAAATAAAGTTTCTTTTAAATATATTTTCAAATCCGTTTACTTCAACATAAACTTTTCCTTTTTGTAATTTATGAACTCGATCCCAAGATTTCGAATTATTGCTAATATTAATTTCTCTAAATGGTCTAAAGAACAAATATTCATCGTATAGACTTTCGTTTTTTCTTCTGCTTCTTTTAATTCACCTTCGTTGTGCACCGAAAAACGATGGTTTTCTCGCTTGACAAATAACAAGATCGAAGAATTCCTGCCAATTCTTTCCGAGTAAATACGTCATACCACGATTGACATACCAATAGGCACTATTTGTGATTAAAAACAATTGTTTATTAGCATTTCGAAGACGTTCGAGACAAGATTTCAATCGAACATTCTCTTCGAAATACGTGCCTAATTAAATAAAACGAAAAAAATCCAAAAATTGATGATTTATTATAAAATCTATCGATACTTTACCAACGTCTTGACCGACTAATTGATGCATCATGCCGGTCTTATGAAAGGAACCAACGGCTTCCTGTTTATTAACGAATGTCAATATTATAATATTCTCTACGAGACAAACATACTCGAACGTCATAATGAACATATTCAGCACCGAATGGAATACTATTATCAACAAAAAACTAGATCAAAAGAAGAAATCTATTGAATTTTTTCTATTTTGATTTGATTTTGTCTACTTGAATGACATCTCGTAGAATAGTTATTTCAGGTATAGAAAAAATATCGACAAATTGAAACATATTTGTTGTCATCCCAAGATAGCCGACTTCTTCGACAGATAATTTCGTTCCACGATGTGCAGCAATAACTTCTTCATCTGGCACTTGACGCATACCACTTAACAACAAGACGAAGAAAGAAAAACATTTCCATGTGATCTCAAATCGATGATCATAAACATATTTACTGATAGACAGTTCCAAGTTGAATATTATGATAACTGTCAACTTTCATCAACCAACCACGTTTGATATCTAAATGAAGACCTCGAGCACCCATACCAGGTCGATAACGAAATTCCATTAATTGATCCGGATACTTAAAATTTAAAAAACGAAATCATAAATTCAGTCGATCTTATTTTTTATTAATTTACTCGAAGTTTTTTCACAAGATAACTTTTAGCATGATCGTAGATTAATGAATGTAATGTTGGTTTATATCTTGCTAATGTATAATCTAAATAGGATTGAATTTTAATATTGCTACTTCATAATAAAAAAAAGTTACACACCAAAATCAAAGCCATAAACTTTAATTCGTTGTAAATCTAATTCATTGTTTGGAAAAATTCCATTTGGATTCATTTCTTCGGAATAAGAAGTTGTGGAAGCTACGAAAAAGTTTTCGATTTTATTTTAAATAGGAGTCATTCGGGAAAAGTTTACTAAGAGTTTCTTCTTTGAGAAGATCATAGATTTGTTTTAAATCTTCTAGATGACGTTTCGGAGTAAATGAACGTCGAGATTGACGAAAAAAATCCACAGTAAATCGAAAATATTGTTTACGATTGCACAACATTCTGCTGTTCATTGACTTAGATATAAAATGATGTGCTAGAAGACAGATAGTTCGTTAATTACGCGAGATTAAAACTTCTTCTGATTCATTCATATTAAATGAGACAAGACATTGGCAGCAAGCAATATAATAATAATGAGTGAATGTGAGATTCAACCATTTCCAAGGCTTGCCGACAGAGGTCTATAGATAGCAGACAAGTGTTCTAGTAAAACGAGAAATTTATAAATACTAAATCCTTTATTCTTGTAAAACCTTGGATTGAACTAATTTCAATGTACTGTTGATTGAAATGGATTTAAAATACGTCAAGGCATAGATTTTGCACTAAAAAGCCGAATAGAATGACACAATGATGTACTTAATGATGAAATAAATCGATTAAAAGTAATTCGATCTGTCGAATAAAGTACAAAGCTGAAACTATAAAAATCGAATTGATACTAGTAAACGATGCTCCTTTTGCATTACGTACGAAGAAAATCTTATAACTATGCTTCTCTATATTCTTCCATTCGTTGTTTTCGGTATCTTTATCCAAGCAACAGTCATTCCTGATAGTATCAAACAACAAATCATTCGATTGAATACAACTATCAGCGATCGTTCATGTTCGTTCTATAAAGAATTCGAAAAAATCATGCCATGCGGTCACGATGGTTATGCATTGAATTTTGCTAATCATTTCTGTGAAATTTATCTTGAAAATCGTGATGATTTCTCGGATAAAGCATGGCAAGATGCCACACGTCATTGCTTACAAACGAAATTGTACGAATTCGCTATTCAACAACAAAATTATCCAACATGTCAACAACTTGAAACGTTCGGTTTCGATTCACATGCTCCATGTTATCAACGACCCGATGAAACACGACCAAAACTTTCGTTCTGTGACATTCCATTTACGGACAAAGCTAAAGTTGCTTGGATGGCTGCCGATGGTCCTCTTATGGAAATCCTTCGTAGTGCTGCTTCTCTGAATTTTTGTCTTTTTTAAAAAAGAAATCAATAAAACTTGATTTGAAATCGAACCGAGTTTTTTTTGTTTTATTTGCAAACATTAAATACTAATAACGATAGAGAACAATTTAATAGTAAATATATATATTTATTGGTCTCTATGTACAAATAACATTCTTCGAAAAGAAAAAAAAATACATCTGACAATTCGTTTATCGTTTATAACACAATTAACAAGTTTTATTTTGAGAATGGTGCTTCGTAGCTATTTGATGAAATGTTTCATTGAGATAATTGGTTTGTGCAAATGTTCGAATGAAATTATGTTCAAAAACATTCGAGATTGTTAAACGTTGATGTCGATCATATCTTATTAAATGATTTATAAAATGCGTTGCATCACTATGTACACTATCCGGAATAGTATAATCACATGATAAAATACGTTTCTTTGTTATATTTAAATCCGAATCATAGAACGGTGTTGTACCAACTAATAATTCATAGGTAATAATACCTAAACTCCATAGGTCAGCTAATTCTTCGTATGGACTAGGTATTTTCGTCACAGTTGAATCAGCAGACGAACTTGAAAGATCTCCATTACTAACATCTTCATTTTCGATCACTTCAGGCGCCATGTAATCCATTGTACCAATATATTGTGTTCGTCGTGAACTCGGACAATGTAATGCAAGACCAAAATCGGCTAATTTTATTTCATGAAATTGTCCCAGAAGAATATTTTCTGGTTTTAAATCTCGATGCATGATTTTCAAACTATGACAATAATTTAATGCGTCAGCTATTTGATAGATAAATGTTGCTGTTCGAATATTATCCAGAGATTGATGACGTTTCAAATAGGATGCTAATGTGTCATTAGCTGCATATTCAAGTATAACATAAATACGATTGGAATCATAGAAAAAATCGTACATGCGAAGAATGTGTTTATGAAAAAGACGCATATGAATTTCGAGTTCTCGAATCAGTTGATGTTCTTGTTGATATTGTCGAATAATGGATTTCTTCGAGAGAGACAGAGAAAAAGAAGAAGAATAACAATGAATTTTCGAAATTTGAATTCGATCTACTTTAATAACTTTTAGTGCACAAAGAAAGCCGGTTTTTTTCTCTTCGACAAGTATAACAGTTGAATAAGAACCTTCGCCTAAACGTCGACCAATGTTAAAATCATCGATCGACCATTTTTTCGTTCGTTTCTCTGTTTGTTGTTGAACTTTCGATTGATGCGGTGTTATAACATTCGAAACATCCATTGAAATCTGATTCGATGGAGAATTTAAAATTTCTTCCGAAAAATTCATTGAATCTGATTGAATGTTTATTGTCGGTCGGATTGGGATCGAAGAAGATCCTTTTCTAATCATTCTAAATACATGCATATATATAGTGAGTGAGAGAGAGAGAGAGAGACAGAGCAAGAGATTTATTTGGATTTAATAAAAAAAGAAGAAAAGAAAAGAAAGATCTTAAGATAAACAAGAAACGAGAGAAAATAGTTGCTCTAGTTTTCCAAACGATAACTTCTTGGTTATCATCTATCACTCATTAAAGAGCAAGATTTTCTTTTTCTTGATGTTGAAAATGTAGAAAAACAAACAAACAAAATCGAAGCTCACATCATCAAATGGTGTGTATGTGTGAATGTAGACAAATGTGTACGTATGGTGTGTTTCAAGGAAAAATAGTTTGTGTCAGAAAAAGAAGTTTTTAAGAAATAACAACACCAATAACAAAAAGAAAGAGAAAACGATAGAAAACAAATATCAATATGCAATGAAAAATACAATTAAGAGAAAGAGATGAAAATAAAAAGAAAAAAAAAACTTCGTCGAAGAGAAAAAGAAAACTGAAGACAATATATGAATGGAATTGTATCAAAATAGAATTGGTTTGTCACGCGTCTGATCGATCACATAAGTGGTGAAACGTTTCAAAAATCGAGGATATTCACGTTTCGCCACACTGAAAAACCAAATTTCAAATTATGATTTCAACACACAAAAGTAAACCTCACCTTCGTAAAGCTGCACTAGGTACCCATCCACCAGGATTAACTAAAGTTTTTAATTCAAAATCAAATATCTCTCTCTCTCTCTCGCTCGTTCGCTTACCGAAAGCAACATATGTAAGTTTACATTGAATATTTTCTCTTTTGATATCTTTTGGATTTAATGGTGGTTCATTAATAATCGTTTCACATATCAATGCAACATTCGCAACAAGACGAACTTGAGGCGCTTTAATCTATTAAAAAACAATCGCCAGTAATTAGTTTCTGTTTTATTAAGATGAAATCTATGTTAATTCCTACAGGTGCAAGTTGATGTGGAGTTGTGTAATTAACAACAAGCCAAGTCGGTTGATCTTCTTCCGATTTGGCTATAGAACGAATGTGAGACCAAAAACACGAGTCACGTTGAGCAGCTGGCCACACACGTTTATGTACTTGATAGAAAATAACTGTTTCAGGATCTAAGACTTCAATAATTTTCGTTGAATCGAGTGTAGTTTCCCATTCCATTCGATATTGATATTCGTAAAAATATCGACAAATCTCATGGCCTGTCACACCCTAATCAAAAAGCAAATTTTTGTTTTCTTTTAGAATTTTCAACAAAATTTACTTTGATTGTATGAAAAATTTTCAATGGATCAACAACGATTCCATTTTCTTCGACTTCACGTCGATAAACTTTCATTTCACCTTCTTGATGTATCAAATCCCAACCATCACTGACTTTCTCACGACCGTACTGCAAATGTTCTTGAACAATACGTTCAACCTAATCGAATATTGTCATAAAACAACAATTTAGATATACAAATCAATGAAATTTACATCGGCAGCCAATCGATGTTTGCCTTGAACAACAAAATTTCCTTCATCAGGCGTTGAAATAACTGTTGCATCACTAATGATTGTTGAATTTTGATTTTTACTAGAAAGAGTTGATTTATCTGCGGTTGTTTGCTGATTTTTTGAAGATCTTGACGAAGCCGATAATTGTTTTACCTAGAATTCATAAAACAAAATATTCAATATTCTCTCCAATCGAAAAAAAAACAACAAAAAATTGTCTTTTCTTCTCATTAAAAATGAACCTGTTGATTTTGTTGTCGAGCTAATTTTTCAAATGGATTCATATCAAACGATTCTATGCCGCTATCAGCCGATGATGGCGGCGTTTGATAAATCTCATCATCAACATCACTGTCAAGACACGAACTTCCCGACGACGATGATGATGAATTCGTAGATGTCGAACGAAAATCTCGTTGTTGACTCAGTGGCGACGAACATGACGAAACAAACGGAGCTAACGAAACAATTCGACTTGGATTCGAAGAGCCAACGATAAACGTGTACGATGGAGGAATACGAAATTTTCTTTTCATTGACTTCATGTCTCTTTTTACACTATCTTATCGTCGTTGTTATTATATATATACTCGTATGAAGTAGATTGTATGTGTGAGTATATATATGTGCTGTAGTGAGTACGTTTAAGATTTTAGTCAAAAAAAAAACGCTACGTGTTCTTTCTTTCCTATTGTTTACTCGTCTCTGCTATTTGAAATGAGTACTTGATGACTGTTTACAAAGTGAATCGGCCGATGAATCACCAAAAAATTCTTATTAAATTTATATTTAAAAAAAAACGAACTAAAACCGATTATTATTATGTACAAAAAACTGCTTGTACTTCTGGGACATTCGAAAAAAAACGAGGTAGTTTTTTTGCATTCTTTTAAAAGTGTCACATATTTATGCATACTGTTCTTATCTTTAAACGCTGACGGTCGATGTTTAAATAACTAGTGTACGTGCAACAGACAAAGACATGATGACTTACACTACGTTGATAGTCGTCTGTTTCGCGGTCAATTCGATCGAGGGATTGATCAATAGCATCGAAGAATTCATCTTCTTTTAACGCACTATATGGTCCTTCCTGAAACGACGAAATATTAATATTCATTCATGATTTTCTGTTTAGTTTACTTCAGCATCAGGTGAGCCGAGCGCTGGAATTTTCTGTTTAACAATTTTCATATATAAATCTTGGAATTTTTTTCGACGTTCTAATTCCTATTGGCCAACAAAAATCAATTCACCCTCAAGTTCAAACAATGATTTCTCTACTTTTTCATATTTTTTCCTCCAAATATCTTCTCGTTTTTGCATTAATTCAATGCAAAACGCGAGATTATGTATAACACCATCGGTTGTTGCTTTGAATGTAATCGCCTCTCCTTTGAAGTCAATTGCCATGGCAGCATGATCATCAAGAGCTACGGTGTCGATTTCTAGCAATTGAATATAAATGTGTATGTTTACTGGAAGGAAACTATTCTCAAGACAAACTGTGATGTTTTGATAATGAGCTCTTTGCAGGTTCAGATTGTTGATTTGACGTTGTATGAGATTTTTCGATTGACTCTTCGAAATCTAAATCATTTGCATTCTCATCTAAACAGGAAAAACAGTAACATCAATGATCGAAAATTGCAAAAAATCGATTTCGACTAACATTCTTTTTGATACGGCTCAAATCCTGTTGTAACTGCATTTGCACATGCATCGAAATAGGTTTGTAGAGTTGCAACTTGTTGTGCGAGTAATTCTCGATAAGTTTCCAATTCGTTTAATTTTTCTTTCAAATTCCGATCTCTCTAGCAAAACAAACACTCGTTCATTGAAACTAAACTCGAAAGATTTACTCGAAAAGATCCCGTTGATGCTGCACTCGCACTCGCTGCCGATGCCAACGAGCCCAGACTTGGATGTCGTCGAAGATTGGTTTCACTTCCATAGCCTGATTCACTTTTACACAATTGTTTATGTTCTTCCAATGCATGCATCCATCGATCGCGATCATCTGAATTATGTGCACGTAGATACCAGACGGAATCACTTACACGAATATCAAAACGGCAATCATCGAATTCATGTGGCTGAAATAATAAAGCGAAATTCGTTTTCTTTGGAATAACTGATCAATTTACTTGAATAATAGCTTGTCGGACGGATAGAGCACCACGACAACCCAGTGTTTGATCGAATTCATTTTTATAGTAATTTAAAAATCCATGCCGTAAAATTAAATATCGTTCTTGCCAACCGTGTAAATAATTCGTCCATTTGAAAAGTCGTCCTTGAAATTGACCATTTCGAAATGATCCACCTGATGTTTTTTCGTCTTCAAGAGATTCATCATCATCGGATGTCGTTGGATATTCGGCATTCGATGCCATTTTAAATAAATAAATCTAGAAATATTTTTTAAATATTAGTTACTGTTAATTATTTCGTCGGATTTTTATTCATGTAAAATAAACACCATAAAAATCGATCAAGAAATCTATAAATTAAATCAACTTATCAATAAAAAAACATACAGAAAAGAAAAAAAAGATAAAGAAAAAACACCCATGCACACAGTAGTTGTATCGATCGAATTTATTTTTCAATTGGTTCAAAATAGAACGAATAAGAAACGAACAATAAATACACTTCGCAATATAGGCGTTTGGATTGCCAATGCAGAAACATTTATTTTCTTACTCACCGTTGCATTTCTTGTTTTTTTTCTCTCTCATTCAATCAAGGTTACCGAAAAAAAAAGAAATAAAGAGTGACTTCGAACTTTTGATATTATTTTCTATTCAACTTAGATACTCATTATGAACGCTTTGTACTATCGGTATTTAGGCCCTGCGCATTTAAAAGGTCTTGATCAATATAAGGTCGAATTAGTTTTGATAGAAATCTATTTGATTCTAATCTATGTTGATCATTTAGTATAATGCAATTGACACATCGCCTGTATCAATCTATGTCATGCAACCATTTTGGAATTACTGTGTTGAAGTAAAAGAAAATCGAATGAAAATGAATTGAATGTCGATTCTTCTAGTTTTTTCCACGATGGTTTGCACCAAATCTCATGACATTTCTTGGTTTTTTACTTCTCGTTTTTAATTTTCTACTTTTTTCTTACTATGATTATCATTTTACCGAAGCATTAACTATCCCATCATGGGTATGGTTAGTTGCTGCAGTTTTTCAATTCTGTTCGCATCAGTTAGGTATAAAAAAAACTAATGAACGAATAGGAGAAACTATTGTCTTTTTTTTTTATCTATTTAAAAACAAAAGATGGTATGGATGGTAAACAAGCTCGTCGTACAAAATCAAGCAGCGCTTTAGGAGAATTATTCGATCATGGCGTTGATTCATGGGCGAGTTTTCTATTTCCTGTTTGTCTTTTTTCGATTTTTACTAAAACCAATGATGGCATAAGTCCACTCGCTATGCACATCTTACTTCTCACGATTTATCTGACCTTTATCTGTACACATTGGGAAAAATATAACACAAAAGTGCTTTTTCTACCCTGGGCATATGATATCTCCATGTTGGTAAGAAATGTTATGCTTCACATATTTCAAAAATTAATTTTTGTCATAGTTCTTAACCGTAGCATATTTATTAGCATATGCTTTCACACCGAACTTTTTTCAATTTACTGTACCAATAGTTAATGTGCGATTCGTGACATTAATGTTGTACCTTTGGCCAGGTAAAAAGAACGATGAATTTACATATCTCTTCTAATTTGTTTTTTAATCTGCTAGTACTTGGTTTAGCCAGTTCGATTCCGATTAGTATTAAACATATTCATGAGTGAGTATTTTGAATTTTTGAAATGTTTATTCGAAACGTTGAATTGTATCTAGATCATATCGAAATGGTACCGGTTACAATCGAACATTTATCGAAGCAAATCGTCCAATGCTTTCACCAATGATACTTTTTCTTTCTTCAACTTGGTGGGCATTGGCATCACCACATATGATTCTTGAAAAACAACCACGAATATTTTTATTTGCAGTTGGCGCAACATTTTCTAATATCGCTGTATGTTGTGCATAAAGAGAAAAGCAAACGTTTGTTTATTGAATAGTTTCTTTTTTTGTTTTGTCTCGATTAGTGTCGTCTGATTGTCGCTCAAATGACATCAACACGATCGAATGGTATTAATACACTTCTCTGTCTTTTTGTACCTTTACAAATCATGTCTGTTTACAATCTCTTCAATGAAAATACTGAATTTCTCATCTTTTGCTTGTACACTCTCATTGCAACATCAGTACATATTCATTACGGATGCTGTGTGGTGAGTTCAGTTGAATTTCTCACTCGTTGAATGTCTTTATTTTGAATTTTAGGTTCGACAAATCTGCGAACATCTTCGTATTAATGTTTTTAAAATAACCGATCGTTCAAAAGAACCACCATCAGCTGAAGTGAATATTAAACACTGATGACGACAATCAGTCGATTTCCCCGAAGAAAAACTTCTATTTTTTATTCACACTATGAACGCAACCTTTCTCTTCTCTTCTGTTGCATATTTCATATCACTATCTCCGCATCTCATCCATTAGTTTCTCATAACAAAGCATAGTTCTTTATTCCAGTTGAAATTTTTGATATCCAACTGATATTTTACATATACAGTTTTTTTCTTTCTATTCATACGCATAATCGAGCGAGTTTCATTGCTGATATAAGGTTTATAGTGACATGAATCCGTGTGCATTTTTACTTTTATTAGGGAACGAGCAATTTTTTTACCAAAGGCGGATGGATAAGGATTTATTTTTTTTCAATAATAAAAATAATACGGTGAATTGAGAAAAACAAACGATGAACCTTTTTCTTTTTGTGTGTGAATCGAAAGATTTAAATTTATTTAATTAATAATTTGATAATGAAAACAATCAAGTGATTGGAGAATTTTAGAAATCTTTTTCTTTTATTTAATCGAGTTTATTCGAATGATTTATTATTCCTAAACGAAAGATTTATTTATGAAGATCAATTTTCGAATAACTTACATCTTCTCATTTGCTATTGAGAAAATAACGTTTAGATTTGAGAAAGTATCTTTTATTCAAACGTGAATCTTCATCATCGTTTTCACTGCTGAAATCTTCGGGCAAATATCGATGTATATCACGTTTTGTTGGTAAAAAACGTCGTTTAGCCATGTAATGAATGTAATCTGGCGAAATATGATCTTCACTGACCTGGAAAGAATTCAATTGAAGAAAGATTTTTTTAAAAAGAAAACTGAAAATGATTGACATACAAAGAATCGATCTGGATAAGCAACATCGATAGCTGGACCAGCACGAGTACCAATAAACAATGTGAATAGAAGAATGAAACCAAAAGTGAGAAAAATTCTATCGATAGAGACAGGCATGATAACTAGAATAATGAAGAGATTTATTTAGTGTTATTAATTCATGAAACTTTGATTTTCTGGCTTGTATCACTTCAAAAAGAGACTTACTTCACTAGGGTGACTTTTTTCTTGTGTTATCAATTAAATAATGAAATATTTTCTAATGATTTAACTAACCTTTTTATATATAAAGAAAGTTTCGCCTTTCTCTCTCTCTCTCTCTCTCTCTCTCTTTTTCCTTAATTTCGCTCACTCACTATATTTTTAAGTAACTAAATTGATCACATTAGGAAAATATCAGCGAATGGCGTTACAATGAGAACATACAACTAAGAAATATTGAGTAGGTGATTGAGAGTACATTTACCGAATAGAAAACATACGATTAATACCTCGACTTAGTCATTTATGTTTCCTTTCGTGTTCTATGATGGCCTACTCACCTGAAATGATCACTGTTTCAAACGAATAATTTTCTTTTCTTTCCGATCAAAATAGCGGAAATAAATTTGACTGTGCAATAATAAAAAAAGAAGAAGAAGAAAAGACATTTATTATACGTAATGGAAATTCATCTACGTCAAATTATCAATGAAAATTATCAACAAGAGACACATTTATTCGTCTAATTATAGATACCGATCACCTGAGTTTTGTGATTTGAAAGTTTCTATAAATTTAAGAAATCATTTCAAAGTAAATATCAGGACGTTTCTTTGGTAATTGATTTGATAATTATTACATTACTGTTATATACTTAACTGCCTTAACAATAAAACGCGAAATAAATTCTCTTTTAAACGTATTATGGACGACACATTATAATTCTTCACTTCTTATTCTTTTTGTTTAGCATCGAGTTACAATAGTTAAACCAGAAATTGATTTACATGAGGTTTTATATGAATAAATAGGCAGCACAATGAGAACACGGCAAATTAATTTTGTCTATGTGCGAAAGTTATACTCAAGGTTCATATGAAATTATAATCATATCACTTGTACATATCCGATCTGTTTACATATTTCACTATTTATTTATTTCTTTATAACAATATATAAAGCTTTAGGAAAAGAAAGAAAGAGAGACCAACATTTGTTATTTAGAAAACAAAAAAGCATTCCGATTAATTCGATAATCATCAATCCTAGAAAAAGAAAATGAACACATTCATCTACATATGCTGTTTTTCTAATCCATTTGTTCGGTTTTCTTTTGTCTATAAAACTACATACACACGCACACACACACACACACACGTACAAACAAGCAACCTATGTCGGAACATTTGGATCGGTGTAAGTAACCCGAATACAATACGCATCTTCATTTGTATCCTGTTCGTTATTGATTAAAACAATAATATCTGTGACAGGTGAAACATTAAAAGCTGGTAATAATGTAAAATTAATGAATTTTTTCTCATTCGGTTGAAATTCCATTTTGGAATGTTGAAATTGAAGTAATTCTTGATGGCTAGACGCGAAGAAGAATGTCTTTCGTATAGCATATGGATTTGTATATGAAATACGTTTAATAACCGATTGACTTTGTCCAATTGATAGCGTATGAGCTAACGAACAAACATACAATGACATTATGATAAATTCTGTTTTTGTTTTTAAATAAAAAATCTCATTTACCGAATTGTTTCGATATAACTGGTAGACGTGTGTCAACACGAACCATCCATGTATCAACAATTTGATGATTTTCAACGTCAACAGCATTGACATTGTACGTTCGTAGACCTGATTGAATCGGTCGAACAAGTAAATGTACTTCATGAAGGCCATTAGCCGCAACTGTAAATGCGTTACTCGGCGAAAGCATTAATTCATCCGGCGAATTGCCAAAGCATTGAACTAAACGTGATGAACGTGTGCCACTGAAAATCAAATAAAACCATGAAACTATGTTTTGTTTTTTGTTATAATACAAACCGAAGAAGAAGCGTCGCAGTTGTTGTTTGAAATTGAACACAAGTCAAATCTAAACGTTTGACAGCATGTATTTGAAATTGCCAGACAGTAATCGGCTTGTGAAGATAACCATCAGCGTACATAAATACGAGAAAACTGTTTACTGTCGGTGCATTATGAGATGCAGCCTAAAACGATTTCATCATTCAAATTTTTCTTTTAATTAAAAAAAAAAGAATAATTCTACTTTAATTAACATATCACATGGTTGATCGACTGGTACAGGTTTGACTTCACAAACAATATTCAAATCACTTGCACGAACGAATACTTGATGGATTTGTTCGGGTAAACCGCTTGTCAATGAATCTAATCGAGAGTTGAGTGTTTTCTTTTTCTATCTTCAAATGTCTCGAACAAACCTGCTGTTACCGCTCGACGTGGATTCGGCACACGAAAAACTCGTTTCAACAATGTATTTTCTCCGTTAATACAACGAATAGTTTGATCAACAATCGGTGACATATATTCAACATGAATGGTTAGAATAGCGATCGGTGTACCGTCTTCAACTTGAAATATTGCCTAGAGAAAAACAAGAAGCGAAGAATTCGGTTTTTTTTCGTTTGTCTGAATTTCGAACTTTGATTTGTTTCGATTGAAATTTGTCATTGTAATTTTTCTCAACAACTGAATAAGTTTGTTCTAAAGCGAACGGATTCGATGATGTTTTATTTTCTGATGGTGGAATTTTGGCAAGAAATGTTTGTAATTTAAATGGAATATGAACAGATTCTTTCGAACGCATGAATATTTGAGGATATTTCAAGCCACTTTGATCAATAATTCCTGTTTGATTGGTAAACATGTTCTCTTCGGTTTCGGAAAACACTTCGAATAACGTTTTCAAACGTCGCCATTCGCGAGAATCAGTGACAACACTATGAAAATCAAAGATCGATCGTAACACTGGAACATTTCGATTGTTTTTACCTCAATTCATCATCATTACAAGCAATTGTAACTGAATGTTGTTCAGCAAAAGGATTTTCGAGAATAAATTCAAAAAATTCAACATAACCAGGCATTAAACGTATGTGTACTTCCCGAGTTATGAAACTCATGAGATGATGTGCAATATCTTCGTGTTTTGTTTGCTGACGGTACATTGATATTGTACGTAGATCATTTTCACGTAATTCACGCATTTTATGATTAGTGACTGCTAAGGAATTGGAAATATCTTCGCTGCCGACTTCAGCTGCACGTTTACGTACAGCTTCCATTCGAGCTAATTTTCGTTGACGTTCAGATTCATTTGCTTGTTTATCCTGAATTCAACGAAGAAAAGTTTCTCAAAGAAATTCACAAGTGAAATTTTTACGGATTTATGTAGAACTGAGTTTATGTTTGGATAGGATTCGACAATTCGATGTGCACGTGTTAGACGATAGTCTTTAACACCAGCTGCTGTGATTTCACCTGAACGTTGTTGAACAATGTCGAATGGAGGTGTCGAATTGATGATTCGACTTGTCGGTAATAAACGTAACGCATCCGAAGCTTGAACAAACAAATTCGAAATATATTTTTTTTCAAAATTTTCTTTTACTTTTTAACATTTCAATTGATGGTTGTTGAGAACCAACGGATCCAATATTACCGATACGCATGATTAATTTACCGACAGTTTTTAATTTCTCACCGATTAGAGAGAATTGTTGTTCATTTGACTAAATAAAGTAATAGGAACTATGATTTCGAATGATTATCAACGACAAACTTGATAATATTGATTTTCCATAGCTGGAACATCGGTACTTTCAACTGGAGCAGTTGTGAATACATCAAGTTCAACTAATGATTGAACACCTGGACGACCATCACGAAGTAAATACTTGATGAAAAAGATGAATTAATGATGTCAACAAACAAAAACGATCTTCGAATTTACTCGCAGTTCTAATGCACACATTCCAACAGGAAACAATCCGTCGCCATCCCAAACTTCAATGTAAAGCGTATGAGTATTGAGATAATCGAAAAATTGTCGTTGATCAACAGAACCAAGAAAACCTCCATCATATTGAAATTTCACCTAAACGAAATGAAAAATCCAAACTTCAAAATTTTCGAATTTCCTTCGATACGTACAGGTAATCCCGGTAGACCTGAGGTTTTCGTACTGTCTTCCTTTAAACGCCAAAGAATATACGGTTCGACATTTGGATCATTGGAGATATTGTCATGCATACGTTCGAGCATGACTCTGCTTGTCGTCGTTTCAGGAAAACGATAGAATTTAAAAGTAAAAAATAGACTTTTCGGATAAGTCGATTTCGACGATAGACCACTTCGAGTCATTCTAGAATCGTTTTTTTTTGTATATAGGAATCTTACACAAAGAAAAAAGAGTTTTTGTTTTTACTTAAAATATGATAAAAAGTGTAGATTGATCTCATTTGAATTCATTGGATCAGCCATTTCTGTTTGCAGATCGAGAAAACGTGTTTGTCTTATATCGATCATTTCTGCTTCTTTGCCATTGACGGTTTTTATGCTCGGAAAACCTTGACCTTGCAAACGTGAATATGCAGCCCGTGACAATGTATGCGCACTAAAAAAGTTCAAAATCATCTTTCGAAATTATATCGAATTCGATTGATTTACAAAGTCATTTGACTGGCTAATGCAGACATAGGAGAATAGGCTGGATACACTCCTTCATTGTTCCATGGAATTAAATTCTACAGATTTAATCATTCACGTTTTGTTTTTTGTTTGAAGAATTCAAACTTACAGATTGATGAAAAATTGGTGGTTGAATAGCTGAAGGTATTGTGCGCGAAGGTACAACTAATTAGATATTTAAATATAGAAAATTGACGTGCTTTTTTTTTCTTTCTCGATTGTACCTGATCGTTGTGTGTGATCATAATCAACTGATGTTTTAGTTGCATCCATTGGAATCGGTGGTCTAAAATGAATTCATAAATCAAATCTCTTATCGAAGATCGATTTTGCTGTACTTTTGAAATGTTGGTGAAAAATAATCTGGTTTAGGTGTCATCGTTTGATATCGCACTGGTGGCTATAAAAGAGAAATATTTCTTTCTTTTTTCTGTCTGAATGATTTTCCAAATGCGAGTTCGTTTACATCAGTGTCAAATCGATAATTAAATCTCAATTTTTCTTGAACAACATCCGGTGTATTATTGAGAACAGTTGTCGATGGTTTATAAACAAAAAGTTCATCACTTGGCAAGATTTCACCTCCAGACATTGTCAAAGCAACTTGTTTATCTTTTCCAGGTGTCCACGCTGACCAACGAATTGTGTAGGTTAGCTTCGTAGTTTCAATCGGTGCACTCTGAAAAATCAATCTTAAGAAAATGAGTAAAGAAAAATTGCAATTTGATCTACAGGTTGTGTTGGTCGATTCAGTGGAACAGCAACCATATATTCGAGAACGAAAACAACAGCAACTGATTCATCCAAAGGTACATCATCGAGTCGAATAGGATTTCGTAGATAGAGTTTCTTTCGTTCGTCGAGAACGCCAGTACGACTGCGAATATAGCAAAACGGAACATCTTTGTCTTGTTAGAAATCAGTAACGAACAACAAACCTTTCGGCAGAGACTGTTCGTCGACGTTGTGTTTGTCGAAAACTTAATTTTCTCGATAATGACGACATGCCCGTGTCTTCTTGTTCGGCTGTTAGATAGAAAACTAATGGATCCTGAATATAACATCGGCCATTATGCACACCAACCTAAATCAATTTGTCATTGCCTTGATCTATTCGAATAGAAATCTACATACACGTAAACGTCGTTCAACAATTGAAACTCGATTATGTGGTTCTTGGTTGACTGCTGCTGATATTGTCATGTTCTTTTTAGTTTTCAATCGATCTTTATTTATTAATATGCAAAGTTCCTCTTCGAAAACATTAATCGATGGTTCCATATCGACTTCGACTTGTTCAATTAAAATATTTCGACGAAGTGCATCGACAACAGGCTGTCGTAATATATCATCATCTAAAATCATATTCATTTCGAAATCGATATGCATTGGCTCTTGTCTTTTCAAATACTTCGTTCGTTCGATGCTTGAATACCACCAATATGATCGCCTCGGCCATAGATCGTACATTCAGAAAGATATTGAATAACCGAAAAGAGCGGTTCGTGATACTTAATTTCAACAAATAAACCAGCTGTAGCAACTTGTGACACTTTTTGACATGCTATCGATTGAAAAAAGAATATTTTTTGTTTATTTATTTCGAATAACTGAAAAAAGAAAAACAATGAATCTACTTTCTAATGCTTCTTTTAGAAACATCAAAGCACGAGGTGAACCATGATAAAGTGGTTGACTAAAAAAACAAACAAATAAAATTACCATATGCTCGAGCTCAATATGAATATTACCGATTGCTAATTGGTTTAGTAATGTCATCTTCATCGGTCCATGGTTTTAGCTTAATAATAGTCCAACCACCAACAAGTTCGTCATCGGAATTGCCTGCTGCACTACGGATTATAAATTGAATAACCAAGCAATTTTGATCATTTTTCATGGGTATGTGACAATACAATGGCTAGCAGAAAGAAAGAAAAAGATAGTGATTTCGATTGAAATGAAACGACATTTTACTTCACTAAGATTAACTCGAAAGAAACTATCGGTAGCAAGTTTGCCTCGATGCCAACCGCTGAACCATGTTTGACCATAGAATCGTTTGTATAAATTATCGAATAATGTCGCTTGAAATCGTACTTCATACGGTGTTGCAAGTGACTAGAATGCAAAGAAAAAAAGAGATTGACGACGTTTTCTTTTTTGACAAGATTGAGTATGTGTATACTGCAGGAACGGATGATGGTGAGATTTCAAGTGATTTGATTAAAATTCGAAATGGAACAATGTCACTTGGATTGGATTTGTTGTCTCCTGGTGGTTTCGTTTCGAGAAATGTTTTTATAGCATCATTTTCGGCTGGATGAGGGAGATCTAGGGAACTTTGAGCTGCACGCCCAAGCCAGCTGCCCGTTGCTTCCATCACTCTGACTGAATCTTAGAATGGCAACTAAGCAACAGCAAGATAGAAACATTATCTGTTCACTTAGTGATCGTTAACAACACTAATCATTGGGAAATATTTTTAAAATTCATATTTTTTTTCGATATACTTTCTTATATCTGATATTTATTGATAGAATTAGTTCTGTTTATTTGAAGAATTTATATTTTATCTATTGAACAGATGGCGCAACTAGACGACATGAATATTGTCTATTTTTGTAGCACAAGAATTTTGCCATCGATGGGCCGTAAGGTTGTTTTTAATGTGTTATTATCAACTTGAAATTCTTCGTTTGTTAACCAATCGATCCATTTACCATTTTGAGGGAAATTGTTGATTTCATAGTCATTCTTTTCTTCCGAAGAAAAATGAGTTACGACAACTAATGTGTCACTTCTACCGTAGACTAAAACACGATCATCGTAATGTTCGTAGATAAAATTCACTGTTTTCTCTTTTACATCTTCACGTTGCTTTCGTAGTTCGATAAGTCGTTTGCATGTATCAAATAACGAACGATTTCGTTCATTTTTCAATAGATCCCATTGCATAGGAAATTCTTTCGTATTTTGTCCTTCACTACCCCATTCTCTAGATTCACCAAATTCATCACCTTGCGTAATAAACGGCACACTAACCGATGTCATAAGAATAATCAATGCAAATCTCATACGTAGAAATGCATCATCATCAAATAGATTACCATTTTTACCCAGTACAAAAAGAAAACGTTCATTATCATGACATGACAGATAATTAACTAAATCCGATGCACTGATGATATATTTCATGAGATCAAGTTCGAATTTGGATTGATCAATAAGATTATTTGCCATAACACCATGAAACGAACAAGACCAACATACATCGACTGGACCACCATTTGATTTAAGAATATCTGGTGTTTCCGGTACATATTCAGCAGCTGTATAAAATGGTTGAGAACTACGAACAGATCGTGCAATTCCATCTAATTCACGAAGAATATCATAATTATCCATTTGTTTAGCTAGATACGTATGAAGACATTATCAAAAATGATCAATATAAACATAGATTTTACCAGCATCAAAACGAATACCATCAAAATGATATTCACTAATCCAATAGCGAATAACATCGGATACAAATTTCGATGCTGGCTTCAGATTTTGTTGTTCATCATAATATTCATAATTAAGCTCAGGGCCCCAATAGAATGGATCTACATATATACACAAATATAGTTTACAAATAAAAATGAAATCATTATTCTATTTTACCATCGGGATGATGTTTTTCTTTGTAATACTATAATTACCTTTGTTTACAATTCTTTTTTTTAAATTTCAAAAAAAAAACGAACCCAATAGTTATGATCAATTATTTCGAGAGGACAATCCGTTGATGTATGATTAAATACTGCATCAATAAATACTCGAATTTGTCGACGATGACATTCATCAACGAGTTGTTTCAAATCTGCACTTGAACCATAGGATTTTTTCAATGCAAAAAAATGTCTCGTCGAATAACCCCAATCATGATTTAAACCCATCGATTCTATATCGAACAAATTATCATACAACAAAGTCAACAGAAAGATAAATTCTACCTTGAATAGGTAATAATTCAATAGCATTAATACCTAAATCACTAAGATAATCTAGTTTTTCAATAACACCAGAAAACTGTCCATTATCGGCAAAGTCTGCGACATACAATTCATAAATAATTAAATCTTTATTATCTGGTAATTGAACATTATCATGTTGCCAAACATATTCATCTAAGATTTTCTTTCCATTTTTAATTGTTATGATACCTGTATTTCTTGTTGGATCATAATTTGTTACATACGGATCAATAACATCAATCCAATGATCTTCATGATTTCGTCGAATACGAAATTTATATTCATGATTACCATCGGTTAATTCTATTGAACAACGAAATGTTCCGTTTTCGGCATTCATTCGAATGTCTTTCCATTCCGAAAACGAACCGATTAATACAGTTTCAGCAATAGTTGGTGCAAAAAGAGAGAATTCAATCGAAGACATGACCAAATACTATTCTTCTTCTTGTTTGCACTCATTCCACCGTTTATATATTCTTCATGTGCGTTCTCCTTATTTTTGATGAGTCATAATAACGAAGGCCACACAGTGTAGATATATATGTATGTGATAGATTGACACGTGCGTGTCTTTCGCACGTGGTCTACTCATGGAACAATCGCACGACAAGAAATTGAACTCTCAGTTTGTTTATTTCAATGTTGTTTTTAAAAATAACAAAAAAATGGCAAAATAACAGGTTAAAAAAAAGAAGAAGAAAGAGAAACCGGATTATTCTTTTTGTTGAAAAATTTGTAAACGCGCATGCGCCAAGTTATAATCATCTTATTGTCCGCCTGGACGTAATGATGATAAACCAGCACGAAGAATTTCATCGACGAGAATCAAATTTGTAGCAATCGTTGTACTTGAATGTATTAATTGTTTTTTAACACGATAATTATCGTAAATGCCTGCAGATTTTGGTTCCATAGCTTCACCTAGAAAGAAATTCAATACATACATATATAATTTTCTCAATCGATGAGAACCAATTACCTGTCGAAACATCGATACCAATAGGTATTTTCGATGTAGCATATTCTTGTTGAAGTTTAACAATAGTTTCTTGTTGATCATGTCCTGCATTTTGTGCGATTGCTTTAGGAATAATCAATAAAGCTTCAGCAAATGCTTGAACACCTAAACGTGCTCGTCCTTTGACTTGTTCTTTGTATTGATTAAGAGCTTGATTAGCAACGATTTCAAAAGCACCAGCACCAGGAATAACACAACCTAAATATACCTAAACAGTGAGCAGATATTTATCAATAGAATGATGAACGAACCGTCTTCAATGGCGTTATTGATCGAACGAAGACCATCACGTAAAGCGTCTTTCAATTGAGTTAAGACGTATTTAGTTGAACCTTTAAGTAAAACTGTAACAGATTTTGGATTTTTACATCCTTCAACGAAAGTAAATTTTTCTTCGCCCTTGAAACGAAAACGTTTAATCATCAAATTTAATTTAACAAAAAAAAAAATGAATCGTTCATACTAAAACATGTTCGTAAACATCTTCAGCATAGCCAAGACATTCTTTCGTAAGACTTTCTACTGAACTAAAAAACAAACAATTCATTATTTTGTTTTGTTTAATAAATTCAATTTACTTCATTGCATCACCACCGCATGCTAATGTTAAACGTTCCATATTTCGACGTTTGGCACGACGTAATGCTAAAATACCTTCTTTAGCCAATACATCGAGCGATAATGGATCGATGCCTTTTTGATTGATAACAACGAATGATTTGTCTTTATTATCACCCGAGCAAACTTGTCGTTTTAATTCGACAATTTTTTGAACACGATCGTCAATAAATTTACGTTCCGACGAAACAAGTCGATCACGTTCTTCAGCATTCTTATAAAAGAAACCAGCATTGACTTCACTAGAGAAAAACTCAAGATTCACTATAATTATTCCTAAAAATCAAGTTTACGTTTTTTCGTATTCAAGTGAAACATTGCACGTTAATATGTAAGCATTTTTTAATGCTTTAGGCATTGATGGATGTCGACCACCATGATCAAGTACAATACCGCGTACAAGTCGAGAATCGGCTTCGGTTCGATGTTGCATTTCCATGATTTCAACCATATTTAAGTCCGTGGCTTTACCAGGTTCATAAATAGCTAATATTGCATCGACAATAATCTATAAGCGAGAAAAAAATATTTAATTTCAAGAGAAAAATCAATCGATTGACGAACATCAGTGAGAATATCGGCGTTTTCTGCTGATAGTTTTGTACGTAATGATGTTTGAGCAATTTGAATAAGTGTTTCACGATTGGGTGTTATGGGTACTTTGAGTTTGTCGAGTACTTGTAAAGCTTCTTTCTTGGCTAATTCGAAGCCTTCAGCAACGATACGTGGATGAAGACCCTAGAACAACAAATTGATTCGAAATTTTCTACAAAAAATCTAAATCGATCGAACTTCATTGATATAGAGATCAGCTTGTTTAAGAATTTCACCAATTAATAAAACAATCGATGTCGTACCATCACCAGTGACATCATCTTGTGCTGTAGCGGCACGAGCGATCAACGATGCAGTCGGATGTTGAACTTGCTAGAAACAAATATATTTCGTCAGATGATTACAGCAATTGAAAGAAATGCGGTACCATTTCATGTAGAAGTATGTTACCATCTTTTGTTATTTTGATATCACCAGCACCCGATACAAGCCTAGATTTATGATAAGAAAAGAAAGGGAAAAAACAATAATGATTGATGGTCATACATTTTCATTGTGCCTTTGGGACCTAAATTGGATTTAAGTACTTCAGCAAGACCACGAGCAGCTGATATGTTGATAGCTAATGCTTGTGCTTGACGAGCACTTTCAGCTTTGGGATTTAATGTCGTGATAGCTGACATGATGATTGACTAATTTGATTCTCGATTTAATTATCTGAAAAGAAAATTGAGTCGATGAAGTTCTCTCTCTTCTTTTTCTTCCCTTTGACTAGATCGAAATCGATTTGTTTTTTATTTATATACAAAACTAATTTAATTATTTTCGATCACTTGTAAAATCGACGAAGATATTAACGAACGCTAAAAATAAATTCTCGTTTCAATAACGAAACGATTTCGTTTTTCTATATTGAAAATTTTACTTGAACCGTTGACATCGAACAAATGTAATTTCGAAGGCTATCGTGTAAATCCGATGTAGTATCAAGAATCTGTTTCAATTGTACAGGAGGTAATTGAAGAAGCAATGAAAACGAATAGGGTCGAGTTTTTTCACAACATTTTATAAAACCTTCCCAAATTCGACTTTGTTTCCATGGCTAAAAGCTTCGAATTGGCAAAAACGATTCGTTTTGATGTCTAGAAATCTACTTGTTTTGCGATAAGACGTTGTAAGATCGTCATTATGAAATTGATCATTTTCGGATAGACACAAAGTGTTTGTAAAACTGTTCGCATAAATAGAATTGGAGTAGGCGTGAGTTCAACAAGTTTATCAATGATATCAGCGAGAATATGATCAGTATAAATCAAACGTTCATTGAAACATAAAGATGTTGCTACGATTTATCATTCAGTTAAATAAAATATTTTATAAGAAAAAGATATTTACCATAAATTAGATGTTTTAGATCGCATTCTTCAATTGAAATTTGATGAAGTTCAATGAAAAGTTCAGATGGTGAAACTAGAAAATAAATAATAGCATTATTTCATTTCGATTGACTATGTATACTATTTGATTTAAATAGTTTATTGAAATATTCTTTGACTACATTCGGATGAAGCTGAATGAGTTCAGGTAGCACATTGGTAATATCATTCTATGTACAAAAAAAACATAAATTCAATTAGTTCGATCGTTTGCTACAAAATTTACCGAATTCAAGTGCGAAATTATCGGAAGAAGAAAACGAATATCCGATTTGTGAGTGTAGTATAAACGTTTAACATTTGTAATAAAATCTTTATCGATCTTACGATGTTCAGCATCGGTTGAGATTAGATGTATAATCATAGTTTCTGCACCATTTGGACAACTTGTAATCGATTGTAGTAATGCAGAAGTTTGTAAACCTGTTTCTTTTATCTAACAAAAAAAAAGAATTCTTATATTTGTAAGTTGAATATATTTTACTAAGATTTGCATTTGTTGACAGATAGTTTTTTGTACATTCTCATTCGTTTTACTATAAAACATGATCAAACTATGAAAATATGAGGAAACAAAACGAAATTAATGAAAAATGATACTCTAATCAATTTTACGGTTGAATTAGACAATGATTTAATTGAAGTAATGGAAAATATAATGAAAAGTAACATGAAATAATAGTTGATCCTCTAGCTGACAACGAGAAATCATCTAACAATCTTTCAACATATTTCTACAAACAAATAATCAAATGTTTACTTGAATTTTACGTACATAGTTCGAAAGTCTTACATTAATGGATTGTCTGCATTTGTCTCGTTTATATAAACCTATGGTGATATCTACAGTTGGAGTTCTTATCAGTTGATTTTCATTTTGAGTTAAATTAAATAATATGTTCAAACATTTATCACGTATTGGTATTCGATAAGAAATAAAATATTTCAATAGATCCAATCCAATTTCACAAAGATCCTTCAAAGGAAAAATCGATGAAGATTTGAATTTTTTTATCCATACAAATAAAAACTTACTTCATCTTGACAAACTCGTTGAAGTAATAACAGAGCATTATCAGTAACCAATGGTATATCTTTAATTAATTGACAGAAAAAACTTGAAAAAAAACAGGGTTAATTCAAATATTTTATTCAATTTCTTTTACTTGATACTATTTTCTTGTAGGTATTCAAGAAATTCACAAAGTAATTGATCATATCTTGTTAATTGATTTGTTTGTGATTCTATTAGATAGCCACTGGCATGTACATATTCACGATAGATCCATATCAATGCAAGGTCATATCGATCATTTATATCGGCAAAAATAAAATCTCTGTAAACTAAAATTGAAATATATTCGTATTTGATGGATATTTGTAGAATAGTTGTTAGTTTACTATTCGAAAAACTTTGTCGGAATAAACATGCTAATGAACTAAGAACAATTTTGTAAATATAGATGTTTGATATTTGTCGGAAACAATCAAGTATTCGATGAAATGAACTTATTGACATTTGTTGAATTTCGTTTTCACTGAACGGTTTGATTGTATTTACTAATTTCGATGATTTGACTTTATTCGACGGTACGGATACAGATTCGTTTTGTGTGCTAAGTAAACGAGCTAGATATTCAATCTGACTTGGACTGCCAGCATTTGTTATAGGAGTGAATGATTTTTGGAATGACAAAGGTATTTCATCGGGTAATGAATGCATCGAATGAAGAACTAAATCAACGACGTTTTCTAAGGTTAATTTTCGAATGAGATTATCTATAGATTGATCTCGTACACGATTCTTCACAAGATCCGTACTGTTTCTGTTGTCCTAGAAATTAATTGATAGGAAATATTTTTTTTTGTGTGAAAAGAAAATGATCAACTTACATGAAAATTCTTTGCTCTTTTAATATTTAATTTCGAATCCGAGAAAGAAGGCTTTCGTTTCGGTAGATATTTTTGTATCTATGAAAATACAATTTTCACTGAAGAACAAAATATTAAAATAAAAATCGATATACTTCTGTTGGTGTAGCACCTAATTGATTTAATAATTCGATCATATTCGAATTTGTATTATTTGAATGTTTGACAAAATTAACTAATTTGCATTTTAGAATCTTTTTTATATTCTCAATTTGAGATTCGGTAAGATGTTCGGGTAATTGTCTTTGTAATACTTCCAACGTTTGTAAAATACGATTCATAAAATCTGGTTGATATCGAATAATACTCATCAATGATTCGATAATCGCGATTAGATTATTACTAAATAATACTCGATAAATATTCAAAAAAAAAACACTCATTTATTTCTTTTTACTTGGAAATATGTTTACAAAGAGTAAATTCAATCAGTTTGTCTATCAAATGTTGACTTTGTTGTTTGAATATTTCGGGAGAAAGAACTGTATAATATTGTTCCGAAAAGATAATAATAAGTGTTTCGATAAATTTTATAATCGGAATACAAAGTCTAGAAGATGGTCCAATATGATGTCACTTTTGTTCAATACAAAATTTACCCTTCGTTATTAGAATTTAATTGTGAAACAATATAAAGTTTGATTTTAGTTAACATTTCCCATAAATAATCAAAATTATCTTCAACTATTTTCGATTGTTTTAACCACTAAATTAACAATCTTTATTCACTGATTGGTTTTTGACTTTATTTCCATACTAAAAATGTTGATTTATAAATTGAACAAAGACTTGTTATAAGTTTTTTCTGTACAAATAAATTATCATCATAGAGTAAAAAATGAATATTATCAACAAGTCGAAAGATTATCTTTGGATTTATCTGACTAAATCACAAAAAACAAACAGTTCTACGAATCAAATAGAATGCTGAAACTAACCAAGCTTCTTCCAAAAATGAAATAATCGTTTTTTTAATTTCTATACTTTTATCTGTTTGAAATGTCAAGACTTCCGGAAGAAAATGTTCGAGTAAATCAGGATGTTTTCTTAAAATTAATTCTTGTACATGTCGAAGATGTTGAACACGTTGATTATCTTTGCCATAGATTGATGCTTGATTAAGTAACTCAACGATCTTTTCAAAATGAAAGATTAATTAAAAGAATGTCAAATTCAATTCATACTGTTTCTTGAATGTTATTGTTGTTATCTGACATAAGTCAATTTCTATCTGAAAAAAAAAACGAGACTAAAATTGAATTCCTCTGTTTTTTTTTATTAATTTGAATTTTCTGTTGAAATTGGAGCGAATTCATCTTGATCATAACGTAATTCTTGTAGAATTTCATTGATATTCTCAACAAGAACAACTAATTTCTGTTTATATTCATCGATGAGGTCCGTTTTATGTTCGATTTTAGCCAAAAATAAATCGTTGGTCAATTGAAGTTTTTTCTGTTCATAATCTTGTAATTGTTCGATATGTTTAAAGATGAATTTTTCTTTTTCAAAACGTTTTTTAATCAATAAAATTTCTTCAGATATTCGTGCGAATATAACCGTTATATCGGAGAGAAAATTTTGAAAGGCTGGAAAATTCTTCGACGTTAAAAACATTGTTTGAGCGTCATCCAAACGTTGATAAGTTAAACAACGTTGTGATTGAAGACGAAATAACGTCGGTAGAAGTTCAACAACTTGACATTCGTTTATATTCACATCAGTGTCGATTGCCGTCATACTTCGAATTTCCGCAATAAGATCTTTTTTTTAAAAACCGAGATGAAATAAGAGAAATGATAGAGAAAGAGCGATAGATAGAGATGATATATATTGTATGGAAATGTTTTGTCTTTATCCAATTAGAAAATAGTCGATTGATAAAAATTTGACAATAGATCTTAATCGAAAAAAGATGAAATTATTCGAAGAAATTACGTTTTTAAATAAATTATAGATATAACAATTTATTTTTCTATCGGAAAAAATGCTCGATGTCGCCACAGGTGCAGTCAAAATATGTATGGCTGTAGTTATATTTGAAAAATTCCCCTACTCCAATATTTCTTCACCATCTTCTTCTTCCTCTGCTCTTGCTCTCGTAGTTGAGTAAAAGTGAAAAAGACATTTTTCTTAATGAGATATTTCCTCAGAAAATGGCACAACTTACAACAACAACAACAAATGACGATTTAAATACTTCAGAATTTCATTTTCATGAAAAAACATTCGGAATCAATATTCGAATCGAAAACAACGGCACTAAAGCTGTTCGACATACATCTTTTGATCACG
>Ga0209915_1000725_pt1 | contig 63415 bp, 56 predicted proteins | sample ThiBiot_750_plan_FD_183952 | JGI IMG/M metagenome (GOLD analysis project Ga0209915, IMG submission 183952) | Wastewater bioreactor microbial communities from Cape Town, South Africa - Thiocy_cont_750_plan (SPAdes) | ecosystem: Engineered > Bioreactor > Thiocyanate-remediating > Anaerobic-Aerobic... | reverse complement strand
CCGGGAGGCCGACCGCGGGGGTGTAGCGGAAGTTCGCGGGGTCTTCGAGTGCGTGGGCCGCGGCATCCACGATGAACGACGGCGTCGCGAAGTCGGGCTCTCCGGCCGCGTAGGAGATCACCGGGCGACCGGCGGCCTGAAGGGCCTTGGCCTTGGCGTCGACCTTCAGCGTGGCGGACTCGGCGATGGCGGAGAGCTTGCGGGACAGCGGAGCGCGTTCAGACACGCTCTCGAGCGTAGTCTGCTCGCATCGGTCACACGAGGGCATCGATCGCGGCGCGCACGTCGTCGTCGTCGCGTCCGTCCGCGCTGTTGTCGTATAGGGCGTGATGCGCCCCGCGCCAGCGACATTCGGATGCCTGCGCGGTCGCCCAGAACTCGTCCCAGTGGGCGAGCTTCCAGTTGTCTCGTTTGTACCCGCGGCCTTCTACCCGGTCGCGGACCCGCTCACCGTCCACCGTCACGTGCACGACGGTGATGCGCGTGTCGGCGGGCCAGTCGTGTGTCAGAGCGGCCTGCTCAAGGAAGTCCTCCTGCGGAAAGTAGCGTACGAACGGGGCATCGAGCACGACGGTCGTTCCGATGCGCAGGTTGTCCCCCGCCAGGCGCAGCAGCGTCTGATACTCCAGGTCCATCACGACCCGCTGGTAGTACTCGTTGTGGTCGCGCTCGTGCGGATCGCTCCCGTGGGCGCTCAGCAGGGCTTCGGTGAACAGGGTTGCGACGCTGTCCTTGTCGAGATAGGCCGCTCCGAGTTGGCGGGCGATCAGAGTGCTGACGGTCGACTTGCCGCTGCCGGCCGGACCGATCACGAAGAAGAGGTGGGACGCCATGTGATGCTCCAGGGTGGTGGCGAGGGGCGGCGACGCCCCTCGCCACGGGTCTCAGGCGGTGCGGCCGGAGCGGTCCTTTACGAAGAAACCGTAGGACAGTGCGCCGACCAGCAGCAGCACGCCGCCGATGAGGAACACCAGGGTGTAGTTGCCCGCCGTCGCGGTGAGGATCGCGCCGGTGGCCGCTGGCGCGATGGCCGCCCCGACGAACCCGCCGAAGTTCTGGATGGCGCCCAGCGACGCGACCTGGTTCGTGGGGGCGACGTCGGATGCCAGCGTCCACAGGCAGCCGATCGGGATTTGGGAGGCGAAGTATCCGAGTGAGAGGAGGACGATCGCGAGTGCCGTGTTGTCGACGTACGCGACCGGAAGCACGGCGGCCGCGGCGAGGACGGCACCGCCCACGATGGGGATCTTGCGGGCGCGGACGGTGCTCGTCCCGCGGGCGACGAGGCGGTTCGAGAGCCAGCCGCCGAAGATGACGCCAATGATGCCGCACAGGAAGGGCAGCGAGGCGAGCCAGCCGCTCTGGCTCAGGCTGAAGCCGCGCGCGGTCTGCAGATAGCTCGGCAGCCACGTGAGGTAGACCCACACCGTGTAGAAGATGCCGAATGCGCCGAGCACCATGAACCAGGTGTTGCGCTGTCGCAGCAGCTGTCCCCAGCCCACCTTCGGCTCCGTAGACGCGATCGCCTCCTGAGCTTGAGCTCCCTTGATCATCGCCTGCTCCTGCAGCGTCGGGTCGCGGTAGATCCGCAGCCAGACCAGCGCCACCACGACGCCGAGGGCTCCGACAACGATGAACATGCCCCGCCAGCTCATCGTGAGCAGCAGGAAGGTCAGCAGCGGCGGCGCGATCGCGTTGGCGATCTGCGAGCCGGTGTTGATCAGCGCGACCGGCAGGGCGCGCTCGCGCTTGTTGAACCATCGCTCGCTGACCTTCAGGGATGCCGTGAAGAACGGCGACTCGGCGATGCCGAGCGCGACCCGCAGGGCGTAGAGCACACCGAAGGAGTTCGCCGCGGCGGTCACCATCGAGACGAGCGACCAGGCGCCGGCGGCGAAAGCGAACACGTGCTTCGGGCCGAACTTGTCGACGAGGTAGCCCGCGGGCAGGTTCGCGATGGCGTAGGGCCAAGAGAAGGCCGACAGCAGCAGACCCATCTCGAGGGCGTTCAGGCCGAACTCGCCGGCGATCGTCGTGTTCGCCACGCTGAGCGTGGAGCGATCGAGGTAGTTCACTACGCCGCCGAGGATCAGGAATCCGATCAGGAACCACCTGATTCGCACGGTCTTCTTCTGCACCGTCGTCAGCAGTGGGGTCTCCGCCAGGGTGTCGCTCATCGTATGCACTCCTTTGTGTATCGGGTCGGGGTGACGCGCAGGGCGTCGGGATTGAGGAATGGAAGGTTGTCAGCTCCGTGCCGCGCTGATCGCGGCGAGGAGGTCGGCGGCGGCTCGCGTGACGAGAGCGACGTCTCCCGTCGGGCGTGCGGCCCTCGTGATCGCCGATCCCACGCCCACGGCGATGGCGCCCGCGGCGAACCAGTCGCCGACGTTCGTGATCGTCGCCCCGCCTGCCGGGAGCACCGGTGTTTGCGGCAGTGGAGCGAGGACTGTGCGCAGATAGTCGGGGCCGGCGATCTCGGTCGGGAAGAGCTTGACGATGTCAGCCCCTGCCTCGAGTGTCTGCACGAACTCGGTCGGCGTAAAGGCGCCGCTGATCGTGGCGACCTGGTAGCGGTTCGCAAGGCGGATCATGTTCGGGTTCAGGTTGGGGCTGACCAGCAGCCGCGCACCGGCGCTGATCGCGGTGAACGCGGCCTGCTCGTCGAGGACGGTGCCGGCCCCGACCGCGACGCCGTCGTCGGCGAACTCGGTGGACAGCGTGTGGATCACATCGAACGCGTCCGGAACGGAGAGCGTCACCTCGAGCGCGCGGATGCCTCCCGCTACTGCAGCGCGCGCGACGGCGATCGCCTCGTCAGCCGAGTCGAGTCGGATGATCAATAGCGCCCCTGGGCCGGTGATGGCCTGAAGAACCTCGTGTTTGCGTAACATCACCGCACATTCTAGCACATACCTTCACATGAAGTCACAACTTTGAACGAATGATGGTGCGTGTGAACTAGACTCGGGCCCCATGGCCAGCGATCCGCCCCTCATCCCCGAACAGCGCCAGCGCGAGCTCCTGCGCCTGCTGCGTGGAGCGGGTGCTCTCGGTATTCGTCATCTGGCCGACCACCTCGGTGTCTCTCACATGACTGTGCGACGTGACATCGCCGCCCTGGAGGCGGACGGACGGGTGGTCTCCGTGCAGGGCGGGGTGAGCCTCACTGAGCGGGCAGGCGTCGAGCCCCCGCGCGAGCGGGCGTCGCGCGCACTGCTGGAGCTGCCGCGAAAGCAGGCGATCGCCGCCGCCGCCGCCCAACTCGTCGGTGACGACAGCGTGGTCTTCCTCGACGCGGGCACCACGTGCGAGGCTCTCGTGCCGCACATCGCGCTCCGCCGGGACGTCACTATCGTGACGAACGACTTCTTCGCCGTTGCGACGCTGCGCGGGTACCCGTCAATCCAGACAATCCATACAGGCGGAGCGGTAGATGCGGCGAGCGGCTCGGCCACCGGTCCGCTCGCCGCCGCGACGCTCGGGGCTCTCGCCATCGACGTTGCCTTCCTCAGCACCGGCGCATGGGACCGTGCGCACGGCGTCACCACGCCGGAACTCGACAAGCTCACCCTCAAACGGGCCGCGATGGATGCGGCATCCGTCTGCGTCCTGGTCGCCGACAGCACGAAGTACGGCGCGAGCGAGCGGTTCAAGGTCGCCCCGCTGGATGCGTTCGACGTCGTTGTCACCGACGACGGCCTCGATGAGATCGCGGCGGCGGACCTGCGCGATCGCGGCGTGGATCTTCGTTCGGTGCACGCCGCGGGATGAGCCCGCCGCGCGCACCGAACGACAGGGGGCTTCCGATCAGCGCCGCATCCCCTGCGGCGCTGTCTCATTCGGTGTCTACGGGCAACCGCGAGTAGGGCGCGATGTTGGTGACGTTGCTCGACAGGTGCGAGTGCAGGTTGGCTGCGAGCGTGATGGCGTCCTTCGGGCCGACCATCCAGCCCACGCGCCATCCGGTGATGGCGTAGGTCTTCGCGACGCCGTTCACGAGGATCGTCTGACCGGCGACCCCGGGCACCTCACCCAGCCGCACCGCGGGTAAGACGGTCGCCGGCGGCGCTCGGAGCGAGCGAGCTCAGCCATCCCTCCCACTCGTCGAGTCCTTCGCCGGTGCGCGCGCTCGTGAGGATGATGCGGGCCGTCGGGTTGACGGCGCGCACGTTCGCGAGGAACAGGTCGAGGTCGAAGTCGAGGTGGGGGAGCAGATCGATCTTGTTGACGACCACGACGTCGACCGAGCGGAACATGACGGGGTACTTCAGCGGCTTGTCCTCACCCTCGGTCACGCTCGCGACCATGGCGCGATGGTGTGCGCCGGTGTCGAACTCCGCGGGGCAGACGAGGTTGCCGACGTTCTCGATCAGCACCACGTCGAGGGCGTCGAGGTCGAGGCCGTGCAGCGCCCGGTGCACCATGGGGGCGTCGAGGTGGCATTCTCCGCCGAAGCCGTTGCCGGTGTTCAGCAGCGAGATCTGGGCGCCGTGGCCGTCGAGGCGGTCGGCGTCGAGCGAGGTCTCGATGTCGCCCTCGACGATGCCGAACCGCACGTGCGCGCCGAGGTCGGCGAGGGTGCGCTCGAGCAGCGCGGTCTTGCCCGCGCCGGGGGAGGACATCACGTTGACGGCGACGACGCCCGCGCCGTCGAGGGCGGCGCGGTTGCGGGCGGCGGCGGCGTCGTTCTCGTCGAAGATGCGCTCGAGCACCTCGATGCGCTCGCTGCCGGTCTCGTAGCCGGAGTGGTCGCCGATGTGATCGTGGTCGTGGTCGCCGTGCGCGTGGTCATGCACGTCGCCATGCGTGTGCTCGTGGTCGTGGCTGTGCACGGTGCCATCGTCGTGGCGGTGGAATCTACCCATCTCGGTCGTACCCCTCTGTCGTGGCGACATCCATCGATCGCACCAGGAACTCCTCACCCGAGCGCACGGCCACATCGTTCGTGCCGCACGCGCTGCACACGATGATCGGGAGGCCCGTGAGCGTCGTCTCGGCCCCACAGCGCCGGCAGTCGAGCACGGCGGGGATGGATGTCACATCCAGCCGCGAGCCCGCCAGCTGAGGGGTCTGCTCGCAGACGACTCCCCAGCAGTAGACGAGTGTCTCGGGCACGACCTGACGAAGGTGCCCGACGTCGAGCTGCACGCGTTCGACCCGCCTCCCGCCGGCGGCGCGCGTGGCGATGCCGGCGATCGACCGGCACAGCGACAGCTCGTGCATCGGCGGCCCTCCCTCGGGTGCGCGGCGGATGCCGCGTGCTGGTCACCCTAGGACGCCCACCGCGGCAGCGGGAGAGGCGATCGCCGTGAGAATCCCCAGCGCGACACGGGCGCCGGGGCGGTCGCCGAGCCCGCTCAGCCCCGGTGCAGTGTCTCGGCGGGCGTCTCGCCGAACTCCTCGCGGTACCAGCCGGCGAAGCGGCCGCCGTGACCGAAGCCCCACCGCTCGGCGACGCCGGCGACGCTCGTACCGCGGCGTGCGTCGCCCGCGAGCAGGTCGGCGCGCACCCGCAGCAGGCGCTGCCGCCGCACGTAGGCGCCGGGTGTCGTGCCCAGTCGCGCCCGGAAGGTCTGCTGAACGTGGCGAGCGGACGCGTGCACCGCCGCGGCGAGATCGTCGATCGAGAACGGCTCGGCGAGATGCCGCTCGATGTGGTCGAGGGCGTCCTGCATGAGCGCCGTGCCGGAGGTGGGAGCCTGCAGCAGGGGCGAGTGGTTCGAGGGCTGCAGCAGCAGGAGCGACGAGACGAGCAGGTCCTCGATGCTCTGGCGGCCGAGAGGCGCCTGCAGCAGCGAGGCATCCATCATCGACTCGGTGCTGAGCAGCTGCACAGCGATGCTCCACCGGATGGTCTCGGGCCCGGAGAGATCGAACAGCGGCGCGAAGCGCACCGGCTCGTCGAGGCGGCGGCCGAGCATGCGGGCCAGCGCATCCTCGACCGCGCGGCGCTCCACGCGCACCAGCAGCCGCGGCGACTCGGGTGCGAGCTCGAGGCGCACCGGCATGCCGGGGGACACGACGACCGCCTGCACCGACGACGTCGTGAGCTCGTTCCCGGCGACACGGGTCGTCGAGGTGCGCGCCTGGTTCATATGCACGGTCACCGCGTCGGCGCTCGCGGGCACATCGACGGTCGCGGCCGCTCCCACATCGAGGTGGGCGAGGGTCACCGTGCCGAAGCGGCGCGCGGCGACGACCAGGTCGAGGCGTTCCCGGGCATCGTGGGGGGCGACGACGCCCCGGCCGAGCAGGTCGTGCAGGGCGTCGGCGGCGACGCCCGCATCGTCGGTGCGCACCAGCGGCGCACCCGTCAGCGCAGGGGGCACGCGGAGGGCGCGGTCGCTCGTCACGACACCCATTGTGCGCTCCGCGGATATTCACGGCGCTATCCGGATACGCCGCCGTGAGGCACCGGCCTACATTGACCCCAATACGCAGCCCGCCAGGGGGTCGGCTGCGACCGAACCGGCTCGCCCCAGCGAAGGAGAGAGGCCATGAGCGCACCCGTCCTCGACGTCGTCGGCGCGTCGGACGCCGATGCGATCCGCCTGCAGCAGCGCCTCAGCGATCCCGGCACCGTCGCGACCCTGAACCACCTGCTCGACAACGCCGAGATGGTCGCGGGCCTGCTCGACGTCGTCGCCGGGTTCTTCGCCCACTCCGACAACATCATCGACAACGTGGCCGTCAGCTACCACGAGGCCGTCGCGATGGTCACCGCGAGCCCCGTCGGCAAGCGCGTCGTCGACGCGGTGCCGAAGTTCGTGAAGCTCGCCGACCAGACCCTGCCGCTCGTCGAGCACATCGCCGACGTCGACCTCGTCGAACGGCTGAACCGCTCCGGACTGCTCGATCCCGCCCTGCTCGATCTCACCTGGCGGGTCGCCGAGGGTGTGCACCGGGCACAGCGGCAGGCGACCGAGGAGGCCGACCAGAAGCCGGCGGGACTCATGAAGATCGCCGGGATGGCGAACGACCCCGATGTGCGCCGCGGACTCGTGTTCGCGCTGCGCATCGTGAAGGAACTCGGCCGGTCGCTGCGCGCAGAGGGCGCCGCCGATGATGCCCAGGAAGAGGGGAAGACCGCGTGACCAGTGTGCTGTGGCTCCAAGGCGGAGCCTGTTCGGGGAACACCATGTCGTTCCTCAATGCCGACGAGCCCAGCGTCGTCGACCTCATCGTCGACTTCGGGCTCGAGGTGCTGTGGCATCCCTCGCTCGGCGTCGAGGCGGGCGCGGCGGCGAAGAAGATCTTCACCGACTGCGTCGACGGCACCCGCCCCCTCGACATCTTCGTCTTCGAGGGAAGCGTCATCGAGGGCCCCGACGGCACCGGCCGCTTCGACCTGTTCGCCGACCGTCCCATGAAGGACTGGGTCACCGAGCTCGCGGCCGCGGCATCCATCGTCGTCGCCATCGGCGACTGTGCGGCGTTCGGAGGTCTCCCGGCGGTCGCCCCGAACCCGAGCGGATCGACCGGCCTGCAGTTCCACCGCAAGGCCCGCGGCGGCTACCTCGGCGCCGACTGGGTGTCGAAGTCGGGCCTGCCGGTCGTGAACATCCCCGGCTGCCCCGCGCACCCCGACTGGATCACGCAGATCATCGTCGCCCTCGCCACCGGCCGCGCCGGCGACATCGCCCTCGACGACCTCGGTCGCCCGCAGACCTTCTTCACCCAGTTCGTGCACAACGGCTGCACGCGCAACACGTTCTTCGAGTTCAAGCAGTCCACCCTGGCCTTCGGCGAAGGCACCCGAACGGGCTGTCTGTTCTACGAGTTCGGATGCCGCGGCCCGATGACCCACGCGCCCTGCAACCGCATCCTGTGGAACCGACAGTCGTCCAAGACCCGCGCCGGCATGCCCTGCCTCGGTTGCACCGAGCCCGAGTTCCCCCACGCGGACCTCGCGCCCGGCACCGTGTTCGCCACCCAGCTCATCGCCGGGGCGATCCCGAAGGACCTCCCGCCCGGGGAGGACCACGTCACCTATCTCGCGATGGCTGCGGCGGCACGCATCTCTGCCCCGAAGTGGTCGAAGGAAGACATGTTCGTCGTCTGACGGGCAGGAAGAGGCATCCGGATCATGAGTTCGACCATCGATCTCCACGTCAGCCCCCTCGGCCGCGTCGAAGGTGACCTGGACGTGCGCGTCACGATCGAGGACGGCGTCGTCACCGACGCCTGGACGCAGTGTCAGATGTTCCGCGGGTTCGAGACGATCCTGCGGGGCAAGGACATGCGCGCCGGCCTCATCATGACGCCGCGCATCTGCGGCATCTGCGGCGGCAGCCACCTCTACAAGGCGTGCTACGCGCTCGACACCGCGTTCCAGACCTTCGTGCCGCACAACGCGACGCTCGTGCGCAACATCGCCCAGGCGGTGGAGACGCTGCAGTCGATCCCGCGCTACTTCTACGCGATCTTCGCGATCGACCTCGTCAACGAGAAGTACAAGAGCTCGCCGCTGTACGAGGAGGCCGTGCGCCGGTTCGCGCCGTACGTCGGCACGAGCTACCAGCCGGGCGTCGTGCTCAGCCAGAAGCCGGTCGAGATCTACGCGATCTTCGGCGGGCAGTGGCCGCACTCGTCGTTCATGGTGCCGGGCGGCATCATGGGCGCACCGACGCTGAGCGACGTGACGCGCTCGGTCGCGATCCTGAAGAACTGGAAGGACAACTGGCTCGAGAAGCAGTGGCTCGGGTCGTCGGTCGAGCGCTGGCTCGAGAACCGCACCTGGGAGGACGTGCTGGCCTGGGTCGACGAGAACCACGCGCAGCGCAACTCCGACTGCGGCTTCTTCATCCGGTTCGCGCTCGACATCGGCCTCGACACCTACGGGCAGGGCTGGGGCAACTACATCGCTTCGGGCACCTACTTCGACCCGGCGTCCTACGACCGTCCGACGATCGAGGGCCGCAACGCGGGACTCATCGTGCGCTCCGGCGTCTACGCGGGCGGGCAGCACTTCGAGTACGACCAGGCACGGGTGTCCGAGGATGTCGCGCACTCGTTCTACCGCGGATCCGACAACGTGCACCCGTTCGACGGCGAGCAGAACGCGATCGACCCGTTCATCGGTGCGAAGGAGGACAAGTACTCCTTCGCCAAGTCGCCCCGCTACGACGTGCCCGGCATCGGACGCCTGCCGCTGGAGGCGGGGCCCCTCGCCCGGCAGATCGTCGCCGGCAAGCCCGCGACATCCGACTTCCAGGACTACGACCCGCTGTTCACCGACGTGCTGGCCAAGAAGGGCCCGTCGGTGCTGGTGCGGCAGCTCGCCCGCATGCACGAGGCGCCGAAGTACTACGAGAAGGTGCTGCAGTGGCTCGGCGAGATCGACCTGCACGGGTCGTTCTACCAGACCCCGGTCGACCCGGTGTCGGCCCGCGGCTACGGCGGCACGGAGGCCGCGCGCGGCGCGCTGCAGGACTGGATCGTCATCGAGGACGGCAAGATCGCGAACTACAACGTGATCACCCCGAGCGCGTGGAACCTCGGCCCCCGCGACAAGGACGCCGTCGTCGGCCCGATCGAGAAGGCCCTCATCGGCACGCCGATCCACAACCCCGAGGATCCGATCGAGCTCGGGCACGTCACCCGCAGCTTCGACGCCTGCATCGTGTGCACCGTGCACGCGTACGACGGCAAGACCGGTCGCGAGCTGTCGTCGTTCGTGATCAACAGCATGGTGTGATGTGACCGGCGCAGGACCGGCTCCGTACGAGCTGCTCGATGAGGTGGTGGGGCCGCGGCTCGACCTCCTGGTGATCGGCTGCGGCAACGTGCTGCGCGGCGACGACGCCGCCGGACCCGTGGTGGTGCGGCGGCTGTGGGAGGCGGGCGCCCTCCCCGAGAGCGTGCGGCTCGCCGACGGCGGCACGAGCGGGATGGATGTCGCCTTCCAGATGCAGCGCGCCGACCGGGTGCTGATCGTGGATGCCGCGAGCACGGGCGCCGAGCCCGGCACGCTGTACGCGGTGCCGGGCGACGTGGTTGCGGGGCTTCCGGCGGCCGGCACGCTGGGCAGCCACGACTTCCGCTGGGACCACGCCATCGCGTTCGCGCGGTGGCTGCTGGGTCCGTACTTCCCCGCCGAGGTCGACGTGGTGCTGATCGAGGGCGCCTCGTTCGGCTACGGCGACGCGCTCAGCCCCGCGGTCGAGCGCGGTGTCGAGCGGGCCGTGGCGCTGGTCACCGAGAGGATCGCCGAGTATGCCTGACGTCGCCGTCGAGACCGTGACGGTCGAGTTCACCGCCGAGGGGCATCTGCGGTTGCCGGCGGCGTTCGCGCGCGCCCATTTCCCCGACGACAGACTGGCGGCGCTGCGCACCGACCCGGCGCACATCGTCATCATGCCGGTCGGGGTCGCCGCCCCGAACGGCATCATGATGAAGCAGCGCAACCTGCTCGGCGACCGCAGCGCGCTGCTGCGCGAGGCCCTCTCGGACGAGTTCACCGTCGGCCCCGTCGACGCCGAGTGGTCGGCGAAGCGCCGCCGGCTCACCATTCCCGCGGGGGCGACGTCGTGACCGGCATCGCCCGTCCCCAGGCACTGGGCGCGTTCCCGTTCCCCGCGGGTCTTCTGCTGATCGCCGGGGGTGAGGAGACGGATGCCGCGCGCACCGCGCTCGTGCGCGGCATCCTGCCGGAGACCTGGCCGGCCCGCCTCGAGGGGGTGCGTCTCGTGCACGAGGGCCGCCTCGACGAGGCCGCCGCCTGGTTCGCGGACTCCGACGACCCCGTCGACCGCTACAACCTGTTCGTGCTCGACCCCGAGCGTGTGAGCCGGTCGGAGGCCGCCGCCGCCGTCGGCGACGACTGGCGTCCGCTCGTCGATCACGTCGCCTACACGGTCGGGCTCACGAGCGTGCCGCCGACGTCCGAGGGGCTCGACGGCGAACTGGCCGCGCTCGTCGGCACCGCCGAGGCAGCCGCCGCCCTCGCCGACGGCGACGAGCCCGTGGCCCTCGCCCACCTGCGGCTCGCCGCCGACGCCGCCCGCGACGTCGCCCCGGCGCTCGCCGGCGTGGTGCTGAGCGAGCTCGCCGGCCGCGGCCACGATCTGGTCGACGCCGAGGAGGCGGTCGCGCTGCTGCGCGGCACCGACCTGCCGGCGGCGGCCGCCGAGGCCTTCTTCCACCGTGCCGGGCTCGTGCACGGCCTCGCGATCGAGGGACGCCGCTCGCTCGGCGACGCGATCGCGGGCTACACGGAGGCGCTGCGCCGGATCGACGAGGTCGGGCAGCGGTCGCTGTTCGCGCGCATCCATCTGAACCTCGGCACCGCCTACCTCGCCGCCCCGATCGTCTCGGACGCCGATCACCTGCGGGTCGGCATCGCGCTGCAGTCGCTGCGCACCGCGGTGCGGCTGCTCGACGAGGAGCGCGACGCCGAGGAATGGGCGAGCGCCCGTCTGAACCTCGCGAACGCGCTCGTCTACGCTCCGTCCGCGAAGCAGCGCGACCACCTCATGGAGGCCGTCGACCTGTACGAGGTGGTGCTGCGCACCCGTTCGCCGAAGAAGGACGCCCTCGGGCGCGCGCGGGTGCTGTCGAACCAGGGCAACGCGCTCGCGCACCTGGGTCTGCTCGGCGATGCGCGCGAGCGCTTCGATGAGGCCGAGTTCCTGTTCGCGTCGAAGGGCGATGAGAGCTCCGCCGCGATCGTGCGCGATCTGCGCGGCAGCCTGATCGCCGTGGGCGCCGACGACTGAGAAGAGGATGCCCCGCATGACCACCATCGCCCCCACCCCCGCCGACGAGACCGTCGACCTCGACGCCGCCGCCACGCGGCTCGACCGGGCCGTCGCGGCCCTCGCCGAGCTGTCTCCGGAGAGTCGCGCGGTCGCGGACGAGTTCGCGCTCGCCGCCGACGCGCTCGCGAAGGACGCGCTGACCACGATCGTGCGCACTCTCCGCGCCGACCCGCGCGGCAAGGAGCTGCTGTTCGAGCTCGTCGACGACCCGGCCGTGCGCATGCTGCTCGGCATGCACGGCATCATCCGCATGCCCGACCCGGCCGGGATCGCCGCTCCCGTCGAGCGGCGACCCGCGTTCGTGAGCCTCGAGGCGATGCTGCGCGGCCCCCGGGCCGTGCCGATCGGCGCCTGCGGGGTCGGCGCGCACGCCTGCGGACCCGAGGGCTGCGGCTGCGGCGCGCACTGAGGTCGACGTGCTCTCCCCGACATCCCCCTCGCTCGAACGCCACGCACTCACCGTGCGCGGCGTGGTGCAGGGTGTCGGCTTCCGGCCGCACGTCGCCCGGGTGGCGGCCGCCTACGGGGTGACCGGCTGGTGTGGCAACGACGACGAGAGCGTCTTCATCGAGGCGCAGGCCACGAGGGGCGCTCTCGGCGCGTTCGTCGCCGCGGTGCGCGCCGATGCGCCCGCGCTCGCCGTGGTCGACGACGTCGAGGTGCGCGCGGTCGCGACCATCCCCGACGAGAGCGGCTTCCGCATCGTGCCCTCGCGGCGGGCCGAGGGGGCGCGCACCCTGATCCCCGCCGACGCGGGGCTGTGCGACGACTGCCGCCGCGAGCTGCACGACCCGACCGACCGCCGCTACCGGTACCCCTTCATCACCTGCACGAACTGCGGTCCGCGGCTCAGCATCATCCGCGACCTGCCCTACGACCGCCCGCTGACGACCATGTCGGTGTTCCCGATGTGCGACGCGTGCCGTGCCGAGTACGACGACCCGCTCGACCGGCGCTTCCACGCCCAGCCGATCAGCTGCTGGGAGTGCGGCCCCACGCTCCGCTACGACGAGGACGCCGAACCGGATGCCGCGGCCACCGGCCTCGACGCGATCGACGCCGCCCGTGCGCTGGTGCGCTCCGGGGGCATCCTCGCGGTGAAGGGGCTCGGCGGCTACACCCTCATGTGCGACGCGCGCGACGAGCACGCCGTGTCGCGCCTGCGGGAGCGCAAGCACCGCCCCGACAAGCCGTTCGCAGTGATGGCGGGATCGGTCGCGCTCGCCGCCCAGCTCATCGACCTCGACCCGCGTGCGGGACGGGAGCTGGCGGGACCGGCGCGCCCCATCGTGATCGCCGGGCAGGCCGCGGCATCCGATCTGGCACCGTCGGTGGCCCCCGGGCTCGATCGGGTGGGCGTGATGCTCGCGAGCGCCGCGGTGCACGAGCTGCTGCTCGGCGACGGCGACGTGTGGGTGGCGACGAGCGGCAACGTGTCGGGCGATCCGCTGTTCTTCGACGACGACGAGGCGCGGGCGGGGCTCGCGGGCATCGCCGACGCGTTCGTGTCGAACGACCGGCGGATCCACGTGCCCGTCGAGGACTCCGTGGTGCTCGCCGACCCCGACCGCGACGAGCTCGTGCCGCTGCGGCGCAGCCGCGGCTACGCGCCCCTGCCGGTGCGGCTCGCCTCGGGCGCCGGCGCGGTGCTCGCGGTCGGCGGTGAGCTGAAGAGCACGTTCGCCCTCACCCGTGACGGCATGGCGTTCCTCTCGCCCCACATCGGTGACATGGGGTCGCTGGCCTGCCAGCGCGCGTTCGAGCGCAGCGTCGCCCAGCTCGCGGCCCTGCACCGCCGCGAGCCCGACCTGCTCGTCGCCGACCGGCACCCCGACTACGCGACCACCCGGTGGGCCGAGCGGCACGCCGAGGCCCGCGGCATCCCCCTGCTGCAGGTGCAGCACCACCACGCGCATGCGCTGAGCCTCGTCGCCGAGCACCAGGCCGGCGGTGAGCCCGTCGTCGTCGCGACCTTCGACGGCACCGGGTTCGGCGACGACGGCACGAGCTGGGGCGGCGAGTTCCTCGCGCTCGACGCGCGGCCGCTGCGGTGGGAGCGCGCCGCCCACCTGCGCCCGTTCCGGCTGCCCGGCGGCGACAGCGCGACCCGCAACCCGTGGAAGACCGCCGTCGCCGTGCTCGCCGACTGGGGCATCGACGACACCGGCCTGCCCTGCCTCGACGCCGCCCCGCCCGCCGAGCTCGCCGTCGTGCGTTCGCAGCTCGCCGCGGGCATCGCGTGCCCGACGACCTCCAGCGTCGGTCGCCTGTTCGACGCCGTCGCGTCACTGCTCGGTGTGCGCCACCGGGTGACGTACGAGGCGCAGGCCGCGATGGAGCTGGAGGCCGCGGCATCCGCCTGCCGACACGGCGGCCACGGCGCCGCACCCGACGTCACGCCCGAGACGCTCGTGCGCGAGCTCGCCGACCGGCTGCGCGCCGGCGACGCCGTCGCGTGCCTTGCGCGGCGGTTCCACGACGGCATCGCCATGTGGACCGCCCAGACCCTCGCGCACGTCGCCGCCGCCCGCGGCGCGCGTCTGGTGGGGCTCTCGGGCGGCACCTGGCAGAACCTCGCCCTGCGCACGGCGGTGCGTGCCACGCTCACCGCACTGCAGGTGCCGGTGCTCGTGCACGAGCGCGTGCCGGCCGGCGACGGAGGTCTCAGTCTGGGGCAGGCCTGGGCCGGCACCCTGCTGCTGGAGAGAGGGGAGGACGCACATGTGTCTCGCGATTCCGGGTCGCATCCTGCGACGGTGGGATGAGGGCGGCGCGCTGCTCGCGGAGGTCGACTTCGCGGGCGAGCTGCGCCGGGTGAAGCTGAACTTCCTGCCCGACCTCGAGGTCGGCGACCACGTCATCGTGCACGCCGGCTTCGCGCTCACCAGAGTGCCCGAGGAGCAGGTCGCGCAGGTCATGTCCGCGATGCGCGATGCGGGCCTGCTCGACGAGTTCCCGGCGGTGGCGTCGTGAGTGACGGGCGGGTCGCGGCGGTGCACCTCGCTCGCAGTCGCGCGATCGACGGCGCCCTGTATGTCGTGACGGATGCCGCGGCTCCCGCGCCGTTCGTCGCGGTGCCGACGGCGGGCGCCGAGGCGGTGCTGCGCGCCCGGGTGCGGGCCGGGGACAGCGTCGTGGCAGTGGCGGACTTCCCGGGGCGCGACCGCATCCTGCGCCGTGCGTCGGCGTGGGGCGCGAACGCGATCTGGGTGGGGGAGTCGTCCCGCCCCGACGACGGGCTCGCGACGGTGTGCGTGCCGGGCGACCCGCGGGAGCTCCTCGCCGACTGGGCCGAGTCGGCGCCGCGCCTGGCGGCCGACCCGCTCGCGATCGCCCCGGCGATCGTGGAGTGCACCGACGAGGTGTGCATCACCTGCAGCGACGAGGGGCGCCTCGGCGAGGTGGTCGCCGCCCCCGAGGGCCTGTTCGAGCCGGCGCGGGTGCGCACGGCCGATGGCCTCGAAGACGTCGACGTGACGATCGTCGGGCAGGTGCTGCCCGGCGACCTCCTCGTCATCCACGCGGGCACCGCGATCGCCCTGGTCGCCGAGCCCGCATCCCTTCCCCCGATCGGAGACCCCCGATGACCGACCAGGCTGCGCCCCCGCGCTCCAAGAACCGGCTCAACGACAGCGAGGACGACGTCCTCGCCCGCATCGAGGCGTTCCGCCGTCGACGGCCCCGTCTCATCGACGAGTTCGTGACCCTCGCCCACGGCGCCGGCGGCAAGGCGTCCGCGGCGCTCGTCGACGCGGTGTTCTTCGAGGCGTTCGGCTCGCCGACACCGTCGGATCCGGGCGATGCGGCCGTGCTCGAGGTGCCCGCCGGGCGTCTCGCGTTCACGACCGACTCGTACGTCGTCAACCCGATCCGCTTCCCGGGCGGCTCGATCGGCGACCTCGCCGTCAACGGCACCGTCAACGACCTCGCGGTCACCGGCGCCGTGCCGCGGTGGATCACAGCCGCGTTCGTGATCGAGGAGGGCCTGTCGATCGATGTGCTGCGGGAGGTCGCCGCCGACATGCGGCGCGCCGCCGACGCGGCGGGCGTCGCGATCGTCGCGGGCGACACGAAGGTGGTGCCGCGGGGAGCCGCCGACAAGGTCTTCATCACCACCGCGGGGGTCGGCCTCATCCCCGAGGGCCGTGAGCTTGGCGCGCACCTCGTCGAGCCCGGCGACGCGATCCTCGTGTCCGGACCCATCGGCTCCCACGGCATGGCGGTCATGCTCGCCCGCGGCACCCTGGCGATCGATGCGCCGGTCGCGAGCGACTCACGAGCAGTGTCCGCTCTGGTCGAGGCGATGATGGATGCCGCGCCCGGCACCAGGTGGATGCGCGACGCCACCCGTGGCGGCCTCGGCACGGTGCTCAACGAGCTCGTGCAGGCGGCCGGTCTCGGCGTGATCGTCGACGACGACGCGGTGCCGGTGGAACCCGCCGCGCGCGGCGCGTGCGACATGCTCGGCATCGACCCGCTCTACGTCGCGAACGAGGGCATGTTCGCCGCGATCGTGCCGGCGGCGCAGGCGGATGCCGCGCTCGCCGCCCTGCGGTCGCTGCCCGGCGGCGCGCAGGCCGCCCGCATCGGCGAGGTCGTCGCCTCGCCGTCCGACATCGTCGCCGTGCGCAATGCGTTCGGCGGCACCCGCATCGTCGACATGCTCGTCGGCGATCCGCTCCCGCGGATCTGCTGACCGGCCGCACGGAAAGAAGGAACCCCCCATGTGTCTGGGCATCCCCGGCGAGATCGTCGCCATCGTCGACGACGCCGACGACCTCGCGTCCGTCGAGGTGAGCGGCGTGCGCCGCACCATCTCGACCCGCCTCCTCGCCGATGAGGGGGTGAGGGTGGGGGACTGGGTGCTGGTGCACGTGGGGTTCGCGATGAGCAAGATCGACGAGCGCGAGGCCGACCTCACCCTCGATCAGATCCGGAAGCTCGGTCGCACCTACGACGAGGAGCTCGAGGCCTTCATGGAGACGGAGATCGTCTGATGCGTTTCGTCGATGAGTTTCGCGACCCGGCGGCTGCCCGGTCGCTGCTGACGGTCATCGAGGGCCAGGCCGAGCGCCTCGGTCGCCCGCTGTCGTTCATGGAGGTGTGCGGCGGTCACACGCACACCATCTACCGGCACGGCCTCGAGCACCTGCTGCCGGAGTCGATCCAGCTCGTGCACGGTCCCGGCTGCCCGGTGTGCGTCATCCCGATGGGTCGCGTCGACGACGCGGTCTGGCTCGCGCACCGTCCCGGCGTGATCTTCACGACCTTCGGCGACATGATGCGGGTGCCTGGCACCGAGGGGAGCCTGCTGCAGGCGCAGGCCTCGGGCGCGGACGTGCGGTTCGTCTACTCGCCGCTCGACGCGCTGAAGATCGCGATCGACAACCCCGACAAGGAGGTCGTGTTCTTCGCCGTGGGCTTCGAGACGACCGCTCCCTCCACCGCGGTGACGATCGCGCGGGCCGCGGCCCTCGACGTGCGGAACTTCTCGATCTTCTGCAACCACGTGCTCATCGAGCCGCCGCTGCGCGCCATCCTCGACTCGGCCGACCTCGAGCTCGACGGCTTCATCGGCCCCGGGCACGTCTCGACCGTCGTCGGCACCGAGATCTTCCGGTTCATCCCCGAGGAGTACGGCCTGCCGATCGTGGTGACCGGCTTCGAGCCGCTCGACATCCTGCAGTCGATCGAGATGCTGCTGGCCCAGTACGAGAGCGGGCGCTGCGAGGTCGAGAACCAGTACGCCCGCGTCGTGCGGCCCGAAGGCAATCCCGCCGCCCTCGCCCTCATGCGACAGGTGTTCGCGGTGCGCGAGACCTTCGAGTGGCGCGGGCTCGGCTACATCCCGCGCTCGGGCTACGGCATCCACCCCGACTACGCCCGCTTCGACGCGGAGCAGAAGTTCGCGATGCCGGGCGTGCGGGTCGCCGACCCGCCGGCCTGCGAGTGCGGCAGCGTGCTGCGCGGGGTCATCAAGCCCTGGCAGTGCAAGGTGTTCGGTACGGCCTGCACCCCGGAGACGCCGATCGGCACCTGCATGGTCTCGCCCGAGGGTGCGTGCGCCGCGTACTACAACTTCGGGCGCCTGCACCGCGAGGCCGCGCAGGCGGTGGCGCGGGCGTGACCGCCGCCGGTGAGCGGCTGTTCGCGCGCTACGCGCATCAGCCGAACGAACGCGGGTACTGCGGCCCCGAGGGTGCCGACGGCCTCGCCGCGGTCGCGCGGGGGGAGGCGGCATCCGTCTCGGTGCCCGACGTCGCCCGGCGCTTCTCGGGCGCCTGGCCTTACCTCACTGTCGTGGGCGGTCTGCTGGGCGTCGACCCGCTCGACGAGCGGGCGGTGCGGGCCTACTGGACGGGCTCGGCCGAGGGCGACGCGCTCGACGCCGACGAGGTGTGGCGACGGCTGGTCGCGATCATCGGGCCGCAGGCGGGCTCGTACTGGACACACCTCGACGACAGGCTCGCCGCCGAGGCGGCACCGCACCACGCGTTCCACGTGTTCGGCGTCTACCCGTGGACGCGCCTGCTCGACACCGGCCTCCCCGAGCCCGTGCAGGTGCTCGCCGACTGCAGCGTGGTGCCGGCGCGCGTGCGCGAGGTCGTCGACGACGGATGCCTCGTCGACGCCCCGGCGCTGCACTACGCCGACGGCAGCCTGGCGTGGGGCGATGCCGTCCCGCGCCGGGTGGCGGTGCCGTACGGCGACGAACTCGCGGTAGGAGATGCGGTCACGGTGCACTGGGACGCCGTGTGCGAGCGCATCGACGACGCGGATGCCGCGGCCCTCGCCGCGCGCCTCGCGTCGCAGCTCGAGCGGGTCAACGCCCGTCTCGCCGCCGCGCTCCCCCGGTGACGGCACTCCGCCGCGCTGCTGCGCTGACGGCACCCCGCCGACGCGGCGCCGCCCTCAGTGGCCGGAGATGGCGTCCGCGATGCGGGCGACGACCGAGGTGCGCGCCGTGCCCGTCGCCGCCTCGACGCGGTCGGCCGCGCGGTAGGCGGCGTAGAGCCCGCGGACGGCCAGCCACCGCAGCGGCTCGACCTCCCACCGGTGGGCGCGGTGGTTCACCCATGGCAGGCGGGTGAGTGCGGTGTCGCGGCCGAGCACCAGGTCGGCGAGGGTGCGGCCGGCGAGATTCGTGGCGGTCACCCCGGTGCCGACGTACCCGCCCGCCCAGCCGAGGCCGGTAGCGCGGTCGAACCCGACGGTCGCCGCCCAGTCGCGCGGCACCCCGAGCACGCCCGACCACGCGTGCGCGATCGGCACGCGCACGGCCGCGGGGAAGAAGGTGCGCAGCAGTGCCGTGAGCTGGCGCACGGTGCCCGGCGCGGTGGAGCCGTCGGCATCGACCCGCGAGCCGTAGCGGTACGGCACCCCGCGGCCGCCGAACGCGATGCGATCGTCGGCGGTGCGCTGCGCGTACATGTAGACGTGCGCCATGTCGCCGAGGGTCGCCCGCCCGTCCCACCCGATCTCGTCCCACGCGTCCGCCGGCAGCGGCTCGGTGACGATCATCGACGAGTTCATCGGCAGCCAGGTGCGGTGGGTCGCGGGAAGGCCCGCCGTGAAGCCCTCCGTCGCGCGGATCACGATCGGCGCCCTGACGTCGCCGTGCGCGGTGCGCGCGCGGCCCGGCACGATCTCCTCGACCCGGGTCTGCTCGTAGATCGTCACATCCCGCCGCTCGACCGCCGCGGCCAGCCCCGCGGCGAGCGCGGCCGGGTCGATGCGCGCGCAGTGCGGATGCCACAGGGACCCGAGCGCCCCGGCGACCCGCACGCGCTCGGCGGTGGCCGCGGCATCCGCCCACTCGAGGTCGGTGTGGGGCCAGGCCGCCTCGGCATCGGCGAACGCGCGCAGCCGCGCGAGCTCGGCGGGCGTGCGCGCGACGGTCAGTTCGCCGCCCTTGTGCGCACCGATGTCGATGCCCTCACGGGCGGCGACCGCGAGCACCTCGTCGACCGTGTCGTTGAGCGCGCGCTGCTGGTCGATCGCGGCCTCGCGGCCGTGGCTGCGGACGTAGCGCTCGCGGCCGCCCGTCACCGAGTTGGTGAGCCAGCCGCCGTTGCGGCCCGAGGCGCCGTAGCCCGCGAAGCGCTGCTCGATCACCGCGATCCGCAGCGACGGATCGAGGCCCGCGAGCGAGTACGCCGTCCAGAGTCCGGTGTAGCCGGCGCCGACGATGCACACGTCCGCCTCGATCGACCCTGCAAGCGCCGCGCGCGGCGCGGGCGCCCCGCCCCGACGCGCCCACCAGAACGACACCTCACCGTTGCGGGTCATGCCTGCGCTCCCATACCCGCGATCCTAGGCATCCTGCCGGCAGACAGACGGATGCCCCGGGGTGCGGGGCCCCGGGGCATCCGATTTTCGCGCCGCGTCCCCCCGCGGCGCCGTCTCACTCGGTGTCGACGAGGAACCGCGAGTAGGCCACGATCGTCAGGAACGTCGGGAACTCCTCTCGCAGCGCCACCTCGCGGAACACCTCTGCCGCGTCGTCGAACCGGTCGCCGTCGCGGCGGTCGACCTCGCCCAGCACCTGCGCGATGAGCTCCTCGATGTAGGCCACCGTGATGGGGGTGCCGTCCTCGGTCTCGCGGTCCTGGTGGATCCACTGCCACACCTGCGAGCGGCTGATCTCGGCGGTCGCCGCATCCTCCATGAGGTTGTCGAGCGCCACCGCCCCCAGGCCCCGCAGCCACGCCTCGATGTAGCGGATCGCCACCGACACGTTGCCGTGCACGCCCGCCGCGGTGATCGGCAGGCCGATGTGCACGTCGAGCAGCTGCGCCGGGGTGACCTCCACGTCGTCGCGCTGACGCGAGACCTGGTTGGGGTTCTCGCCCAGCACGGCGTCGAACTCGGCCTGCGCCACCGGGATCAGGTCGGGGTGGGCGACCCAGGTGCCGTCGAAGCCGTCGCCGGCCTCGCGCTTCTTGTCGGCCGCGACCTTCTCGAACGCGCGCTGCGTCACCTCGGGGTCACGACGGTTCGGGATGAACGCGCTCATGCCGCCGATCGCGAAGGCGCCGCGCTTGTGGCAGGTCTTCACGAGCAGTTCGGTGTAGGCACGCATGAACGGCACCGTCATCGTCACGTCGCTGCGGTCGGGGAGCACGAAGCGGGCGCCGCGGCCGCGGTAGTTCTTGATGATCGAGAAGATGTAGTCCCAGCGGCCCGCATTCAGGCCCGCGCAGTGGTCGCGCAGCTCGTAGAGGATCTCCTCCATCTCGAACGCGGCCGGCAGCGTCTCGATCAGAACCGTGGCACGGATGGTGCCGTGCGCGATGCCGAGGTACTCCTCGCTGAAGGTGAAGATGTCGTCCCACAGCTTCGCCTCCTCGCTCGACTCGAGCTTGGCGATGTAGAAGTACGGACCCGAGCCGTTCGCGATCAGCTGCTGCGCGTTGTGGAAGAAGTACAGCCCGAAGTCGACGAGCGACCCGGATGCCGCCATCCCGCGGCCCGTTCGGTCGATGAAGCGGATGTGCTTCTCGACCAGGTGCCAGCCGCGCGGACGCATCACGATCGTCGGGGTGCGCTCGGCGGTGACGCGGTACTCCTTGCCCTCGGGGCTGGTGAACGACAACTGGCCGCGGATCGCGTCGAACAGCGACAGCTGGCCCTCGACGACGTTCTTCCACGTCGGCGAGGTGGCGTCCTCCTGGTCGGCGAGCCACACGCGGGCGCCCGAGTTGAGTGCGTTGATGGTCATCTTGGGGTCGGTCGGACCCGTGATCTCGACGCGGCGGTCCTCGAGGCCGGGTCCGGCACCGGCGACCTTCCAGTCGGGGTTCGCGCGCACGGCGGCGGTGTCGTCGCGGAAGCGCGGGTCGCGGCCGTTGCCGATCTCGAAACGGCGGCGCATGCGGTCGGCGAGCCGGTCGTGGCGGCGTCCCGAGAAGCGGTGGTGGAGCTCGGTGAGGAAGGCGACGGCGTCCGGGGTGAGGATCTCGTCGTAGCGCTCGCCGAGGCGGCCCGTGATCTCGATCGCGGGACCCGCGTGGGTCGTGGGGGTGGAGTTCGTCGTGGGCGCGATGCCCGTGGCGGTGGGAGTCATTGGCCCGTTCTTCCTAGGAGATGTTCTGTCAGGGGGTGTGGGGGATGCCCCGGGGCGCGAGGTGTGCCCCGGCCCCGAGGCATCCGATGACGCTGTCGCGGATCAGTGGAACTGCTCGGACTCGGTCGAACCGACCAGCGCGAGGGTGGCGCTGTCGGGGTTCAGCGCGGTCGACACGAAGTCGAAGTAGCCGGTGCCGGCCTCGCGCTGGTGCTTGGTGGCGGTGTAGCCGTCGTCCTCGGCGGCGAACTCGCGCTCCTGCAGCTCGACGTAGGCGCTCATCGCGCGCTCGGCGTAGCCGCGGGCGAGGTCGAACATCGAGTAGTTGAGGGCGTGGAAGCCGGCGAGGGTGATGAACTGGAACTTGTAGCCGAGGTCGGCGAGCTCCTGCTGGAAGGTCGCGATCTGCTCGTCGTTCAGGTGACGCTTCCAGTTGAAGCTCGGCGAGCAGTTGTACGCGAGCATCTTGCCCGGGAACTCGGCGTGGATCGCGGCCGCGAACTCGCGCGCCAGCTCGATGTCGGGCTCGCCGGTCTCGACCCAGATCAGGTCGGCGTACGGGGCGAAGGCGAGGCCGCGGGCGATGACCGGCTCGATGCCGGCGCGGACGCGGTAGAAGCCCTCGGTGGTGCGCTCGCCGGTCGTGAACTCCTGGTCGCGGGGGTCGACGTCGCTCGTGAGCAGGTCGGCGGCGAGCGAGTCGGTGCGCGCGATGATCACGGTCGGCACGCCCGCGACGTCGGCCGCGAGGCGGGCCGCGTTGAGGGTGCGGATGTGCTGCTGGATCGGCACGAGCACCTTGCCGCCGAGGTGGCCGCACTTCTTCTCGCTGGCCAGCTGGTCCTCCCAGTGGATGCCGGCGGCGCCGGCCTGGATGAGCGACTGGGCGAGCTCGTACGCGTTCAGCGGGCCGCCGAAGCCGGCCTCGGCGTCGGCGACGATGGGGGCGAGCCAGTCCTGGGTGATCGTGCCCTCGGCGTGCTCGATCTGGTCCTGACGCAGCAGCGCGTTGTTGATGCGGCGCACGACCGACGGAACCGAGTTGGCGGGGTAGAGGCTCTGGTCGGGGTAGGTCTGGCCGGCGAGGTTGCCGTCGGCGGCGACCTGCCACCCGGAGAGGTAGATGGCCTTCAGGCCCGCGCGCACCTGCTGCACGGCCTGGCCGCCGGTGTACGCGCCGAGGGCGCGGATGTAGTCCTCGGTGTGGAGCAGGTTCCACAGGTTCTCGGCGCCGCGGCGGGCGAGGGTGCTCTCCTCGCGCAGCGAGCCGCGCAGACGGACGACGTCCTCGGCGGTGTACGTGCGCTCGATGCCGTCCCAGCGGGGGTCGGTGTCCCAGATCTCCTGCAGCTCGGCTGCGGTCTGCGTCTGGTCGCCGGCGCGAAGCGGCGGCTGTCCGGGCGTGGCCTGAATCGTCATGGCGGTCTCCTTCATCGGATGCCGGGTCCGTCGGTGGACCGGCAGGTCGTCGTGAGACCACTATCCGTGAAGTTCAAGAGCGAACCCTGCGATTTTCGGAGTGAAGATTGCAAAAAATTCACTCTTCGTGACAGACTGCGCGGCATGACGCTCGCGGAAACTCCCACCGAAACTGACGTCGAGGCCGACGCGCTGACGATCGGCCGACGCATCCGTCAGCTGCGCACGAAGCAGGGGCTCACCCTCGAGGCGCTCGCCGAGGCGGTCGAACGCGCCCCCAGCCAGCTGTCCATGATCGAGACCGGCAAACGCGAGCCGAAGCTCACCCTGCTGCGCGCGATCGCGAAGGCGCTCGGCACCTCCATCGACGCGCTGCTCGAGGCCGAGACGCTCGACGAGCGCGCCACCCTCGAGGTCTCCCTCGAGCGCGCCATGAAGGGGCAGACCTTCCAGGCCCTCGGCATCTCGCCCTTCCGCATCGGCAAGACCGTGCCCGACGAGGCGCTGAAGGCCATGCTCGCCCTCCAGCACGAGATCGAGCGGCTCCGCGACGAGCGCGCCGCCACCCCCGAGGAGGCCCGGCGCGCGAACGTGGAGCTGCGCCATCTCATGCGCGGGCAGAACAACTACTTCCCCGAGCTCGAACGGCAGGCCCGCGACATCCTCGATGCCGTGCACCACCCGGGCGGCCCCCTCACCCAGCGCACCACGAGCGACATCGCCGCCCACCTCGGGTTCACGCTGCACTACGTGCCCGACCTGCCGCAGACCACCCGCAGCGTCGCCGACCTCAAGAACGGGCGGCTCTACCTCTCCAGCAAGCTCACGCAGAAGGGCGACTCGCGCACCGCGGTGCTGCAGGCGCTCTCGAGCCGCATCCTCGGGCACACCGAACCCGCCAGCTACGCGGACTTCCTGCGTCAGCGGGTCGAGACGAACTACCTCACCGGCGCACTGCTCATTCCCGAGGCCCACGCCGTGCCGTTCCTCGGCGAGGCGAAGACGCGCAAGGCCATCTCGATCGAGGACCTCCGCGACGCCTACTCGGTCTCGTACGAGACCGCCGCGCACCGGTTCACCAACCTCGCCACGGTGCACCTCGGCATCCCGGTGCACTTCCTCAAGGTGCACGAGTCGGGCACGATCACGAAGTCCTACGAGAACGACGACGTGAACTTCCCGACCGACCGGCTGGGGGCCACCGAGGGCCAGATGTGCTGCCGTCGCTGGACGAGCCGGGCCGTCTTCGACGTCGACGACCGCTTCAACCCGTACTACCAGTACACCGACACCGGCAACGGCACCTACTGGTGCACGGCCCGCGTCGAGAACTCCAGCGAGGGGCAGCACTCGGTGAGCGTCGGGGTGCGCTTCGACGACACGAAGTGGTTCCTCGGACGGGACACCCCCAACCGGGGCGTCTCGAAGCACTCGGTCGAGGTGTGCTGCCGCCGCGCACCGGTCGAGCTCGAAGCCCAATGGCGCGAGAACGCGTGGCCGAACGTGCGCACCCCGCGCACCCTGCTCGCCACCCTCCCGACCGGAGCCTTCCCCGGGGTCGACACGACGGAGGTCTACGAGTTCCTCGCGACCCACGCGCCGCGCGACTGAGATCGCCGCGTCGACGTTGAGCATTCGCACGGCCGGCCGATAGGCGCACGGGCGCCGGGTATGACAGTCTTCTCACACTCGCCCGGAACCCGATCCGCGGCGGGATGGAGGACGACGATGGATGTCGCGGAGCGCCGTTCGGCGATCGTGTCGCGCGTCGCATCGACCGGCGACGTCGAACTCGCCGGTCTGGCGGCGGAGCTGGGTGTGAGTGCGATGACGCTGCGGCGCGACATCGAGGCGCTGCGCAGCGCAGGGGCCATTCCGCGCCGCGCGTCCGCCCCACGGCCCGAGGGTCGCACCGCCGACGTTCCCGGAGTGCACCTCGATCGTGCCGCCCCGCTCGCCGAGGCGGTGGTCGACGTGCTCGAACCCGGATCCACCGTCATGATCGCGGGGGGCGCCATCGGCCACGGCGTGGCGCGCACCCTCATCGGGCGGGGCCTCGGGCTCACGATCGTCACCCCGTCGCCCGACGTCGCGCTGGTGCTCGCCGCCGACCCGGACACCACCGTGGTCATCGCGGGGGGTCTGCTGCGCGGCGGGGCCGGCATCGCGGTCGGAGCCGACGCCGAGCGTGTCGTTCGCCGCTACAACTACGACACGGCGGTGATCGACGCCGAGGGACTCGACGCCGTCCGGGGTGTCACGGCCGCCGATGCGGACGTCGCCGAGATCCTGCGCGCCGGCATCGACATCGCGCGACGGGTCGTCGTCGGCGCGAGCGCCGCGAGTCTCGGGGTCGTCAACCAGCTCAATGTGACGGCGCCCGACAACCTCGCCCTCGTCGTCACCGACGCCGGCGCGCAGCATCCCGAGGTCGACGCCCTCGCCGCATCGGGCATCGAGGTCGTCGCCCTCGGGTGAGCGCCTCAGACGGTCGGGTCGCCCTTGCTTGACTTGGACCGTCGGTACTCGATGCCGGTGGTCTCGTCGATCGCGATGCGACCGGTCGGCAGGTTCGACAGGTCGGGCGAGATGACGGTGGGCTCGCGGCCCGAGTCCGGCAGGCCGAACGTGTGTCCCTCGTCGACGCCTTCGAGCACCAGCACGGCCTGCGCGCGGCCGAGGGTGCGTCCGACGAAGTAGTCGGGCGACACGATCCACCAGACGATCATGAGCACGACGCCCACCAGGATCGCGCCCACACCGACGACGGCCACCATGCCGATCCCGAAGAACTCGACGTTGTTACCGTCGGCGTCCTGGAGCCAGTCGGGCTGGGCGAACTGGATGAGTCCGTAGACGAACGCGACCGCGAGGATCCCGCCGCCCGCGAGTGGAACGAGCCCGCGCATGACGAAGTTCCGCACGCTCGAGAACAGGGTGCGGCGGTAGAACCAGACGCATGCGAAGCCGGTGAGTCCGTAGTAGAAGGCGATCATGAGGCCGACCGAGCCGATGAGGGCGGTGAGCAGGTTCGGCGAGATCACGGTGAACAGCACGTAGAAGGCGATGGATGCCACGCCCATCCCGATGGTCGCCCAGGTCGGCGTGAGGAACTTCGGGTGGATGCGTGCGAAGCGCGTCGGGATCGCCTTGAACGCCGCCATCGACAGCGCGGTGCGGGCGGTCGGCAGGATCGTCGTCTGCGTGGAGGCGGAGGCCGAGGTGAGGATCGAGAACGCGAGGAGCGCGACCGCCGCCTGACCCCAGAAGCTGTTGCCGAACAGGGTCGGCGCGATGGCCGAGAAGACGTCCGCCGCATTCGACTCCACGCCGAGGCCGATCCCGTCGGTGCCGACGCCCGCGAACGCGATCGCCGCGACCGAGACGAGGGCGTAGGTGACGAGCAGGAGGAGGGTCGAGATGATCGCCGAGCGACCGGGGGTCTTCTTCGGGTTGGCGGTCTCCTCGTTGAGGGAGACCGCGGTGTCCCAGCCCCAGTAGATGAAGATCGCCGTGAGCATGGCCGGCGCGACGACGGTGCCGAAGTCGAGACCGCCGGGCCACAGCCAGCTGAGCGAGGGGGTGAGGGAGCCGTCGACGCCGTTGCCGCTGTAGACGCGGGTGAGGGCGACGACGGAGAAGAGCACCAGCACCACGAGCTCGATGCCGAGCAGGGCGTACTGCAGACGCGCCGAGACCTCGACGCCGAGGTAGCAGATGCCGGTCATGATGACGATCCAGGCGACGCCCGCGACGGTCGACCAGAGCGTGTCGCTCGAGAGCGCCGTGATGTCGCCGTCCTGGGTGATGGTGCCGACGAACGTGAATCCGTACGAGCCCGCCACCTGGGCGAGGTTGGCCATCACGATCACGTCGGCCGCGATGATGCCCCAGCCGCCGAGCCACCCGGCGACGGAGCCGAAGGCGCGCGCCGCCCACGTGAAGGTGGTGCCGCAGTCGGGCTCGGCCTTGTTCAGCTCGCCGTACGCGACGGCGATCATCCACATGGGGATGAACGCGAGCAGCATGATCGCGGGCGCCTTGACGCCGGCGAGCACGGCGCCGCCGCTGGCGACCACGAAGCCGAGGCTCGCCGCCAGGCTGTACGCCGGCGCCGTGGAGGACATGCCGATCACGACGCTTCCGACGAGACCGACAGCCCCCTTTCGCAGGCCTTTGTCTTCTGATCCGGATGTGGGGGCTGTGACGGTCATGTTCGCCTCCGCGCGAGGTGTGATGGATGGATGCGGAGACTCGGTCGGACGCAGGCCCCCAGCGGCCGCCGACCGGGTCGGTGTGTCGTTTCTCTGTTGAGGCCGGCGGCCTCGGTGGATCTGTCGGTGCGGTGGGGCCTTGTGGCCCCGGTGGATCAGATGAGGTTGCCGGCCTCCGTGAGCACGTCACGGAGGATGCCGGTGATCTCGCGGAACTCGCTCGGGCCGATGGTCAGCGGCGGGGCGAGCTGGATGACCGGGTCGCCCCGGTCGTCGGCGCGGCAGTACAGGCCCGCGTCGAACAGCGCCGACGAGAGGAATCCGCGCAGCAGGCGCTCGGATTCGGCCTCGTCGAAGGTCTCTTTGGTGGTCTTGTCCTTCACGAGCTCGATGCCGTAGAAGTAGCCGTCGCCGCGCACGTCGCCCACGATCGGAAGGTCGTGCAGCGTCTCGAGCTCGGCGCGGAACAGCGGCGCGTGGGTCTGCACGTTCTGCAGCAGCCCCTCCTCCTCGAAGATGTCGAGGTTCTCGAGCGCGACCGCGCACGAGACCGGGTGTCCGCCGAAGGTGTAGCCGTGCAGGAACGTCGTGTCGCCGTGGGCGAACGGCTCGAAGACGCGGTCGCTGACGATCGTGGCTCCGAGCGGCGCGTAGCCGCTGGTCAGCGCCTTGGCGCACGTGATCATGTCGGGCTCGTAGCCGTAGTGCTCGCAGGCGAACATCGTGCCGATGCGCCCGAACGCGCAGATCACTTCGTCCGAGACCAGGAGCACGTCGAGTTCGTCGCAGATCTCGCGCACCCGCTGGAAGTAGCCGGGCGGGGGAGTGAAGCATCCGCCCGCGTTCTGCACCGGCTCGAGGAAGACGGCCGCGACCGTCTCCGGCCCCTCGAAGAGGATGGCCTCGCGGATGCGCTCGGCGGCCCAGATGCCGAACGCGGCCTCGTCGGGTCCGGTGAAGCCCATCTCGCCGGCGCGGTACCAGTTGGTGTTGGGCACGCGGAATCCGCCGGGGGTGAGAGGCTCGAACGGCGCCTTCATGGCGGGGATGCCGGTGATGGCGAGGGCGCCCTGCGGGGTGCCGTGGTAGGCGATGGCGCGGGAGATGACCTTGTGCTTGCCGGGCTTGCCCTGCAGCTTCCAGTACTGCTTCGCGAGCTTGAACGCCGTCTCGACGGCCTCGCCGCCGCCGGAGGAGAAGAACACGCGATTGAGGTCGCCCGGGGCGTAGTCGGCGAGTCGCGCCGCGAGCTCGATCGCGGCCGGGTGGGCGTAGGACCACAGCGGGAAGAAGGCGAGCGATTCGGCCTGCTGGGCGCCGATCTCGGCGAGGCGACGACGGCCGTGCCCGGCGGCGACGACGAAGAGTCCGGCGAGTCCGTCGATGTACTCGCGGCCGTGGCTGTCCCACACGCGGTGGCCCTCGCCGCGCACCATGATCGGCACCGGCGCGCCCGCCTGGTTGGCGCCGTGGCGGGCGAAGTGCATCCACAGGTGGTCGCGGCTCTTGCGTTGCAGGTCGTCGTTGTCGAACGGGCCCGACGGGGAGTACCCGCGGGACGCCAGGGTGGGGGGTGCCGAATGCTGACCGGTCATGCCGGAGACGCTAACGGGTGCGACCCCGCATGACAAGGAAAAACGTCGTTGCGGATGTATTTCGCGACGGTTTCGGTTGTCTGAGTAGTTCTATTCAGCGGATAGCGAAGTTTTCGAGATCGATGGCGCGCCCGTCAGCTCCATGGCGACCCACAGCTCGCTGCGCGCGGCGAACCCCGACAGATCCCGCCCGAGCACGTGCTCGGCCAGGGCCACCCGCGCGCGCACCGTGTGGCGGTGCACGCCCAGCAGGCGGGCGGATGCCTCGTGCCCCCCGTCATGCGCGAGCCACACCCGCAACGTCGTGACCAGCTCGGTGCCGTGGGCCGCGTCGTGGGCGACGAGCGGCGCCAGCGTGGCGTCGGCGAGGCGCCGCGCATCGGGCGTCGCGAGGTGCGGGAGCAGTCCCACGTCCGCGACGATCTCGAACCGGCGCACGCGTCCCGTGCCGCGCTCCAGGGCGAGGCGCGCGCGGGACAGGGCGGTCGCAAGGTCGTCGTCCGGTACGGCGGCGACACCCACCCGGAGGTCGAAGGCCTCCGCGAGGTCGGCGGCCACGCGCTCGCCGCCGGTTCCCGCGAGCACGACGATCTGGTCGTCGTCGCGCCCGTAGAACACCTCGACCCCCGGTTCGTCGGCCCGCACGTCGAGCCAGTCGAAGATCGCGGCGCGACGGGAGGAGGCGGCATCCGTCACGGCCACGGTGCGATCGCCGCCCGGCAACGCGCCCCAGACGTCGCGCGCGATGCGGCGGGCGAGGGTGAGATCTCCCGCGAGAAGAGCCTGCAGCACGCCGCGCCGCAGCGCGCCGTAGCCGCGGTCCAGACGCTGGCGCTGCTCGAGTGCGAGGCCGGCCAGCGCCACGACGGCGGTCACGAGTCCGCGTTCCTCCTGGTCGAGGTGCGTCGCGGCGATCACGAGTGCGCCGCGGAGGCGTCCGGTGCGACCGAGGGTCTGCAGGCTGAAGGAGCCGGATGCCGCGTGCAGGGCCGATCCCGTGTTGGCGCCGCGCCGCAGGAGCGTCTGCACCTCGTCGGTCAGTGCCTCGGCGGCGTCGGACGTGAGAGCGTCGACCGGGTGGGCGTGGGTGAGCGCGCCGGAGGCGTCGAACAGGCCGACCCAGGTGCCGAGCTGCCTGGCCAGCTCGTCCACGATCGCGCCGAGTCCGCCGGGCCGCAGCGCCGCGAGGGAGATCGCCCGCTGCGCGGCGAGGGCCCAGCTGCGACGGGCGTATGCCTGGGCGGCGATCGCCTCGGCGTTCGCGCGGGCGACCGCGATGAAGGGGGTGCGGTAGGGCACTTCGACGAGCGGGAGTCCTGCCTCGCGACAGGCCGCCGCGAGCTCGGGCGGGATGCCGGCGCGCACGACCTCGGTGCCGAAGCCGACGGCGACGACTCCGCGGGAGGAGAGTCGTTCGACGTACGCCACGTACTCGTCGGGCTCCGCGGCCGTCGCGAGGAACTGCGTGCCGGTCGTCAGCAGCGCGAGCCCCTCGGACAGGAAGGGTGTGGGGTCGAGCAGGTCCGAGCTGTGCACCCATCGCAGCTCCGCATCGAGCGCGCCCGCCGGCAGGGCCTCCTCGGGCGTCTCGAGCCGCAGGCGCAGCTCGGTGCGCGCCAGCAGCGCGCGCAGGGTCGGGACGTGCGGCTCGGCCATGGGGTCCTCGGCGTTCGGGCGGCGGTGGCGGCATCCGGCCTGTACGGGATGGATGCCGTGATCGTTCCCGTTATACACGCCGTCGAGTGGTGGTCGTCAGTGTCGGCGGCTAGCGTCGCCGACATGAGCACCGCCGACACCCTCACCGTCCCGCTGGGCGGCCCCGCGCTTCCGCAGGAGCGCCGCCTCGTCACCGCGATCCCGGGCCCGCGGTCGCAGCAGCTCCTCGAGCGCAAGGCCGCAGCCGTGCCGGCGGGCGTCGGGCACACCGCCCCCATCCACGCGGTCGCCGCCGGCGGCGGCGTCGTGGTCGACGCCGACGGCAACTCCCTCATCGACCTCGGTTCGGGCATCGCGGTCACCACGGTCGGCAACAGCCACCCGGCGGTGGTCGCCGCCGTCGCGCAGCAGGCCGCGCAGTTCACCCACACCTGCTTCATGATCTCGCCGTACGACTCCTATGTCGCCGTCGCCGAGGCGCTCAACCGGCTGACGCCCGGCGATCACGAGAAGAAGACCGCGCTGTTCAACTCCGGCGCCGAGGCGGTCGAGAACGCGGTCAAGATCGCGCGCAAGTTCACCGCGCGGCCGGCCGTCGTCGCATTCGACCACGCGTACCACGGGCGCACGAACCTCACCATGGCCCTCACCGCGAAGGCCATGCCGTACAAGCTCGGCTTCGGCCCGTTCGCGGGCGAAATCTACCGGGCGCCGCTGTCGTACCCCTTCCGCGACGGACTGTCGGGTCCGGATGCCGCGGCCCGCGCGATCGCGATGATCGAGAAGCAGATCGGCGCGTCGCAGGTCGCTGCCGTGCTGATCGAGCCGATCCAGGGAGAGGGCGGGTTCATCGTTCCCGCCGACGGCTTCCTGCCCGCGCTCGCCGACTGGTGCCGCCAGAACGGCGTCGTCTTCATCGCCGACGAGGTGCAGACCGGCTTCGCCCGCACCGGCGCGATGTTCGCGAGCGAGCTGTTCGATGTCGTCCCCGATCTCGTGACGACCGCCAAGGGCATCGCCGCGGGCCTCCCGCTCGCCGCCGTCACGGGGCGCGCCGAGATCATGGATGCCTCGCACGCCGGGGGCCTGGGCGGCACCTACGGCGGCAACCCGATCGCGTGCGCCGCGGCACTCGCCGCGATCGACGTGTACGAGAGCGACGACCTCGCCGGCCGTGCCCGTGATCTGGGTGAGGTGCTCGTGGCCCGCCTCGAGGCGCTGCGGGCGGCCGATGCCCGCATCGGCGACGTGCGCGGACGCGGCGCGATGATCGCGGCCGAGTTCGTCGACCCCGCGACCGGCGCGCCCGATGCGACGCTCGCCGCCGCCGTCGCGAAAGCGTCGATCGCCGAGGGGGTCATCGTGCTCACGTGCGGCACCTACGGCAATGTCATCCGCTTCCTCCCGCCGCTGTCGATCCCGGACGCCCTCGTGCACGAGGCGTTCGACGTCATCGGCGCGGCCCTCGCGGCGAACTGAGCGCCGATGACCTCGATCACGAAGGACGTCGTCGTCATCGGCGCGGGCGCGGCGGGTCTCACCGCCGCCCACGAGCTGCGCCGCCAGGGGCTGTCGGTGGCGGTGCTCGAGGCCCGCGACCGCGTCGGCGGGCGGCTGTGGACCGACACGGTCGACGGCGCGGTGCTCGAGATCGGCGGCCAGTGGGTATCGCCCGATCAGACCGCGCTGCTCGAGACGCTCGACGAGCTGGGGCTCGAGACCTATCCGCGCTACCGAGAGGGCGACAGCATCTATCGCGGCCGGGACGGCGAGCTGCGCCGGTTCACCGGCGAGCTATTCCCGGTCTCCGAGGAGACGGCGGCGGCGATGACCGCGCTCATCGCACGCCTCGATGCGCTCACCGCCGAGATCGACCCGGATGCCCCGTGGGCGCACCCCGACGCGGTCGCGCTCGACACGATCTCGTTCGAGGCGTGGCTGCGCGCACAGTCCTCCGATGCCGAGGCGGTCGACAACATCGCCCTCTACGTCGCGGCGGCGATGCTCACCAAGCCCGCCCATGCGTTCTCCGCCCTGCAGGCGCTGCTCATGGCCGCGAGCGCCGGGAGCTTCTCGCACCTCGTCGACGCGGACTACATCCTCGACCGCCGCGTGATCGGCGGACTCCAGCAGGTGCCGCTGCTGCTCGCCGAGCGCCTCGGCGCCGATGTGCACCTGGGTGCCCCGGTGCACCGTCTGGCATGGGGTGACGGCGGGGTGGTGGCATCCGCCCCCGACCTCGAGGTGCACGCGCGGTTCGCAGTGCTGGCCCTCGCTCCCACCCTCTTCGAGCGCATCGGCTTCGAGCCGCCGCTGCCCCGGCTGCAGCAGCAGCTGCACCAGCACCTCTCCATGGGGTTCGTGATCAAGGTGCACGCGGTCTACGACCGGCCGTTCTGGCGCGAGGCGGGCCTGTCGGGCACGGCGTTCAGCCCGTACGAGCTCGTGCACGAGGCCTACGACAACACCACCCACGGCGAGAGCCGCGGCACCCTCGTCGGGTTCGTGTCCGACCAGCGCGCCGACGACGTGTTCACCCTCGACGCCGACGAGCGGCGCACCCGTATCCTCGACGCCCTCGCCCGTTACTACGGCGACGAGGCGCGGCATCCCGTCGTCTACTTCGAGAGCGACTGGGGGAGCGAGGAGTGGACGCGCGGTGCCTACGCGGCGAGCTTCGACCTCGGCGGCCTGCACCGCTACGGTCCGCACCTGCGTGCGCCCATCGGACCCGTCCACCTCGCGTGCAGCGACATGGCGGGCGCCGGTTACCAGCACGTCGACGGGGCGATCCGCATGGGTCGCGCCGCCGCCGCCGACATCCTGACCGCGGCCCGCCGGGCCGCCGCCGACTGACCACCACCGAGGAGAGCCCATGAGCGAGTACGCCGTCGTCAACCCCGCCACCGGCGAGACCCTGGCCACCTACGACACCCTCACCGACACCGAGCTGGCCGCGAAGGTCGCCGCTGCGGATGCCGCCTACCGCGCCTGGCGCCTCGCGCCCGTGGCGGAGCGGGCGGCCGCGATCCGGCGGGTGGCCGAGCTCCACCGTGAGCGTCGCGACGAGCTGTCGGCGCTGATCGTGCGCGAGATGGGCAAGCCTCTCGCCGCGGCGGAGGGCGAGGTCGACTTCGCCGCCGACATCACCGAGTTCTACGCCGACAATGCCGGGCGGATCACCGCCGACCAGCCGATCGACATCCTCGGCGAGGGCACCGCGGTGATCCGCAAGGCGCCGATCGGCGTCCTGCTGGGCATCATGCCGTGGAACTTCCCGGCCTATCAGGTCGCGCGCTTCGCCGCACCGAACCTGGTGCTCGGAAACACCATCCTGCTCAAGCACGCTCCGCAGTGCCCCGAGTCGTCGGCCGCGATCGAGCGCATCTACCACGACGCCGGCGTGCCGGTCGGGGGATACACCAACCTCTACATCACCAACGACCAGGCGGCGACCGTCATCGCCGACCCGCGGGTGCAGGGCGTCTCGGTCACGGGATCCGAGCGGGCGGGCGCCGCGGTGGCGGAGATCGCCGGACGCAACCTCAAGAAGGTCGCGCTCGAGCTCGGCGGCTCCGATCCGTTCATCCTGCTCTCGACCGACGACCTCGACGGTGCCGTGAGCGCCGCGGTCGAGGCGCGCCTGGACAACACCGGGCAGTCGTGCAACGCGGCCAAGCGTTTCATCGTGGTCGCCGGTCTCTACGACGCGTTCGTCGAGAAGTTCACGGCTGCGATGACCGCGGCGACGGTCGGCGATCCGTTCGCCGAGGACACCGTGCTGGGCCCGCTCTCGTCGCTCGCCGCGGCGGAGCGCCTGGCCGCCCAGGTCGACCACGCGGTCGCCCAGGGTGCGACGCTGGTGGCCGGCGGCACGCGCGAGGGCGCCTTCTACGCGCCGACCGTGCTCACCGATGTCACCAGCGACATGGACGTCTACCGCGAGGAGCTCTTCGGCCCCGTCGGCGTCGTCTACCGCGTCGCCGGCGAGGACGAGGCCGTCGCGATCGCGAACGACACGTCGTTCGGCCTGGGCTCCTACGTCTTCACGACCGACCCGGCGCAGGCCGAGCGCGTCGCCGACGCCATCGATGCCGGAATGGTCTACGTGAACCTCGTGCTCGCCGACAGCCCCGAGCTGCCCTTCGGCGGCGTCAAGCGCAGCGGCACCTCCCGCGAGATGGGTCTGCTCGCCGCCGACGAGTTCGTCAACAAGAAGCTCGTCCGCGTCGCCGGCTGACCTCACGCCTCCTCGCCGAGGGCCGCACGGCACTCGGCGAGGGCCTCGTCGGCCCACTCGATCTGCTGCGCGGTCCCCCACCGTGTGGCGTCGGCGCGCGCGGCGTGGAACGACACGAGGGCGTCGCCGGGGCGACCCGCCGCCATCGCCGCCCAGCCGGCGTTGTTGTGCAGGGAGACGCGCCAGCGCTGTGTTCGCGCATCGGTGACGTCCTCGAGCGCGGCGAATGCTGCCGCGGTGTGCCGATCGCCGTTCGACGGGTCGGCGATCGCGAGCATGTGCAGGGCATCGACGTACAGGAAGACGAGACCGGCGGATGCCGCGGCATCCGCTGCCCGCCGGAAGTGCACGATCGCGCCCTGAGCGTCGCCGGCCGAGTTGTGCAGTCTTCCGCGCTCGAGCGCGACCCGCACGGCGGCGGCCGGCGCCTGCCCGGTGACCGTGTCGAGCACGGCGTGCGCACGCGCGTACCTCGCCTGCAGGCCGAGCGCGCGGGCGATCTGCGTCTCCAGCTCGGCCCGCTCGTCCTCGTCCGCCGCCGCTGCGGCAGCGGCGACGAGGCGCCCCTCGGATGCCGCGGCATCCCCGAAATCCCACAGCTCGTCGAGCCGCTCCTGTGCGAGGGTCATCCCGGAATCGTAGGCCGCGGAACGCGCCGAATCCCCCTCGTGCGGCGGCGCGATCGGGAGGAGAATCGGGGCATGGACGAGATCGGGGTGGTGGACAGTCTCGACGAGTCGGAGTGCTTGCGGCGCCTGGCGACGCAGCAGCTCGGACGGCTCGTCACGCATATCGGGAACGTGCTCGACGTGTTTCCGGTCAACTACGTCGTCACCGGCGGCGGCGACATCGTGTTCCGCACGGCCGAGGGCAGCAAGCTGTTCGAGCTGACCGTGAACGACGAGGTGCTGTTCGAGGTCGACGACCACACGGACGCCGGCGCATGGAGCGTGATCGTGCGCGGACACGCCCGGCGGCTCGAGACGGAGGCCGAGATCGAGGCCGCCGAGCAGCTCGGCCTTCATCCGTGGGTGCCGACTCTGAAGCGCAACTACGTGCGCGTCACGGCGGCCGAGATCACCGGTCGCGCCTTCGGATTCGCCCCCGAACCGGACCGCTCCGGGGTGCACGTGTTCTGACCCCGGGTCGCAGCGCGCCGGAGGCATGACGTACACTGGAACGTGCAGTAGAAGTCTGCATTCTTTTGCCGTGCCCGAAGATCGGGTGCGAGACCCCCTCCCTCCGGTTGCGGCAGAAGTGCGGGCGCCGAGACCTCCGGGTCTCTAGGGCGGTAGCTCAATTGGCAGAGCAGCGGTCTCCAAAACCGCAGGTTGCAGGTTCGATTCCTGTCCGCCCTGCGCGTCAGCGCAACAGCTGACACAACGATGATCCAGGTGGAGTCAATGGTCCAGGACGAGGCGAAGAACGACGTCGTCGCGAAAAGCGATGCACGCCGCGAGAAGAAGCCCAACATCTTCGCTCGCATCGTCCTGTTCATCCGTCAGGTCATCGCGGAACTGCGCAAGGTCGTCACCCCGACCCGGCAGGAGCTCGTCAAGTTCACAGCCGTCGTGCTGGGCTTCGTCATCGTCATGATGGCGGTGGTCTACGGACTCGACCTCCTGTTCGTGTGGCTGACGACCGTGGTGTTCGGAACCCCGGGCGCCTGAGCGCCGGATCCGCACCGGAGAACTGAGGAAGAACGCACGTGTCTGAAAAGTATGTCGACGACGCCGATTGGGCGACGGCCGCCGAGCAGTCCAGCGAGGACGACGCCGCGCAGGATGGCAACACGCTCGCCGCGGAAGAGGAGTCGGTGACCGCCGCCGAGCAGGTCGCGCTCCACGTCGAGGACGAGGATGACGCGGATTTCGACGACGACGTCGTCGAGATCGACGACCCGGAGGCTGATGCGATCGTGAACGACGCTCTCGAGATCGACGAGACTGCGGAGGCCGAGGCCGCCGCAGAGGTGCTCACCGACGCCGCTGCCGAGGAGGCCGCGGAGCTCGCCCAGGAGGCCGCCGACGAGGTCGCCCCCTACGACGGTCCCGAGCTCGGCGACGACCTCGACGTCGACGCCGATCTCGACCCGGTCGAGGCGTTCCGCACCGAGCTGCGCTCGCTGCCGGGCAAGTGGTACGTCATCCACTCCTACGCCGGTTTCGAGCGCAAGGTGAAGGCCAACATCGAGCAGCGCAAGTCGACGCTCGAGGTCGAGGAGGACATCTACCAGGTCGAGGTCCCCATGGAGGACGTCGTCGAGATCAAGAACGGCCAGCGCAAGATGGTCACCCGCGTGCGCATCCCGGGCTACGTGCTCGTGCGCATGGAGCTCAACGAGGACACCTGGTCGGTCGTTCGCCACACGCCCGGCGTCACCGGCTTCGTCGGCAACGCGCACAATCCGACCCCGCTGCGCTTCGAAGAGGCCTTCACGATGCTGCAGTCGCTCGTCGAGGTGAAGGAGGCGGCCCCCGTCAAGGGCGGCGCCCCCGTCAAGGGCGCTCCGGCCGCGGCCCGCGTCATCCCCGCCGAGGTCGACTACGAGATCGGCGAGACCATCACGATCAAGGAGGGCTCGTTCGCGGGTCTCCCGGGCACCATCAGCGAGATCAAGCCCGAGAGCGGCAAGCTCACCGTGCTCGTCTCGCTGTTCGAGCGCGAGACCCCCGTCGAGCTGTCGTTCGACCAGGTCACCAAGCTCTGACACAGACCACCGCTCCCCGGAATGGCCGGGCTGCGGGAGAGAGGGATGCCGCGAGGCATCCGCTCGTTGAAAGGAAAAGGAAATGGCACCGAAGAAGAAGGTGACCGGCCTGATCAAGCTCCAGATCAACGCCGGCGCCGCCAACCCGGCGCCGCCGATCGGCCCCGCGCTCGGTCAGCATGGCGTCAACATCATGGAGTTCTGCAAGGCGTACAACGCCGCGACCGAGTCGCAGCGTGGCAACGTCATCCCGGTCGAGATCACCGTCTACGAAGACCGCAGCTTCACGTTCATCCTGAAGACCCCGCCGGCGGCGGAGCTCATCAAGAAGGCCGCTGGCGTGCAGAAGGGGTCCAAGACCCCGCACACGGTGAAGGTCGCCAAGCTCACCAAGGAGCAGGTGCGCCAGATCGCCGAGACCAAGCAGCCCGACCTCAACGCGAACGACATTGAGGCCGCATCGAAGATCATCGCCGGCACCGCCCGTTCCATGGGCATCACGGTCGAGGACTGAGGGGGAGCGTCACCATGGCACAGAAGTCCAAGGCGTACGAGGCCGCGAAGGCCAAGATCGACGCCGACAAGTTCTACACCGCCGCTGAGGCCGTCGCGCTCGCGAAGGAGACCGGTTCGGCGAAGTTCGACTCGACCGTCGAGGTCGCGCTGAAGCTCTCGGTCGACCCGCGCAAGGCCGACCAGATGGTGCGCGGCACCGTCATCCTTCCCCACGGCACCGGCAAGACGGCGCGCGTGATCGTGTTCGCGACGGGTCCGGCCGCGGAGGCCGCCATCGCCGCGGGTGCGGACGAGGTCGGCGGCGCCGAGCTCATCGAGAAGGTGGCCGGCGGCTACACCGCGTTCGACGCGGCGGTCTCGACCCCCGAGCTCATGGGCCAGGTCGGTCGTCTCGGCAAGGTGCTGGGTCCCCGTGGCCTCATGCCGAACCCGAAGACCGGCACCGTGACCCCCAACCCGGCCAAGGCCGTCGAGGAGATCAAGGGCGGCAAGATCGAGTTCCGCGTCGACAAGCACGCCAACGTGCACTTCGTCGTCGGCAAGGCCTCGTTCACGGCCGAGCAGCTGGGCGAGAACTTCACTGCCGCGGTCGACGAGATCGTGCGTCTGAAGCCGTCGAGCTCGAAGGGCCGCTACATCCAGAAGGGCGCCGTGTCGACCACGTTCGGCCCCGGCATCCCGCTGGACGTCAACTCGCTGGTCTGATCAGACCGCTTCCGAAAGGCCCTCTCCGTCTCGGAGGGGGCCCTTCGTCGTCTCGGGATGCCGCGGCTCACCCGCCGACGGCGAGGAGGACCCCGAGCGTCACCATGACGACGGCGATCACGGCGTCCAGCACCCGCCACGCGCGCGGTGTCGCGAGCACGGGCGCGAGGAGGCGAGCGCCGTAGCCGAGTGCGGCGAACCAGATGATGCTCGCGACGCCGGCGCCGAGCGCGAACCACCAGCGACCGTCGCCCTGCGAGGACGCGACCGAGCCGAGCAGGAACACCGTGTCGAGGTAGACGTGCGGGTTCAGCCAGGTGAGGGCGAGGGCGGTGCCGACGACGGCGCGACGTCGGGTCGCGGTGAGCGTTCCGGACGAGACGGAGGCCGCGGCATCCGTCGCTGGACCCGTCACTGTCAGCGTCTCGCCCGCCGGTCGCAGCGCCCGTCGGGCGGCGAGCAGCCCGTAGCCGATCAGGAACGCGGCGCCGGCGATGCGCACCGCGATCGCGAGCCACGGCACCCCGTGCAGCAGGAGCCCGATGCCGCTGACGCCGAGAGCGATGAGCGCGAGGTCGCTGAGGGTGCAGACCGCGACGACGGCGAGCACGTGCTCGCGGCGGATGCCCTGCCGCAGCACGAACAGGTTCTGGGCGCCGATCGCCACGATGAGCGAGGAGCCGAGGCCGAGACCGGCGAGGAGGGAGGCGAGCACACCTCGACCGTACGATCCGCCTAGACTTCACGCCAGCTCATGTATCTGTCGCTACATAAGGAGAACTGATGGCCCGTCTCCCGCTGTCGCACGCCGAGACCCTGGCCGTCGTGGTCGAGGAGGGGACGATGGATGCCGCGGCCCGTCGTCTGCGCATCACCCCGTCGGCGGTCAGCCAGCGCATCTCCGCGCTCGAGGCGCAGCTCGGTCAGGTCCTGCTCGTGCGGGGCCGCCCGGCGCGCGCCACGTCCGCAGGCCGGAGCGTCGTGCGCTGGGCGCGGGAGGTGGCGCTCCTCGAGCACGATGCGATGGACGAGCTGGGAGTCGACGGCGCGTCGGCCACGAGCGTGGCGATCGCGGTCAACGCCGACTCCCTCGCGACGTGGCTGCTGCCGGCGCTCGTCGAGCTCACCACGACGCATCCTGTCGTCGTCGACCTGCGACGCGCTGACGAGGACGACACGGCCGATCTGCTCGCCGAGGGGGCCGTGCTGGCGGCCGTCACCACGCGACGGGCGCCGGTGAGCGGATGCCGCTCCCTCCCGCTGGGCACAATGGTCTACGAAGCCGTCGCCGAGCGTACCTTCGCGGAGCGCTGGTTCGCAGGCGGGGCGGCGACGCGCGAGACGCTCGAGCGCGCGCCGGTCGTCGACTTCGACCGGCGTGACGATCTGCAGACACGGTGGCTCGAGGAGCACGGCGCGGACCCGGCGCGCCCGCCCCGGCACTACGTGCCGGCGTCGGTGGAGTTCGCGCGCGCGATCACCTCGGGGATGGGCTGGGGGCTCCTGCCCCGGTCGCAGAGCGGCGATGCCCTGGCCGATGGTCGACTCGTGGCCCTCGGCGGGGCGCCCGCACGGGTGCCGCTGTACTGGCAGCACTGGAATCTGCGCTCGCCACTCGTCGACGCGCTCACGGCACGGGTGCGAGCCGCGGCATCCGTCGCCCTCGACTCGCCCTGACCCCGGGGCGAGCCGCGGTCAGGCCTCGCCGACCTGCAGCACGGTCTTGCCGCGCGTGTGACCCTGCTCGAGCGAGGTGTGCGCAGCGGCCGCGTCGGTCAGCTCGTACACCTTGTCGACGTAGACCTGGATCGACCGGGAGTCGAGCAGGCGGGCGATCGTGGCGAGCACATCGCCGTCGGGGATGTACTTGTAGCTCGTGGCGCGCACACCCGCGGCCCGCGCCGCCTCGGCGTAGCCCGGCCACGATCCGGTCGGCACGAGCACGTACAGTCCGCCGGGGCGCAGCACCTGCAGCGACCGGGTGCCGGTGTCGTCCGCCGCGTTGCCGACGAGGTCGATCACGACGTCGACCTCGGTGAGGACGCCTTCGAAGCGGGTCGAGCGGTAGTCGATCACCTCGGCCGCGCCGAGCTCGCGCAGCCACTGCGCGTTGCCGGCAGACGCCGTCGTCGTCACCCGTGCGCCGAAGTACGCGGCCAGCTGCACGGCGAAGTGGCCGACTCCGCCGGAGCCGGCATGGATGAGGATGCTCTGCCCCTCGTGCGCGTGCGCCGTCTCGACCACGAGCCCCCACGCGGTGAGCGCCGCGAGCGGTACGGCCGCGGCTTCGGCGTGCGACAGCGTGGTGGGCTTGCGCGCGAGCGAGAGGGTCGGCACGACCGCGTACTCGGCGTACGAGCCACCCGTGCGCGGGAAGGCGACGGTGCCGAACACCTCGGTGTCGGGCGGGAAGGGGTGCGCCTCGAACGGAGACGCGACCACGATCCCGCTGAGGTCGAAGCCGAGCGTCGAGGGCAGGGACGGCACGGCGCCAGAGACACCCGCGCCGGCGCGGGTCTTCGCGTCGATGGGGTTGATGCCGGCGGCGACGACCCGCACGAGCACCTCGCTGAGCACGGGGCTCGGCACCGGCACGTCGGCGACATGCAGAACGTCGGGGGCGCCGGTCTCGTCGAAGACGACGGCACGCATGGTCGATGGAGCGGTGAATCCACTCGTCGCGACGGATGTCGCGGAGTGCGCGGCGCGCAGCGGCCTGAATCGCAAGGTCGCTCCTTCCCCCGTGTGTGTCATCGTCGGCAGCACACTGCCCTTGGAGCCTTCAGTCAAGCGCGGCAATGTCTCATCGGTGTTACGGCGGTGCTACCGGGTGGAGAAGGTGCCCTCGGACCCTCCTGGGTGCGTCACAGGGCCTCCCGTCCGCCGGTGCGTCACGCCCCCGGCGCCGCGCGCCCGGCGGGGCTCAGGCCTCGGGGACCTCGCCCGAGGCGAGGGCGTGCAGCAGTTCGGTCAGCTTCTCGATCGACTCGAGCGGCCAGTCGCTGAGGGCGGAGAACAGGCGGCCTTCGAGGGGGCCGCGAGCGGTCTCGATGCGCTCTGCGCCGAGCGGGGTGACCGAGATCACCCGCACCCGTCCGTCGTGCGGATCGGGTGTGCGCTGGATGAGTCCGAGCTCTTCCAGCTCGCCGACCTGGCGGCTGATCATGCCCTTGTCGGCCACGAGCCGCTCCGCGAGGGTCGAGGCGGTGACGGGGCCGCCGCGGGAGATCACCGAGAGGATCTTGAACGTGCCCGGCAGCATTCCGGGGCTCGCGGCCTCGGCGAGTGCGGCGTAGTAGCGGCGGAACTCGCTCGCAAGCTCCGCGAACGCTCCTTCCAGGCCGCGCACCGCCGCCTGACGGACGGGGTCGGCCGTCTCGTCAGGCGCCGGTGCAGCACTCGCCTCGGAGATCACCGGGACACCGTACCGCGCGATGCGTGTGAGTCTGCTGCGGCCGCGGCATCCGCGTCATCGTTCGTCGCGGGCGCCAGCACATCCATCGCCTCGGCGACGGTGACCGTGGCGAGGTCGGCTTCGGATGCCGCGGCCCGCTCACTGTTGGTCATGCGGGTGAGCGGCTTGTTGGGCAGGAACACGATCGCCAGCACGCTGATGATCGCGAACGGCACCGCGATCAGGAACGAGTGCGAGATGCCCTGCGCGTAGACGTCCTCGAAGATCTGGCGGATGCCGTCGGGCAGCGTCGAGACCTGAGGAATCGTGCCGCTCTGCAGCTGCTGGGCGAGCTGGGCGCCCTGCGCTCCGAGGGCGTGCAGGGCGGCGCCGATGTCGGCGGCCCGCGCGGTGACCAGTTCCGCGACCTTCGCGGCGAGAGCGGCACCCATGACCGAGACGCCGATCGTGCCGCCGAGGCTGCGGAAGAAGGTGACCCCCGAGCTCGAGACGCCGATCTGCGACGGGTCGGCGGTGTTCTGCACGACCAGCACGAGGTTCTGCATCGTCATGCCGACGCCGGCCCCGAGCAGGAACATGTAGACCGAGACCACGACGAAGTTGGTGTCGTACGAGATGGTCGACAGCAGGTACGAGCCCGCCACGAGCAGCACGCCACCCACGACGAGGTACGGCTTCCAGCGGCCGAAGCGGCTGATGAGCTGTCCGACGCCGACGGACGCCAGCAGGAGGCCGGCGATCAGCGGGATCGTCATGAGCCCCGCCTCGGTCGGGGTGGCGCCGCGCGCCAGCTGCATGTACTGGGCGAGGAAGACGGATGCCCCGAACATCGCGATGCCGGTGGCGATCGACGCGACGACGGCGAGCGAGAAGGTGCGGTTGCGGAAGAGCGTGAGCGGCACGAGCGGCTCGGCGACGAGCAGTTCGGTCACGACGAAGAGCACCGCGGCCACGACGGCGCCGCCCACCATGAGCAGGGTCGGCAGGCTCCACCAGTCGTACGACGTGCCGGCATTGGTGACCCAGATCAGCAGCAGGGACACGGCCGTGGAGAGCAGCACGATGCCGAGGTAATCGATACGTGCGCGGGTCGACTCGCGTGCCGGCAGGTGCAGCGTGCGCTGCACGATGAACAGGGCGGCCACGGCGAAGGGGAGGGCGACGAAGAAGTTCCAGCGCCAGCCCCAGGCATCCGTGATGACGCCGCCGAGGAGCGGGCCGCCGACCGTGGCGACGGCCATGACCGCGCCGAACAGGCCCATGTAGCGTCCGCGCTCGCGCGGGCTGATGATGTCGGCCATGATGACCTGGCTCAAGGCGGCGAGGCCGCCGGCGCCGAGGCCCTGCACGGCACGGAAGGCGATGAGCATGCCCGGGTTCTGCGAGAAGCCGGCGGCGGCGGTCGCCAGCACGAAGATCAGGATCGACACCTGGAAGAGCACCTTGCGGTTCATCAGGTCGGCGAGCTTGCCCCACACCGGCGTGGAGATCGCGGTGGTGAGCAGCGTCGCGGTCACCACCCAGGTGTACGCGGCTTGATCGCCCGAGAGGTCGTGCACGATGACCGGCAGCGAGGTCGAGACGACCGTCGAGGCGAGCATCGAGACGAACATGCCGAGCAGCAGCCCGATGAGCGCCTCGATGACCTGTCGGGGGGAGCGCGATGTCTCTGCGACGGTCGGAACCGGAGAGGTGATGGTGGCCAAGACGGGGCCTTCCTGTGCGGGTGGGGAGTGCGACACCGTCGGCGCAAAAGTTGACTGAGAGCAACTATATGAATCTCGTTGCGCTGTGTCAACTACTTTGGGCGGGCGCGCTGAAGACCCCGCCGTGGCGGGGGAGTGCGTGCCGGGCTCAGTCCGAGAGCGCGAGCGCCCGGAACGCCTCGCGACCAGCCGCGGGTGCGGCCGCGGCATCCGAGCCGGTGCGCGCCAGCGTCGTGCGGCGATAGAGCTCGTCGATGAGGGATGTCGCCAGCCGCACGAGCTTCGCGATCTCGATGTCGTCGCGCTCGACCCAGGCGCAGCGCGGCTCGTCGCCGACCGGCACGAAGCCGTCGTGCTGCTCCCACGCGACGAGGGTGCGCTCGGCGCCCAGCACGTGCTGCTGCCACCACACCTGACGCAGGTAGGTGCGCGGGATCGACTTCCACGACTTGTTGGTCGTCTTGATCTCGGCGAGGGTGATGCGGCCGCGGTCGTCGATGCCGATGCCGTCGGGGGTCGCGAGGTGCCGCGGCTCGACCACCGCGTGGAAGAGGGCCGTCGAGGGCTGGATGCCGTGGGTCGCCGCCACCCAGGCGGCGATCTCCGGCTCGCGTCGCCGGCCGTGGTCCGTGTAGGCGTTGCCGGAGAAGCGCTGGCCCTGCAGTTTCGCGTCGGCAGCTCGCGAGATGGATGCCGCAGATGACAGGGCCGCGACATCCGTCGCCGTGATGCCGCGGGACCGCGCCCGCACCCAGGCCACGCGATCGCGGGAATCCGCGACGATGCGTGCGGCCAGTTCGGGTGTCACGTGTTCGACCCTACGTCCGGGCCGGGACAGCCGTCGGTCGCGACATGCGAGGGGCTCGACCCGGCGGTGAGGGTTTCTTGGAAATCTGGGAGATCTCTATGAAACAATGAAGAAACATCTGATCCCTAACGTCGCTCCCGTTGCGTGCGCCCGTGTCGCGCGCTCGAGAAGGGGATCCATGTCTGAGTCGTCCGCGCGCACCCGCCGACCTTCCCGCCGCCTCATGCGGCTCGCCGCAGCCGGCGCGGCGCTCGCGCTGGCCATCACAGGCCTCTCTCTCCCGGCCCAGGCGGCCGAGCCGGCGGCCGGAGCGACGACCGCCGGGGACCCGTTGTTCCCGAACGTCGGCAACGCGGGCTACGACGTGCAGAACTACGACATCGCGATGACCTATCGCACCAAGACCGACATCTCGGCCGTCACGACGATCACCGCCATCGCGGCGAGCCCGCTGTCGTCGTTCGCCCTCGACTTCGAGGGCCTGACGGTCGAGAGCGTCCTCGTCAACGGCACCGCGGCGAGCTACGTGCGCGAGAACGACGCCGCGGCCGTGCGGTACAAGCTGATCGTCACCCCCGCGCAGCCGGTGGTCGGCGAGTTCACGGTCGCCGTCGCCTATTCCGGCGCGCCCGTCCGGCACATCGACCACGACGGGTCCTCCGAGGGGTGGGTGCCCACGACCGACGGCGTCACCGCGCTCGGCCAGCCGGTCGGGTCGATGGCGTGGTTCCCGAACAACAACACTCCCGCCGACAAGGCGACCTACCGCATCGCGGTGACGGCGCCCTCGGTTGCAGGTGGCAACCCGCTGGTCGTCGCGAGCAACGGCGAGCTGACGTCGAAGACCGTGGACGATGTCGCCGGCACGACGCAATGGGTATGGACGCAGACCAAGCCGATGGCATCCGAGCTCTCGGTGCTGTCGATCGGTCGCTTCAACATCCTCGAGAGCGACATCGTGCTCGCGAGCGGTCGCACCCTGCACGAGTGGAGCTTCGTCGACCCGACGATCTCCACCAACACGCAGAACACGATCAACACTCGTCGCGCCAGCATCAAGCCGATCATCGACTGGCTCGAGACCAAGCTCGGCCCCTACCCGGGTGCAAGCACCGGTGTGATCGTCGACCGGGTGAGCGTCGGCTATGCACTGGAGACGCAGGACCGTCCGTTCTTCGATGGCAGCATCAGCGCACCCACTCTGATCCACGAGCTCGTCCACCAGTGGCTCGGTAACGAGGTCGCACCGGCCGATTGGTCGCACATCTGGCTGAACGAGGGTGCTGCCGAGTTCTTCACGACCTATTACCAGTACGCGACCAGCACGGCAGTGAACCCGACGACCCCCGAGAACGACAGCTACTCGTCCTGGAACTCGGCGACCTCGTCGCGCTGGACCGTGCCGACGGTGGGCTTCACGGACCCCTCGGAGCTCTACGACTGGCAGGTCTACAACCGCGGCAAGTACACCCTCGGTGCGCTGATGACGGCGATCGGTCGTCAGGCGTTTGACCAGCTGTACGCGGAATGGACCGCTCGTCACGCCGGCGGGTCGGCGACGACCGCCGACTTCATCGCGCTCGCCGAGGAGGTGTCGGGACGTGACCTCGGCGCGTTCTTCCAGGACTGGCTCTACGACACCGACAAGCCGGCGTGGCCGCCGGTATGGTCGGCGAATGCGTCGCTCGTCGTTCCCGACGGCACCACCTATGCCGCCGGAGACCCGCTCACGCTGAAGCTGGCGGTGCAGAGCACCGGTCGGGTGACGCTCACAGGTGGAAAGGTCGTCGTCGACGGCTCGACTCTCCTGCCCGAGATCACCCTGCCGACGCCGCTTCCCGCCGGACTGTCGATCGAGGGAACCGACCTCGTCTGGTCGGTGCCCGACACCCCCACCGGTTCGTCGGCTTCGCTGGATATCCCGTTCACCATCGCCGCCGATTCCTCCGGTGCGCCCGTGGAGTTCTCCATCAGCGCTCCGGGGCTCGGCTCCACGGTGACGTCGGGCGTGTTCTCCTTCACGACCGCGGGACCGGTGAAGCTCACCCTGCTGAACATCAACGACTTCCACGGCCGCATCGACGCCAACACGGTGAAGTTCGCCGGAACCATCGAGACCCTCCGCGAGGCGGGCCGCGACGACCACACGCTCCTCCTGTCGGACGGCGACAACATCGGGGCATCCTTGTTCGCCTCGTCGTACTTCAACGACGAGCCCACGATCGACGTGCTCAATGCGCTCGACCTGGCCGCCTCGGCGGCAGGCAACCACGAGTTCGACAAGGGGTACAGCGACCTCGTCGGCCGGGTGTCGGACAGCGCCGACTTCTCCTATCTGGGGGCGAACGTATACCTGAAGGGAACGACGACACCCGCACTTCCGGAGTACGCGGTGATCGATGTCGCCGGACTCAAGGTCGCGGTGATCGGAGCGATCACGCAGGAGACACCCGCGCTCGTCGCGCCGGGCGGGATCAGCTCCCTCGACTTCGGTGACCCGGTCGCGGCGGTGAACCGCGTCGCCGAGTCCCTCGAGGGCACGGTGGACGTGATCATCGCCGAGTACCACGAGGGCGCCTCCGCGGGCACTCCCGACAACGCCACCATCGAGCAGGAGGTCGCCGCCGGCGGCGCGTTCTCGCGCATCGTCACGGACACGTCGGCATCCGTCGACGCGATCTTCACCGGTCACACGCACAAGCTGTACGACTGGGATGCCCCGGTGCCCGGCACCGATCGGACCCGACCCGTCATCCAGACCGGGAGCTACGGCGAGAATATCGGCAAGGTCGTCATGGAGATCGACCGCACCACCGGTGCAGTGACCGTGGCCCAATCGGGCAACGTCGCGCGGCTGGCGTCGCAGGTGTTCCCGAACGACGCGGCGGCCACCGCTGCGGCCAGCAAGGCGCTCGACGACCAGCTCATCGCACGGTTCCCGCGTGTGGCCGAGGTCGCGACCATCGTCGACGAGACGCTCGCTCAGGCGCGCGTCGTCGGTGAGCAGCCCGTGGGATCGGTGACCGCGGATATCACGACCGCGTTCGCGGGCGGGTCCTATGCGGAGTCCGGCTACGCCGGCGGCAGCCGTGACAACCGCGCCGCTCAGTCCACCCTCGGCAACCTGGTGGCGGACGCGCTGGTGTCGACGCTCGCCGACCCGGACCGCGGTGGCGCCGAGATCGGCGTCGTCAATCCCGGCGGCCTGCGCGCCGAGCTCTACGAGGGCACGGACGGTGTGATCACCTACGCCGAGGCGAACGCGGTGCTGCCGTTCGTGAACAACCTCTGGACGACCACGCTCACCGGCGCACAGTTCACCGCGGCCCTCGAGCAGCAGTGGCAGCCGGAGGGCAGCAGCCGCCCGTACCTCGCCCTGGGGCTCTCGTCGAACGTCAGCTACACGTTCGATGCGACCAAGCCGCGAGGTGAGCGCATCACCGGGGTGTGGATCGACGGGCAGCCGCTGGTGGCGACGAACACGTACCGCGTCGGGTCGTTCAACTTCCTGCTGCAGGGCGGCGACAACTTCACCGCGTTCGCACAGGGCACCTCGACGCGCGACTCGGGCCTCATCGACCGCGACGCGTGGATCTCCTACCTGCAGGCGCATCCGGGGCTCTCGCCCCAGTTCGCGAGTCGTTCGGCCCAGCTCACCGGGGTGCCCGCGTCGGTCATGCGGGGGCAGACGATCGAGTTCGCACTGTCGAGCGTCGACCTCACGTCTCTCGGCAGCCCGCGCTCCACGACCGTCACCCCCCGGGTCACCGGTAGCTCGGCGACGTTCGCGCCCATCCCGGTGACGAACGGCACCGCGAACGTCTCGCTGACGTTCCCCGTCGACGCGACGCCGCAGAGCACGATCGAGTTGACGGTCGCTCCGGGTGGCACGACGGTGGTGGTCCCGATCCAGGTCGCGGCCGGACAGACCGGGCCGATCCCGCCGACCACGACGCCGGTGCCCGCCACCGACGAGCAGCTGCTGGCCGAGCTCGAAGGTCTCATCAGCGTGCCGTCGCCGAACCTGGTCGCGGGCGAGACGGTGGTCATCACCGTCGGCACGCAGTACGCCGGACAGTGGGTCACCGTCTGGCTGCACTCGACGCCCACGCAGGTCGGCGGCTGGTACCAGGTGGCGGCCGACGGCACCATCACGGTCACGCTGCCGGTCGGTGTCAGCGGATCGCACCGGCTCGTCGTGCTCGACGCCTCGGGCAACGTCATCGGATGGTCCTCGGTCGCGCTGAGCCTGCCGCCGGCCACGGGGCTGCCGGCGAGCGGCGCCCTGCCCAAGACCGGCGCGGATGCCTCGTGGCTCGGCGGCGTGACGATGCTCGCGCTCCTTCTCATCGGCGCGGGAGTCATCGCGCGAGTGCGCCCGCAGCGCCGGAGCTGATCCGCCGCATCCACCCGAAGGCCCCGCTGAACACCGGCGGGGCCTTCGGGTTTGGCGGGGGCAGCGGCATCCCGTATGCTGATGTCAAGCCGAAGACCGCCGGTCATCGTCGTGCGCGACAGCGCAGGTCGATCGAAGCTCTGCAACGCAGGGGCCCGCGCAGGTGTACGAACGAACTCCCGATCATCGGGCATGTGAAGCTCCGTGCGCTTGCGCCGGAGCTTTTTTCGTTGCCGGGAAGGTCTCAGGCCGGCGATCCGCCATCGCGGATCGTCACGTGGATACAAGGAGTGGCCATGGCGCAGAAGGAAGCGACGGTCGCCGAGCTCACGAAGAATTTCGAGGACTCGACTGCCGTACTGCTCACCGAGTACCGCGGTCTGACGGTTGCCGAGCTCAAGGAGCTCCGCAACACCATCCGTCAGGACGCGGAGTACGCCGTGGTGAAGAACACGCTGTCCAAGATCGCCGCGAACAACGCGGGGATCACGGAGCTGGACGAGGACTTTGCCGGTCCTTCGGCCATCGCCTTCGTGCACGGTGACCCGGTCGCCGTCGCGAAGGGCCTGCGCGCCTTCGCCAAGGCACACCCTCTTCTCGTGATCAAGGGCGGCTACTTCGACGGTGCCCCCCTGAGCGCGGACGAGGTCAACAAGTTGGCCGACCTCGAGAGCCGTGAAGTCCTGCTGGCGAAGCTCGCCGGTGCGATGAAGGCCTCGCTGTTCGGTGCCGCTTATCTCTTCAACGCCCCGCTGTCGAAGGCCGTTCGCACGGTCGACGCGCTGCGTGAGAAGCAGGAGTCCGCGGCCTGAGTCGGCCCGCGGTGGACAAACCCCAATCAAGGAGAAACATCATGGCAAAGCTCAGCACTGAGGAGCTGCTCGACGCCTTCAAGGAGCTCACGCTCATCGAGCTCAGCGAGTTCGTCAAGAAGTTCGAGGAGACCTTCGAGGTCACCGCCGCCGCTCCGGTCGCCGTCGCGGCCGCTCCGGCCGCCGGTGGCGCCGGTGGTGCCGCCGAGGAGGTCGAGGAGAAGGACTCGTTCGACGTCATCCTCGAGGCTGCCGGCGACAAGAAGATCCAGGTCATCAAGGTCGTCCGCGAGCTCACCTCGCTCGGCCTCGGCGAGGCCAAGGCTGTTGTCGATGGCGCCCCCAAGGCCGTCATCGAGGGCGCCAACAAGGAGGCCGCCGACAAGGCGAAGGCCGCTCTCGAAGAGGCCGGCGCGACGGTTACCCTCAAGTAATCCCGCTGCTCTCAGCTCCGAAGGCCCCCGGCACTGCGCCGGGGGCCTTCGTCCTGTCCGGAGCGATGTGCTGATGGCGGATACCTCGTCCCGCCGATATGCGCAGTGCGCGACGCATCTATAGCGCAGAGTCTGGAGTTCGCGCATGAGAGAAATCTCATCGACCGTTCACACACTCGTCACAGAAATGTCGTCCTGACCAACATCGGGTCTCTTAGCCTCACAGGGTTGCTCTCAGCCCTGAACTAGGAGACTCATGTCCATTTCCCAGCCACGCAGGAGAGCGCTCGCCATCATCGCGGGCGCATCCCTCCTCATCGGCATCGCAGCGCCCGGCACGGCGCTCGCGGCCTCGGCGGCAGAACCCGCCCCGGCCGACGTCATCATCAACGAGGCCTACCTCAAGGGCGGCAGCGCCGGCGCGCCCTTCACCAACAAGTTCATCGAGCTCTACAACGCCGGAGGGACCGCGCAGAACCTGACCGGTTGGTCGCTCCAGTACCGGTCCGCGTCCGGCACCGGCGTGGCGACGACGGTCACCCTCTCGGGCACGATCAACCCGGGTTCGTACTTCCTCGTGCAGGCCGCCTCGAACGGCGCCAACGGCGTCGCGCTGCCCACGCCCGATCAGGTGACGAGCTTCAACCCCGGTGGACAGAACGGCGTGCTCTGGCTCTCCGACCAGTCCTCCCCCCTCACCCTCACCCCGGGCTCGGTGGTCGGCACCCCGGGCGTCGTGGACCTCCTCGGCTACGGCAGCGGCAACACGTTCGAGACCAAGGCCGCCCCCGACGCCGGCGGCAACACCACGCCCAACGCCTTGACGCGCACGGGCTTCGTCGACACCGACGACAACTCCACGGACTTCACGGTCACGACGACCGTCACCCCCCAGAACTCCGGCTCGGGCAGCACACCGAACCCGACCGACTCTCCCAGCGCCTCGCCCTCGCCGACCGCATCGAGCACGCCGACGCCCACCACGTCGCCCACCACGGCGCCGGGTGAGATCACGCCGATCTCCGCGATTCAGGGCACCGGCGACACCTCACCGCTCTCCGGTCAGACCGTCACCACCCGCGGAGTCGTGACCGCGGCCTACCCGACCGGCGGCTTCAACGGCTTCTACATCCAGACCCCCGGCACCGGCGGCGCCATCGACTTCGGCACCCACACCGCATCCGATGCGGTCTTCGTCTTCGGCTCGGCCGCGACGGCGAAGGTCTCCGTAGGCCAGTATGTCGAGGTCACCGGAAGCGTGACCGAGTACCAGGGGCTCACCGAGATCAACGGCACCGCCAATGGCACGACGGTCTTGTCCGAGACGGCGCCGGCGCCCGTCGCGGCTGCGACTGTCGCCTTCCCCGCGACCGACCAGCAGCGCGAGTCGCTCGAGGGCATGCTGATCCTTCCCCAGGGCGACTACACCGTCACCAACACCTACTCGACGAACCAGTACGCCGAGATCGGTCTGGCAACCGGCACCACCCCGCTGATCACGCCGACGGAGATCGCCCGACCCGGCACCGCCGCGTACGCGCAGGCCGTGGCGGACAACGCCGCCCGGGGTGTGACGCTCGACGACGGGGCATCCATCAACTTCCTCAGCTCCGCGAACAAGAGCATCGCGCTCCCGTACCTGAGCGATCACGACATCACCGTCGGTGCTCCGGTCACGTTTGCGAAGCCTGTCGTGCTCGACTATCGCAACAGCACCTGGAAGTTCCAGCCCACCGCGCAGCTCCTGGCGGGGGGAGACACCTCGTTCGTGGCCATCGCGGACGGGCGTCCCACGAGCGCACCGAACGTCGGCGGCGACATCCAGCTCGCCAGCTTCAACGTGCTCAACTACTTCACCACCACGGGCGCCGACTATGTCGCCGCCGGCAACACCTGCTCGTTCTACACCGATCGCGCGGGCAACAACGTGACGGTGAACAACTGCTCGGGATCGGGCCCGCGCGGCGCCGCCGACGCAGCGAACCTGAAGCGTCAGCAGGACAAGATCGTCGCGGCGATCAACGGGCTGGGCGCCGACGTGGTCTCGCTCGAGGAGATCGAGAACTCGTCCAAGTTCGGTAAGGACCGGGATTCCGCGCTCTCGACGCTCGTGAACGCGTTGAACAGCGCCCTCGGATCCGAGCAGTGGTCGTTCGTGCCGTCGCCGGCAGCCGATGCGCTCCTGCCGCTCGACCAGCAGGATGTCATCCGCACGGCGTTCATCTACAAGGCATCGCTGGTCAAGCCGGTCGGCGCCTCCGTCGTGCTCAACGACAGCGCCTTCTCGAACGCGCGCCAACCACTCGCCCAGGCCTTCACGGCGGCCGACGGCACCTCTGCGCAGTTCATCGCCATCGTGAACCACTTCAAGTCGAAGGGGTCGGGAACGGGCGCGGACGCGGACCAGGGCGACGGCCAGGGCGCGAGCAACGCATCGCGTGTGGCTCAGGCGCACGCGCTCGTGGCGTTCGCCGATGGGCTGAAGACGTCCGTCGGCACCGACAAGGTCTTCCTGCTGGGCGATTTCAACTCCTACAGCCAGGAGGACCCGATCAAGGTCATCACCGACGCGGGCTACATCCAGCAGGGCGCCGAGGAGTACACCTACTCGTTCAGCGGCCAGTCGGGTTCGCTCGACCACATCTTCGCGTCGCCGTCGGCTCAGGCCGCGGTCACGGGTGCGCACGTGTGGAACATCAACGCAGGTGAGTCCGTGGCGCTGGAGTACAGCCGCTACAACTACAACGCGACCGACTTCTACCGTGCCGACGCATTCCGATCGAGCGACCACGACCCGCTCGTGGTGGGTGTGACGCTGTCGCACAAGATCGAGCTCAACCTCCTCAACATCAACGACTTCCACGGGCGCATCGACGGCAACACCGTCGCGTTCGCGGGAACCGTCGAGGAGCAGCGCGCCGCCTACGGCGAAGGCAACACCCTCCTGCTGTCGGCCGGTGACAACATCGGTGCCTCGCTGTTCGCCTCCGCGGTCGCCGAGGACAAGCCGACCCTCGACGTGCTCAACGCGCTCGACCTGGCGGCGTCGGCTGTGGGCAACCACGAGTTCGACCGCGGCTACGCCGACCTCTCCGGTCGCGTGCAGGATGCGGCGGACTTCCCGTATCTCGGCGCCAACGTCTACAAGGCGGGCACCAGCGAGCCGGCGCTTCCCGAGTACACCATCGTCGACGCGGGTGGCCTGAAGGTCGCGGTCATCGGCGTCATCACGCAGGAGACCCCGAGCCTGGTCGCTCCCGGCGGCATCACCGGACTCACCTTCGGTGACCCGGTCGCGGCCGTGAACCGCGTCGCGGCGGAACTCGCCGGCACGGTCGACGTGATCGTCGCCGAGTACCACGAGGGAGCGGGGGCGGGAACCCCGGAGAAGGCGACGCTTGACCAGGAGGTCGCGGCCGGCGGTGCGTTCGCGGACATCGTGACGAAGACCTCGTCCAGCGTCGACGTCATCTTCACCGGCCACACCCACAAGCAGTACGTGTGGGATGCCCCGGTCCCGGGTGTCGAAGGCAAGACCCGCCCCATCGTTCAGACCGGCAACTACGGCGAGAACCTCGGACAGGTCGTGCTCTCGATCGACGGCGCGTCCCATGACGTGCTCGGCTACACGGCACGCAACATCTCCCGCTCGACCACCCCGGCGGCCACGCTGATCTCGACCTACCCCCGGGTGGCCGAGGTCAACGCGATCACGAACGCTGCACTCGCGAGCGCGGCGGCCATCGGCAACCAGCCGAAGGGATCGGTCACGGCGGACATCACGACGTCGTACACCGGTGGCAGCTACGTCGACGGGAAGTACGCAGGCGCCACCGCCCGCGACAACCGTGCCGGCCAGTCCACGATCGGAAACCTCGTGGCCGACTCTCTCGTCGCCTCGCTCGGCTCGGCCGATCGCGGCGGCGCCGAGATCGGTGTGGTCAACCCCGGCGGTCTGCGCGCCGAGCTCTTCTACGCTCCGGATGGCACGATCACCTACGCCGAGGCGAATGCGGTGCTCCCCTTCGTGAACAACCTCTGGACGACGAGCCTCACTGGCGCGCAGTTCAAGGCCGTGCTCGAGGAGCAGTGGCAGACCAACGCCGACGGCACGATCCCGTCGCGTTCCTACCTCCAGCTCGGGCTGTCGAAGAACGTCTCGTACACGTTCGACGCGACCGCGGCGCGGGGCAGCCACATCACGGGAATCTGGATCGACGGCAAGCCGATCGACCTCGCGGCCTCGTACCGCATCGGTTCGTTCAACTTCCTGCTGCAGGGCGGCGACAACTTCCGCACCTTCGCTCAGGGCACGAACACGCGCGACTCGGGTCTGATCGACCGTGACGCGTGGATCAGCTACCTCGAGACGCATCAGCCGGTCTCGCCGGACTTCGCCAGCCGTTCGGCGCAGGTTCTCGGTGCGCCGACCACTGCGGTCTCGGCAGGCGACCAGGTGTCGTTCACGGTGTCCGCGATCGACATGACGTCGCTCGGCTCGCCGCTGAACACCACGCTGGAGTACGCGGTCGCCGGCAGCGCGGCGACGTTCACGCCGGTCGCGTTCGTCAACGGGACCGCCACGGTGTCGTTCACGGTTCCGCTCGATGCTCCGGCGTCGACGTCCGTGGTGCTCACCTCACCGGCATCGGGAACCAAGGTCACCGTGCCGCTCACGGTCTCGAACGGCACGGGCCTGCCCGGCACGGGACCCGGAACGGAGGTCCCCGGCACCACTCCGCCGTCGATCATCCCGCTCCCCGTCCCGGATGCCGCGCTGACCGCCGCGCTCGAGGGCAAAATCTCCGCGAGCGACACCACTCCCTCCGTCGGGGATGCGGTGAAGATCTACGTCGGCGTCGAGCACGCCGGCGAGTGGGTCACGGTGTGGGTGCACTCCACCCCGGTGCGCATCGGCACGTGGTTCCTCGTCGATGCGAGCGGTTACGTCACCGTCACCATCCCCGCGGGGGTCTCCGGCGCCCACAGTCTGGTCGTCCAGGACGCTGACGGGAACGTCATCGGCTGGCAGGCCGTGACGATCGCCGACCCGTCGCTCGCGGCTCTGCCGCGCACCGGCGGTCAGGATCTGCAGTGGCTGCTGTGGGCAGGCGTCTTGCTCCTCGGGGCCGGTGCCGCCGCACGGATGACGGTGCGCAACCGTCGCAGCTGAGGCATCCGCCATCGCGCTGCCCGTCCCCGGTTCGCCGGGGGCGGGCAGCGTCGTCTGCGCTCAGGCGCCGGAGGTCGCGGGCGCCGTCGTCGAGGATCGCACCACGAGCCGCGTCGGCAGTTGCAGCCGGTCGGGCACGTCCGTGTCGCCGTCGATGAGCGAGAGCAGGGTGCGCGCGGCGAGCTCGCCGAGCTCCTCGGGGTGCTGCACGATCGTGGTGAGTCCGAACATCTCGGCGTAGTCGTGGCCGTCGACGCCGACGACGCTCAGCTGGCCCGGCACGGGCACGCCCAGTCGGCGCGCCGCGATGATCGCACCGATCGCGATCTCGTCGCACGCCGCAACGATCGCCGTGGGGCGCGACTCCATGTCGGCCAGCAGCGGCACGGCGGCCGCGTAGCCGTCCGTCACGGTGAGGGTCGAGGGCGTCGAGCGCATGGATGCCTCGAGCCCGGCCTGTCTCATCGCCTGCTCGTAGCCGATGCACCGGTCCGCGACATCGCGTGCGCGGGGGGAGTCGTAGGGCGTCACCCCGAGGAAGGCGATCTCGCGGTGGCCGAGCGTGATCAGGTGCTGCGTGATCATCCGCCCGATCGCGATGTTGTCGATGCCGATCGTCGGAATTCCGTTGAGCCCGTTGCCCACGCACAGGGTCGGCTTGCCGATGCCGATCAGCTTCTCGATGTCGTCGTCGTCGGGTTCGAGTGCCACCGCGAGCACGCCGTCGAATCGTTTCCGGGCCAGGAAGAAGCGGTACATGCTCTCGCGATCCTGAGACGCGGGCTCAGCGACGTAGAGCGTCAGGTCGTAGCCGGCCGGGATGAGCGCGCGGGTGATGCCCTCGATCATCGAGCCGAAGTACCACCGGTTGACCCTCGGCACGATGACGGCGATCGTGCGCGTGCGACCCGTTGCGAGGCCGGCGGCGTTGGCGGACGCCACGTAGCCCAGAGTGGTGGCGGCATCCGTCACCTTCTTGCGCGTCTCCTCGGAGACATAGCCGCCCCCGCTGAGCGCGCGGCTCGCAGTGGACTTGGAGACCCCGGCCAGGCGGGCGACGTCGGCGATGCCGCTCACTCTCGATCCCTTCATCGTCGACGGGTTCGTGCGACCGGTGGTCGCGGGACTTTCCGTCGCAGTCTAGATGATCACAGAAACTTTAGGGAACCGGTTCCACATGGGACGGCGATTCACAAAGGGGAAATCGGCGCGATATGAGCACCAGAACCTGGAATCACCGCACGAATAGTGGGGTTTATGGATTCGTGACCGGCGCTGGTTGTGGATCGCGTGAACTTCGAATACGGTGCTGTGGAACCGGTTCCGGGGGAATCGGTATGTGAGACGGAAGAATTCCGTGCACTCAAGGAGGAGGAATCACATGGCAACACTGCAGCGGCGCCACGTCCTAGCGCCGGTCGCACTGATCGGAGCCCTCGGGCTCGGTCTGGTCGGGTGCGCCGAGGGCAGCCCCAGCAGCAGCTCCAGCGATCTGTCGGGTCAGACCGTCAAGATCTCGGGCGGGATCACCGGGTCGGAGGCCGACCTGCTGAACCAGTCCTTCACGCAGTTCACCGCCGACACGGGCATCAAGGTCGAGTACACCGGCGACAAGAGCTTCGAGGGAAACATCGTCACCAAGGTGACCGGTGGCTCGGCGCCCGACATCGCCATCGTGCCCCAGCCGGGTCTGCTGAAGACCCTGGTCGGCACGGGCGACGTCAAGAAGGCGTCGGACACCGTCTCGGCCAACGTCGACAAGTACTGGTCGAAGGACTGGAAGACGTATGGCACGGTCGACGGCACGTTCTACGCCGCGCCCATGCTCGCCAACGTCAAGGGCTACGTCTGGTACTCGCCGGCGAAGTTCAAGGAGTGGGGCGTCTCCGTCCCCAAGACCTGGGACGACCTGCTCACCCTGACCAAGACCATTCAGCAGAAGACCGGCCAGGCTCCCTGGTGCGCCGGCTTCGCCTCGGGTGACGCGTCGGGCTGGCCCGGCACCGACTGGATCGAGGACCTCGTCCTGCGTCAGTCCGGCCCCGACGTCTACGACCAGTGGGTCGCCGGCACGGTGAAGTTCACGGATGCCCCGATCAAGAGCGCGTTCGACGCGGTGGGTCAGATCCTCCTGAACCCCCAGTACGTCAACGCCGGCTTCGGAGATGTGAAGAGCATCAACTCGACCGCGTTCGCCGACGTCGCCGCCAAGGTCGCCGACGGCAGCTGCGCGATGACGCACCAGGCGTCGTTCCTCTCGTCGAACTTCCTCGACGTGAAGACCGCCTCGGGTCAGACCCCGAAGGTCGCCCCCGACGGTGACGTCTACGCGTTCATCCTCCCCGGCATCACCGAGGGTGCGCAGTCGGTCGAGGCCGGCGGCGAGTTCGTCGCGTCGTTCAGTGACTCGGCGGCCGTGCAGAAGGTTCTCGAGTACATGTCGAGCCCCGACTTCGCGAACGCCCGCGTCAAGCTCGGCGGCGTGATCTCGGCCAACAAGGGCGCCGACCCGAGCCTGGCCTCGAGCGCGTTCCTCACCGACGCCATGAAGACGCTGCAGGACCAGAACACGGTCGTGCGTTTCGACGCGTCGGACCTGATGCCCGCCACGGTGGGTTCGGGCTCCTTCTGGAAGGGCATGGTCAGCTGGATCGACGGCAAGCCGACCGACCAGGTGCTCAGCGACATCCAGGCCGGCTACAACAACTGATCGCCTGACGGCGGCAGGCCGCCCGTGAGGGGGTCGCTCTTCGGAGCGGTCCCCTCACGGCGCGGTTTCCGCCCTGAATCGAGGGAGAGACGATGTCGTCGCATCCGATGACCGCGAACACGCAGACGCCCCGCGCGGGCGGTACGCGTCGCGTCGCCACCATCATCGCGATCATCGCCGCCGTGGCGGTGGTCGCGTTTTTCGTCCTGCTGGTGACAGGACCCCACGTCGAGAACGCCCGACCGACGACGCTCGGCTTCTCGCTCAACAGCTTCTTCCAGTGGATCGGCAACCTGAATCCGCTGCTGCAGATCCCGATCATGCTCGCCGTCGCGCTCGCGGTGGTCGGCGTCATCCTGCTGCTCATCGAGTACGCCCCCCGTGCGGGGCGCGGATACTTCTGGCTGCGACTGGCCGCGTGCTTCGTGCTGCCGGTGATCGCCTTCATGCTGCTGCGTCCGTACCAGAACGCCGTGCTCTGGGTCGTGGGTATCGCCCTCGGCCTCGGCGCCCTCCTGTTCTTCGCGGACTACCGGGCTCGCGAAGGCGCGGGCTACCTGTTCCAGCTGATCATCTTCCTCACGCCGGCAGCGCTTCTGCTTCTGCTTGGCCTGATCTACCCGGCGATCAGCACTATCTACCAGTCGTTCTTCGACAAGACGGGCAAGTCGTTCGTCGGGCTCGACAACTACATCTGGACCTTCACGAACCCGGAAGGCTTCTGGTCGGTCATCAACACCCTCATCTGGGCTCTCGTCACACCGGTCGTTTCGACGGCGCTCGGCCTCGCGTACGCCGCCTTCATTGACCGTGCACGCGGCGAGAAGATCCTCAAGGTGCTCGTGTTCATGCCGATGGCGATCTCGTTCGTGGGTGCCGGCATCATCTGGAAGTTCATCTACGACTATCGGCAGGGCGACCAGATCGGCCTGCTGAACGCGATCATCACCGGGCTCGGGGGTCAGCCGGTGCCCTGGCTCGACACGGCGCCACTGGTCAACACGATCTGCCTGCTCATCGTGTTCATCTGGACGCAGACCGGGTTCGCCATGGTCGTGCTCTCCGCCGCGATCAAGGCCGTGCCGACCGAGCAGCTCGAGGCTGCGCAGCTCGACGGCACGAACGCGTGGCAGCGGTTCATCAACGTGACGGTGCCCGGAATCCGCTCGTCGCTGGTCGTCGTGCTCACGACCCTGACGATCGCCGCACTGAAGGTGTACGACATTGTGGCGGTGATGACCGGCGGTCGGTCGGACTCGACGGTGCTCGGTTTCGAGATGGTGAACCAGCAGCAGCGGTTCCAGAGCTACGGGCACTCGTCGGCCCTCGCCGTCGTGCTGTTCCTCATCGTGCTGCCGCTGATCATCTACAACGCGCGACAGCTGCGCAAGCAGAAGGAGGTGCGCTGATGGCCGTCATCGACGCCCAGCCCGCATTCGACGCCCGTGCGGCCCGCCGTACGGCGCGAGAGACCCGCCGCAACGAGAACCTGGCGCAGAAGAAGCTGACCTCGAAGCGAGCCACTCTGATCGCGATCCTCATCGCGATCCTGTGGACGATCCCGACGTTCGGCCTGTTCGTCACCTCGTTCCGCCCCGGGGCCGACAGCCAGTCGACAGGGTGGTGGACGGTCTTCGTCAACCCGAGCTTCACCCTCGACAACTACTTCGAGGCGCTCACCTCGGGCGGTACGGCGCTCACCCTCGGGCAGTCGTTCATCAACTCGCTCGCGATCACGATCCCCGCCACGGTCATTCCGATCGCAGTCGCCTCGCTCGCCGCGTACGCGTTCGCGTGGATCGACTTCAAGGGCCGCAACATTCTGTTCGTGTTCGTCTTCGCGCTGCAGATCGTGCCGATCCAGATGGCGCTCGTGCCGCTGCTGAGCCTGTTCTCACGGGGTCTCGAGATCGGGGGAGTGGCGGTGTTCCCCGGCTTCGAGCTGAGGGATGTCGACCACAGCTTCGCGACGGTGTGGATCGCGCACGCGATCTTCGGCCTGCCGCTGGCGATCTTCCTGCTGCACAACTTCATCGCGGAGATCCCGGCGGAGCTCATCGAGGCTGCGCGCGTCGATGGCGCCGGGCACGGCCAGATCTTCTTCCGGATGATCCTGCCCCTCGCGATGCCGGCGATCGCCTCGTTCGCGATCTTCCAGTTCCTCTGGGTCTGGAACGACCTGCTCGTCGCGACTATCTTCGCTCCATCGAGTTCGCTGCCATTGACACAGACATTGAACTCGCTATCCGGCTCGTGGGGCTCGAAGTGGTTCCTGCAGTCCGCCGGTGCGTTCATCTCGATCATCGTTCCGCTGATCGTGTTCTTCGCGCTGCAGCGCTTCTTCGTGCGCGGCCTTCTCGCCGGATCGACGAAGGGCTGACCCGACCGCACGGAACGACGGGCCGGTGGAGGGGTTCCCTCCACCGGCCCGTCGTTCGCGCGTCGACGGTCGCCGACTGTGGATAACCCCTGGTCATGCCGGTGTACTCGTCTACCTTGGGGCGCATGTCGCAGGCTCCCCGTCGCACCGCTATCGCGTTGATCGCCGCGCTCACCGCGGTCGTCATGAGCGGATGCGGCGCCCCCGCGCCCACCCCGACGCCGACGGCGTTGAGTGAGGCGGAGGCCTATGCCGCGGCGGAGGCGACGTATCGGGCGTATGTCGACGCGTTGAACCGTGTGGACCTCTCCGATCCCACGACATTCGAGCCCGTGTTCGCGTTGACGACCGGTGAAGCGCTTGCCGCGGACCGAAAGACCTTTTCCGACATGCACGCCCGCGCCTACTCGGTATCCGGTAACACTCGCGTTCAGTCGATAGTCGACCGTCGGTTTGATAGTTCGACCGGAGTTGTCGAGCTTGCCGTGTGTCAGGACGTCTCACAAGTGCACGTCGTGGACGAGTCGGGGAACAGTGTCGTAAGTCCGGACCGCCCGGACATCCAGCAGATGCGCTTAAGAGCTGCGCCCCTCTCCTCCGGAGCTACTCGAGCTCTGATCACTTCTTTCGGGCCCGACGAATCAGGCGTGAAGTGCTAGCTCTGACACTCGCGATCTCAGTCGTCGTTGCTGCCGGTCTCACAGCTTCCGGCGTTCAAGGGCAGAACTGTGGAGCGGGCGCCTGGACAGGGCCGTGTGTCGCGAACTCCGGCACCAAGGTAGACCTCGTCGAGCAGCGCGCGCCGTCGGGCGATGCGGGGTCGACGTGGGTGCCTCGCCACTCGCAGTCTGATGATCGGTCGGGCCTGGGCCCGGTGAACTACACGAACGCGACGCCGTTGCAGAGGGTGGGCGACCTCTCGAACCAGGTGGACTGCGGGTTGGCGATGTGTCTGGACCCTGCTCAGCCGGTCGATCCGGGCGCGCCGACGGTGACCGCCGCGGATATCGCGTCGTTCCGCCCCGACCCGAGCGAGCTGGCGAGTGAGCCGACCGGCGTCGGGATCGTCGGGCTGCCCGCGAACATTCTGACCGGCACGCGTGCCCATGTCGTCGCGGGCACCCTTTTCGACGTGCCGGCGCAGGTGCGTTTCACACCGGCCCGGCACCTGTTCACGTACGGCGACGGTTCTTCCCGCACCACCGTGTCGGCCGGCTCGACGTGGGCGGCCCTCGGCGTTCCGCAGTTCACGCCGACGGCCACGAGCCACGTCTACGGCGCCCGCGGCGAGTACACGATCACCCTCGAGACGTCTTACGCGGCCGAGGCAACCTTCGACGGCGTCACCTGGATCCCGGTCGACGGTCTCGTGACTCCGGAGGCAACGACCGCGCCGATCCAGGTGCTCGAGGCGCGCACCGCGCTGGTCGGCCAGACCTGCGTCGAGAATCCCCGCGCAGCCGGCTGCTGACTCGAAGCTCACCTCCTTCTCCACCGGCCCGTCGTTCTTCCGTGATCCGGCGTGGATTGTGGATAACCCCTGGTCGCGGGGGTGAACTCGTCTACTTTGGGCCGCATGTCGAAGGCTTCTCGTCGCATCGTTCTCGCGCTGGTCGCCGTCGTGACGGCGACCGTGATGAGTGGATGCGGCGCCCCCGCGCCGTCCCCCACCCCGACGCCGACGGCGTTGAGCGAGGCGGAGGCGTACGCCGCCGCGGAGGCGACGTACCGGGCGTATGTGGACGCGTTGAACCGGGTGGATCTCGCTGACCCTGCGACGTTCGAGCCCGTGTTCGCACTGACGACCGGGGAGCTCAACGAGATAGACCGACGCGACTTCAGCCAGCTCCACGCGGACGGGATCACTTTCATTGGTGCGAACGTCGTTCGCAGCGTGACGCCGGTCGACCACTCGAACGGTCGTGTTGATCTCGGAGTCTGTTACGACGTATCAGCCACTGACCTTGTGACGTCAACCGGCGATTCGATCGTTGATGCGGATCGGATCGGGGTTCAAGCGCTCCAAGTCTCGCTCCAGCCGTCATCGTCATCGTCAACGTTTTACGTGAGCCGCGTCGGTGCGTGGACGAGCGAACAGTCGTGCTGAGACTCGCCGCAGTCATGGTGGCAGCAGCGATCCTCAGCGGGGCTGCTGCAGACGGCGACAGTGCTGGGGTGGGCTCGTTCGGTGCCAACCGGTCCACGGTCAAGAACTCGGGCACGCAGGTGGATCTCGTGGAGCAGCGTGGCGAGTCGGGCGATGCTGGCTCGACGTGGGTTCCGAGTCGTGCGCAGTCGGATGATCGATCGGCGCTGGGTCCGGTGAACTACGCGAATGAGACTCCGATTCGCCGGGTCGGTGATCTGTCGAATCAGGTGGACTGCGGTCTGGCGATGTGTCTCGACCCCGTAGCGCCCGCGGACCCGGGCTTGCCGACTGTGACGGCGGCGGATATCGCGTCGTTCCGGCCCGACCCGAGCGAGCTGGCGAGTGAGCCGACCGGGGTGGGGATCGTCGGGCTCCCCGCGAACATTCTGACCGGCACGCGTCCCCATGTCGTCGCGGGCACACTTTTCGACGTGCCGGCGCAGGTGCGTTTCACACCGGCCCGGCACCTGTTCACGTACGGCGACGGTTCTTCCCGCACCACCGTGTCGGCCGGCTCGACGTGGGCGGCCCTCGGCGTTCCGCAGTTCA
>Ga0209915_1000721_pt1 | contig 63773 bp, 68 predicted proteins | sample ThiBiot_750_plan_FD_183952 | JGI IMG/M metagenome (GOLD analysis project Ga0209915, IMG submission 183952) | Wastewater bioreactor microbial communities from Cape Town, South Africa - Thiocy_cont_750_plan (SPAdes) | ecosystem: Engineered > Bioreactor > Thiocyanate-remediating > Anaerobic-Aerobic... | reverse complement strand
TAAGTTGGCTGTTCTTTAAGCGGTCTCTTGCTTCACATTTTATAAAGGACATCTTGCATCGCTCTTACTTTGTAAAATCTCCTCATTATATCCTCGCTCTCCTCATCCCTCAATTATGCAATGGTCTCTAAGAGTGAGTCAATATATTCTAAATCAATCCCAACTTCATGATGAGGCGTTATGGAATACAAAATATGATCTCTTGAATGTGATAAGTTAAAGTATAAGGACTGCTTAGTTAAGCATGGTTTTCTCTACAGGTCATAGATAATTTCTACACTTTGCGGATCTTGCCTTAGATATCCTCCTAATAAGCACCTTAAAATTCCCCTTGCAGTAATAAAATTAGTCTGATCTTTAAAAAATTTAAAGTTATTTGCCCTCAAAAGTTTATCTTCAGAAAGGAAAGAAGCAAAGCAAGAGACATTTATTGCAGCACTTGATAAGCAAGCGGACCAAATATGTACTTCGTTAGAATTGAGAAAAGGCGTTAATTTTGATTGATGATTGCGGTTAAAATTCATATTATAATTCTAAAAGGAAGTCTTTTATTATGTAGCCCCTTGAGAGAAAAGTCTAGCGTTCTCGATAGGGGGATGAGCGTAATTACTTATCCATCTGACTCCGGTTCTTTCAATTTATCGTAAAGATGTTAGGTTCCAACGAAATCCATCTCAACCAAATTATTAGCTCCTCCAATATGTAAAAAACCCAAATAAACTATGGCTATTTTATCGACCCTACAAAAAATTTGCTTAAAACGTTTGACTTTACAAATAAGCATTCAATTAAATATTTTTCCTACATAAATCTGTCTTAATATTATTAACTTTTGCGATTTTTCCGAGGGCACACCCAAGATTCTAATTCCTTCTTTGGGCTTGGGTATTTCAACTCGCTTTGTCTTCTTGCTTCGATAAGTCCCTGCTTCCAGTTTTTCTGAACTTGTCGAAGAAATTCTTCTTCCCCTTGTGCTTTGATTTGCTCTATTGTAATTTCATCAATGCCCGTTGAAAAGAACAATCTAAGCCCATTTTAAAAAAGCTGCATAAATGGCTTCTCTCCCATCAAAGCCGAGCTTCTCCCAAGAGCCAATTAGGAGGAGCCATTGGATATACATTGAACAACTGGGAAGTTTTGAATACCTTCTTAGAAGATGGTCGTCTCGAGATAGATAACAACCGGGTGGAGAGAGCGATAAAGCCGATAGTTATTGGTCGGAAGAATTACTTTTCGGGGCTATGCAGTTGACTCCTATAAGTACCAATAATGCGGTATGAACTTCTGCCATTCTCAGGTGTGCGGCAGAAATACTCGCCTTTTTACGATCAAATTTTTGCGCAATCCTAGGTTTTAGCTCCAACGGGAGTCAACTGCATAGCCACGTTACCTTTTTATGGGGGATCCAAAGGGGTGTGAGGCAGCAGCTATCATGTACACTCTCGCGGAGACGTGTAAAAGGAATAATGTGGCCCCTTACCATTACTTGATGGGCGTACTTGAGCACGTCCCCACCCATCCTTACAAGAGGATTGGCGAGCTTTTGCCTTACAACTGGAAGCCAGCACAGCCTTTCTATGGAAAAAGCCAAAATACTACCACTGGCAATTCCTTAGGCGGTATAGGCGCTTGGTCTGCTTTCAATTACCCACAATTTTTGAATAATGAAACAAGCAACTTAAAACTCTTGCATTCCTTTATTCTCGGCTTCGCTTCTTTCCTTATTGTTGATTCCGCATAGTTGAGTTTATCTATTTGTTTTTCTTGAATTTTCATGGCAATCCTAAGGCCCGATTCAATATCTATTAAACGGGACATTCCCTTCCACATAACGGCATTGCCGGGTGGAGGATCAGAAGAACGCGCCAGGTATCCCCCTAACTTGGCAACTTAAATTAGATAAGTAGAAAGCTTTCCTTCTTTTGAAAGGCTGTTTTCTTTTATAAGGCAATCCAATAGTCTCCCTTCTCCAGCTAAACGATCTACACATGTCCTTACAAGAAAGTGTGTTCCTTCTTGCTGGGCAGTACAGAAAAGCTCATAAATATCGCTCTCTCGGTCTCCAACATGAATACAGCGCTCTGGATTTTTTAGAAGTTGGATTGATTGTTTTAAGTTCTCTATCCAGCGAAAGCTTTCCTTCTCCTCAATAGGCAATCTTGTTGGATTCACCTTCTTTTTTAATGCATTACAACCCTTTGAATCTTTTACGTGTCCAAAATTTAATTGCTACAAGCCCAAGAGGAAGTCCCTCTACTGTGACAGCGAGGCTTGAGTGCATGAGAAGGCCGCATATAGTGTGCAATAGTGGGCGTCCGGCTTTATCTTTTGTCCTAAAGGAGAATCCTATTGAGCCAAGGAGCTCTGGCTTTTCTCGTTTGTAAGAAAATTCTATCGTATCTTGAAGAATTAGTACAGGCCTTTCTGTTGCTGAAAAAACGCTCATATGTTGCCTGAAAATGACCATCTAAAATTTCTTTTTCACTTACGCGATTATTTGAAAAAAAGCGATATGCTGCTTTAGTATTTGCCCAATCTTGGCATACCAATGGAATGCTTTCACCCATACCATCAGAAAGTTGCTTAATTAATGTTCGAAATCTCTTACCAAGGCGAGCATCTTTAAATTGGCAACATAAGAGTTCTTTATCCAACCAAGTCTTTTCTGTAGGAAGCATGCCCTTAGGGAGTGCTGCTGCTTGGTGTAAATTATTGACTACCGTCTCCATTCAACCTCCTTGCTTTATTCTTCATGGAGTATATACCTTTATGGTCTGGAGTTGTGGGTAATTGAAAGGGTCGGCGCTTACATAGAGGCTTACGGTAATCTCATTGGCGGCACCTTCAAATATGTTCCCGTTTGTAAGATAGGGACTTACCTCCTTCTGCCACGGGAGGGTGGCTTTTGGAAAATAGAAATGTCTTGACCGACATGATCTTCTTGACTATCCATTTTCGTAGAGGCTCTTATTGTTTTTTCAGCTTCTATAGACTTTGAGGCTCGCGTCTTTCCAGAAGCTCGGGTGTAAAATTCCTCTCCTAATAATTCTTGCTTAAGTTTCTCTGAAATGGGGTTAGAAGTTGAGAAAGTTCTTCTTTTAGAAGTACTTTTTTGGTAAAACTCATCTCCTATCATCTTCCTCTTGAAATCCTCTGTAATAGATAGGTGTCCTCCATTCTTTCTCTCTAAAAGCATATTGGCATCTGCAGCTGTGGAGGCTTCTAAAGAAGAAGCGTGCTTATCTTTTGAAAGACGCAGGAAAGTATACTGATCATTCTGCGGTTTGCTCTTTGTTGGCTTTTTTATAAATGAAGCTTTTATCTTCTGCCAGAGATCTGCCTTTTTTGGCTTTAGGGTTAGCTTTTGTTGCTGAAGGAGATCCCCTTCACTTGTTTGTTTTCGAAATGCCTTTTGCGAGTTAAGTCCTCTTTCAATAAGTTCTCTTACTTTTTGTGGGCCCTCAGCTTTAAGGACATCATTAAAATCTTCTTTGAGTTTGTCTGGCTTAATCACTGTGACTTGGGAACCTTTTTCTTCCAGCTGTTTAACAAACCTGTTTAAGTTTTCAGAAGCTGGAGAATTTTGAGCATCATGATCTGCGCAAATAATAATGTGTGTATTCAATTTTTCAGAAGTTAATCGGCTAATATTGGAAAGACCCAGGCTGGCCTTAATCGTTCCTTCAACACCTGCTTCCTTTATGCTTAAAGCCGTCTCAACGCCTTCGGCGATAAAGAGAACGTTTCTTATTTTATCATGCAGATTTCTCAGGTCTTTCACCTGAGGACACGCTCTTGTTTCTTGAAGCGTTACGGCCGATCCTTTAATAACACCAAAAGATCTCTTCGCGACCTCAATCTTTGCTTTAGCGGCCGTCTGTGGATCGAGGAATGTTAATTGCACAGCTGTCACTTCCCCTACCGGAGACCTTGCTACTGCCATAAGGCTTGGATGGAATCTCTTAGACACATTGTCTGAAGGCAAATACCGAAGGTCTTGAGGAAGTTCTCCTTTTATTTTTCTATGTTCTCGTAGATATCTCTCCGCAAGTGTTCCTTGGATAGGCTTACCTTTCTCCCAAAGAGCTTGGGCTTTCGTAATTCTAAGTTGATCATTATTTTCTAATTTCTCTTTCTCAGCTTTGCTGGGTATGGAATGTGCAAGAGAATTACTTAAATATAACTGTTCAGCTCCTATTCCTGCCCAAGAAGCTCCATAGTCCACAGCTTCTTTAAAGGACAAACCTTTTACTTTTGTCAATAAATGAAGAGGACCACCCGACATGTCACTATTTTTGTAATCAATCCAAGCCCCCGTCTTAACATTTACAGAGATGTGTCCCTTTTTTCCATAACGTCGTTCCGTTGCTGAAGAAAAAGGACGATTGTAATATTCTCCTATGGATGAAAAAATATCGTCCGCAAATAAAGCCATCTTTTGCTTAAGAGCTTCTTCGACAAGTGTTGTTTTAGTGAAGTATGGAGGAGTATGAGAAAGAGAGGTCTCATGAAACCTTCCTTGTTTTGGTTTGAACAATTCTTCAGCTCTTACTTCTTCCCGAACACTATCTGGGTTTATTCTGATTTCATGCTCTCGATGTGTTCCCAGAAAGTGATCTGCCACTTGCCAGAAGGCTTTCTTTGAAACTGTACCCATGGCATCGAACTCACATGCAATGCGTTCAAAAATCTTGGTAAGAAATCGATCTTCTGTTTGCATCAATTTGCTGAGTGAGTCTGCATCGAGATAATCAGCTGCAGATAGCTTCTCTCCTGATTTTGAAAGAACCTCAGGTAACTTTTCTGTCCTCCAAAAGTCCAGTGAGCTTCCAAAAACCTTAACCCAGTCTCGATGGCGAGTCATCGCTACATAGGCTAAGTTTTGAGTCATTTCATAGGATGCAAGGACATAGGTGTGATCGACCGTTGTTCCCTGCGACTTATGAATCGTAATGGCCCAACCATGATCAAAGTAAGGATTAAGATTGGGAGCGAAAGAAATCTCTTTTCCTTCATCAAGCTTTACGTGAACTTTTTGAGAATTTAGATTCATGATGGTCCCCATAGTTCCATTCTTTACGCCTAAGCCATAGTTGTTACGGGTAAAAACAATTCTATCACCCTTGGAAAATGCTTTTTCTTCTTTAAGAGTAGTCTTTCTCCCAAAATCATCCTCGACTTGCTTCTTTGTGGTATAGACAAACTCTTTTGTTGCAATATGACCTGATTCTTTTAATAGTGATCTAGCAGCTCTATTAAGATCATTCACATCCCTATTGCTATATGCGAGCATGATAAAACTTTTTTCTGGGGATTTTATGAGCTCTAAATGCCAAGATTGAATAAGTTTTGTTTTTGTTGTGTCTCGAACATCAGCAGTTTTTCCTGTGGATTTATGCCCTCTGGATTTTTCTATGCCAAGGAGATGATCAAGCTTATTTTCTTTAAGGATTACTTTGGCTTTTTCATGGTCTCTGTTGGCATAAAGAAGAGCCATGGGGAGCGGATCAACACATCGTTCCTCAAGAAGAGGACGACACGTTTGAGCATTTTGAAGGACGTTTTTAGCTGCTTCTTTCTCCAGTTCCTTCCAACTCTGGTAACGTGAGTAGTCCTGATGTTGCTTAATGAAAGGATGAAGTTGAGTTAGACCGGGGTGGTCTTTTTTCACGTCCTTGATCATCTCGTGATAAATAAGAGCAGATACACGATGGCTCGCTTCGTAGAGTTTGACAAGGTCTTTATAATTTCCATGAGCCAAAACCTCTTTCAGCGAAGAAAGATTTTCATCAACGATATGAACAGCGCCTTTTTCTACATATTTTTGAAGTGCTTTTTGTGTTTCCTGTTTTCCAAAGAGAACCGTAACTTCTCTTTGCCAAGCTTCCTTTTGTCGAACAATGGTGTTGAGCTCTACTTTTCCAATTCTTGTTGTTACCAATCGAAAGGCAGGGCCAGCTTCTACAGGCTGAAGTTGGGCTCCATCTCCGACAACAATCAGCTTAACTCCAAGCTGTTTAACAGCACCCAGAAGCTTCTCAAAGCGCTCAACGTCCACCATACCGGCTTCATCGAGAACAAGAACGCTATTCTTATGGTACTGGCAACGTCCTTCTTCACAGGCCTTCAAAAATTTGTGGAGGGTTTGTGATTGGATGTTGTTATGCTCGAGATTCTGAGAAGCCTTTCCTGTCGGAGCTAATCCGTAAACAGCATATCCTTCTGTTTTCCATATATCTTGACAAACACCAAGAGCAGTCGTTTTTCCAGCACCAGCTATTCCTACTACACATTTAATTTGTCCCTCATCCACCAGATGATGTATGGCTTTGATTTGATCTTGAGAAAGCCCTCCATGAGCTCTCAATTCTTCATTAGCTTTTTCTATGGCTTTTTTGATATATTTCTCATCAACTCCATGGGTTTTTAAGTCACTTAGCCCTTCTGCAGCTTCAATGAGAGATCTCTCTGCTTTCAACATACGACGGGTTGTATAAATGGCTTTGTCTTGTTCTGCATTCTTAGAGGTAGGAGTGAGATAAAAGTGTGCAGAGGAATCTTCCACATTTCCAAGATGTAATAGAACGAGCTCTGCCGAATTTTTTAGTTTGGCCTCCAGCCTTTGAAAAAGGGATACTTCATCCACATATCGATGCAAAACTCGTCGCACATCAGCCCACATGAATGTGGCATGATGTTTTGTGACAATGTCGAAGACGACTTCAGGCCGTCTTATGATTCGGTAAAGGTTTCTGAGTTGAACATCATGGAAGGCTTTAGCTTTATCAGTGATGGGGAGAATTTTTAAAGATTTCTGATATCTGTTTTCCTGCTCTGAAACGCCTCTTCCTCGTTTGGGTTGAGGTTCTATTTCAATGCCTCGATCTTTATGAGAACGGTGATCGATTTGAATGGCATGACCATGGAGTTTCAAATGAAAGTTTGAATACTGGGCCCATTGCTCTCTTAGTTCAAGCAACAAGGTTTTTGAATTCCAATCCCTTTCCTTTTTTAAACTCAGCCCTTTCTCTTCTAACCGCCTTGTCGTCACCACAACGTGGCAATGGGGGGTTTCTTCTCCTGTTTCTTCATTCACATCAAAATGAAAGTTAAGCTGAGCGGCCATTCCTCGCCCACAGAGGTGATCTTCTACAAACTCCCGAGCCAGTGCTATGTTTTGTTCTTCCGTTAATTCTCGATGCAAAGCAAATTCAAATTCTCGCCATACCCGAGCATCAATCCTTTTTTCAGAGGCCTCCACAATGTCAACAAAGGCCTGAAGACCCTTTTGACGATCAACCTTCATTAGTTCTTGAATGTCTCTTGCCCATAAAGGCGCATCCTTGGGAAGAAGAAGTTCCACATGTTGCACAGACTTATCAGCATAATTAAAGGTTTGACCTGTTTGAGTATCATAAAGCTGACACCCAGCTCGATAAGCAATCGCTCTAACCGTATTCCGACTACCTCTGGAGAGAACTTTTGCACTGAAGTGGAAAAGAGCCATAGCTTACCTGACACTTTTCCAAATATGGTCTGCGTCGCCTGAGACCAAGCGCCATTGCCAACGGCAATGTGTAAGCGCGCATGATTTGCTTTTAAAAAAGCAAATCATGACAGACTTATCGATCTCAGATGATCGAATATGATCATTTTGTATACTCATGTTTATCTGTGTTTATATTGAGATATTTCAATGAATTACGTTGAAAGATAATAACAAATTTGCTATTATAAGTCATCATAAAAACAAGAGGAGGTTTTACGATGACTGACAGACTCAACCACATTGATGAAAAGATTCATCAACTCAAGAAGAAACGAGAGAAAGTTCAGGCCCAACAAGCTCTTTCCTTTCTAAAGGAAACACAAAAGATTTTTAAAGACGAGTTTTCTACTCCCTTAGCTCTAGCGATGATGGCAGAAAGCTGGGCAGCAGCACCTGAAACAAAAAAAGAAAGCTGGAAAAAAGCTTATTCCCTCGGAGGTGGAAAACCGCAAACCTTTCCCAGTCCTGCTTCTCAACTCCATAGAAAAAAGAACCAAGAAGTTGGATCAACAGATCACCAAAGCCGAGAGAAGGAAATACCACATCATGAGCACACTTGAAATCACTTCTCATAGCGCCAGGCGAGCAAGAACGAGGTCACTCGTACAGCTTGGAGGATTAATTTCCAAAGCTGGACTCCTTGAAACTTTTAACATCACCTTGGGCGAAGATCTTCAAAAATCCCCTGAAATGAAAGAACCCATAGCCACTCTATTCAAAGGTCTTTTAATTTTGAATGAAATGGCACAATCCGAAGATATATACCCCCTATGGACCTATCAAGGGCTTGAAGCTCTTGCTAAAGAAAACATGAAACCTTAAATTTACAAAAAATAGGGAATAAATAAAATGAAACGAAGAAGTTCAGGCTATAATGAAAGAAAACAAAAGTCTTCCTATTTTCAGAAGGAGATAGCCTTAAAGTTGGAAGACAAAATTCTCCTGGGAATTGGAGGATTTTTTCTCATCATCTTGATTGCTTTTATGAGTTTCGCAAATTCGATTTTTAAATCTCATAAAATCCCCCAAAAGTCACCTATTCAGGAGAGCTTAATTCAAAGAGAAGAAACGGCCAGTGAGATGGATGCAGCTTTTAAAAATCCCTTTAAAGAATTTGAGGAGGGTTTCCAGAAGCTCGGTGAAGTTTTTGAAGAAAATCAAAAAAGGAACAACGAATCCTTTCAAAAAGCTGTCAATAATTTCCACAATCACTTTGAACAAGCTGAAGAGAATTTTAGAAAGGGGAAATAATGACCTTAGGACACAAAATTACCCTCTTACTTGCCTTCATGATCATCTCAACTCTCTTTGTTTTCTTTTGGTTCATGAGTGGCCTGTTTCATCATGTAAATGAATTTAAATCATCTATGACTCGTGACGAAATAGCCTTCCAAGCGGCACGTGAGCAGTCTTTAGGAGAGCTAAAAGAAAAAGCTGAAACCATGGGAGGAGAGATCAGTGAGCATTTCAATAAGATGGAAGCAGATCTGCTCAAAGCTAGAAAAGAGTCTGAAGTTTTCCATGAGGAGTTCCTTCAAGGACAAGATCAGGTTTTTGGTGAAATTGATAATTTTAGGCTTCAGAAGAAATAGCTCATTAAAGTGAAGCTAAGGAGCTATGCTTTTGTAGGGAAAGCTGAGCTAAGAGAGGCTAGATAGGAGACGAGGTTTCTCACTTGAATACTGTCTTGAGTATCATACTCACGTTTTAAATTCAGAACCAATTGCACACATTGGGCTTCCCCTATAAATTTTCTAAAATAATTGAAGCTTTTTGATAAATTACCGTCAGACATTTTGACTTCAACACATAAGGTGGGACGGCCGTCTGTCAGTACGAGAAAATCTAGCTCAACTCCATCCTTTGTTCTGAGATAATGAAGACTTCCTTTGTATCCATGGGCATCTTCAAGAAATTGAATTCTCTTGAGTAGAGCACAAGCCACAAGATTTTCAAGGCGAGCTCCTTCATCAGAAACACGAGCAATATCATAGAAATAAAACTTGGGTTCTTTCAAAAGTGAGCGGGAAATATTATCATGATAAGGTGTTACCCGAAAGAGGGCATAAATATTTTCCAACATTGTTAACCAGTTTTGGACCGACTTCGGATCGACTTGCAAATCTCGGGCAAGATTGGAATAGGACGTGGGGCTTGATACGCGTGGCTTGAGGAGGTCAACAAGAAGTTCAATGGATTTAATGGAGCGAATTGAATACATATCCAAAAAGTCCTGCCGGAGAATGATATCCAGATGTGACCTTTGCCAACGTTTATAAAAGTCAAGGCTTCCTTCCAAGAAGGGCTCAGGAAATCCACTGCATTTCATGAGACGTTGGAAAACCTCTTGAGGATTGTTTTGCCAAAATGTAACCGCTTCCTCTATATCCAGTGGATGGAGACGATACTGAAAATATCGTCCGGCTAAGGAATCTCCAACTTTTCTAAAGGTGTCTAAGTTCGCACTTCCTGTAACGATGAGACGAGGCCTATTGCCTTCTGTATCATAAATTCCCTTTACCCACCTTTTCCATTTTGGCATTTTATGTAACTCGTCAAAAATAACGCACTCAACATCTCTCCTCCATTGTTTTTTAAAGATAGAGGTTCGATCCTCTGAAGCATCAAAATTCAGGTACTCATAGTTGTCAAAAAGCTGTTTCGCAAGCGTGGTCTTTCCACTTTGGCGGGGACCACTCAATAACACGATTTTCTTGTCACTATCTTTTTTGACGAGGGGTGAAAGGTATCGATCCATAATAGGTTATCCATAGGTATAGTTATGGCTATTATGGTCTGAATTCCTAAAAAGTCAAGACTTTTTAGGGATTTATTCTGTTTTAGTCGTGCATACAGGCGTTAAGCATCTTAGGAAGCTAGGACAGGCTCATGAACCTTATTATCGAATGGTTCAATAGGAATATCAATCTCATTATCTTGAACCCAAGCAGGGAGCGGAACGAGGTCTTCTTCAGAAAATAAGATATTCTCTTTATCACCGCCTGTTTTAAGAGAAAGAAGACTTTTTCGAAACCAATAAGCAATATCTAAAAATCTTTGTACTTGATCCGGTTGGTTCAATGAGAATTGCCACTCTTGTCCCTTTTCTCTTTTCATAAACTCGTAAGCAGCAATAAAATGACAAATGGATTTATATGTATCAAAGCGTTTTTCAGAGATCTTCCCACTGGTGGAGTCATCTTTTTTCTGAAACTTAATTACATTTGTTTTCAAAGGCCTTCTTAACAAAACCGTTTCATTCTTTTCTTCTTTGGCAATTGCGGAGGATTTTCTAAATGGCAAAGTTTCATCTGTATTATCGGACCGAAGGAGTTTCCATACAAAACTCTCAATACCTTTAAAATAATTATCTTTGTCTCTTATTCTAAAATCTTCTTTAATGAGCCATAAAGGATAGGCCTTATGAAAGTTTTCTCTAAAATGCTTTGGCTCAGGAATCCTTAGAAGAAACCTTATATTATTGAGAAAAGCAGGGCTTTTTTTTGCTTTTTCATCATTAATATAAAGAGTCACATTCAATGTTAGAATGACCCTTTCTCTGAAGTCGTCACACTGGCAAAGGGTTTTACAAGAACAGTTGATGGGAAAAAGAAGGAATGCCACGATTTGATGTAATACATCGTAAAGAACAGTATCATGATACTCGGCTAAAAACATGGATGAAAAAATATCATACGATTTCCATGAGTACATCTTCTCTCCTCCTTTTTTCTGGTACATACTTGCTTATCCCCCAACTCTTATGTTGTTCTAACATTTCTACGCGTCTCACGTTAGACATTTTTTGTACTCTTGAACAGCGGCTTGGAACTATATTAACTGCTCTCTAAAAGCTCAACAACTTCTCTAGCTTCCGTTGTATCTTTATGAATTTCTTCTCGGATAATTTTTTCTGTGGCATGAGCAAGGTATTCACTCAACTCCTTACTTAAAGCTTGAAATTCAGGCCACAAGATATCATCAATAAAATCTTGTGGGCCTTTAATCATGACTGTTGTATGGCGTTGTCGGGCATATCGATAGGGAACAAGCTCATAGCGACGACATAAAGCTAGGAACAGCTGACGAGACCACAAATCTCCTAATGAAAATTTAACCTCTATCGGCGGTGAACTCTTAACGGCTTTGTTTAATTTTTCCTTAATACGCTGGATAGCAGCTTCTGCTGCAGCGCGCTCCCCTTGCGTACCTGCCCCAGCAAATAAGGTTTCTATTTTACGCAATTTTAAGCGAAGTTCTTGTTCTTGCATGATCAACGTGTCCTGTTTAATTCTGTCTGGACGTTTTTTTAACTTTAAATGGCTTTCTTCCTCATTTCTAAAATACGATCGACTCGAAAAACTCTGTCTTCTTGACTTTGATGGCAAAATCCTTTCATACCTAAATAGGGCTTATCTTTATAAGTCATCTGCCCTACGGCTGTGGGGGTGATGATCCTCTGAGACTTTTCATTGTTGGCTTTTAGGTAAACGATCTCAAGGGATTGATTTCTTTTAAGGGTGTCCTCTATCAATTCTATTTTTTTATCAAGGGGGCATTTATTTTCTGATTCTTGATACTGAAAGTTTGTAACAAACTTAACCACCTCATAATCGAGCCAAATATACTTTTTGTGAATGGGTTTCTTCAGAATGAGTCCTTCAAAAGACGTGCATCGGCTTAGAGCTACATAAACCTGTCCTGGCATAAATGACCCTGCGCCTATATCAAGAATAACATTATTAAAAGTTTTGCCCTGACTCTTATGAATAGTGAGAGCCCAAGCTAAGGTAAGAGGATATTGGGTAAAAGAGCCGATAGTTTCCGATTGAATGGTATCCTTCTCAAGAAAATATCTATGAATTTCCCATGTGTAGGGATAAACATCAACTTCTTGCCCATCCTCTAGTTCCACCTCTATAACAACTGCATCATCATATCTTTCAATATGCAGAACCTTCCCCATTGTCCCGTTAACCCATCGGTTTTTATAATCATTATTAACCATCATAACTTGAGAGCCAACCTTCAAGGATAAGATTTGCCTTGTCGGATAGGATTCTTTTCCGAAATCCCCTTTTATATTGGCCTCAAAGCCATACATCTTCCCCTTAAGTTGTTTTAACTTTTCTTGATTAATGGCTTCTGCGTCTACATTCTTTGGTGTGAGATAAATACAGTAATCTTCCGTCGTATAATCTGGATTGACCCGTTGATTTAAAAGAGAGATATCTTCATCGGTTGTTGTCTTATTGCGAATGGAGTTGAGTAAACCAATAAATTGCTCATCTTGCTGACGATAGATTTTTTTAAGCTCAATGAATTCCATCTTAAAGTTTTCAAAAAACAGGGCGCTAAAGAAATAGGGGCTTTGGTATTGTGAGAAAAAAATCTCTTTTTCTTGATAAGTAACGACAGGAGGGAGTTGATAAAGATCTCCTATAAAAATCATCTGAATTCCACCAAAGGACTTTCCGGGACTTTTTCCATTTAACTTTAAAAACTTATCTACGCAATCTAGCAAATCTGCCCTCACCATAGAGATTTCGTCTATAACGATAGCGTCTAATTTTTTGTATATGTTTTTCTTATCGTCTTCATTGTTTCTCTTTATTGATGAAAGGGTAACACTTGGTTTAAATTTAAAAAACGAATGTATGGTTTGTCCTTGTACATTTATTGCAGCTACTCCTGTCGGAGCTAAAACCGCAATTTTCTTCTTTGTATGTTGTCTAAAATAATTAAGAAGGGTCGATTTCCCTGTACCTGCTTTACCTGTAATAAAAATATTGTGACGAGTATTCTCCATAAGATCAAGGCAGCGATTAAATCCAGGATTAAAATCAATGGTCATCTTAATTGACGTTCCCTGTTTAGGTTCTCTTTCTTTATATCCATTGTTTCTTAATAAGGGCAAGAACTATAGACAAAGGAAATCTATGTGTTTTCTAAAAGAGTTTTCTTACGGAAACAAACGCCACACTTTTAGATAGTCTTTATATCAAGATCAAATACCAGATTGGGTTGATGTGCTTGCAAATGATTTTACCTTCTTGTCCAAGTTGAGTTCTTTCGCCTTATTTATAAGGATGTCACTTTGAATAATTGCTGCAGAAAGTTCCTTAAGTTTCTGAGCTAGCGGCTCTCTACTTTTACTCAATGATGAAACAGTGTTAAATTGTTTAAAGGTCTCTATGAAATGAGTTAAAGGACAATCTGGACCTAGATTATGATTCCAAGGGTCACCTGAGAAAAGAGGACAAATCTTTTCAAGGATATGATCAAAAGCTTTGCTGGCATTATAATTTTTAGAAGCTTCAGAAGCTAATAACGGCTTGATATCATTATAGTAACTTGGATCCAGTGACTTCATAATGAGGTTTTTTTCCAATTCTGCCCTTGAAAACATAATACCTTGGTGTTCCGCATAGGCAGAGAAACAATTAATAACCTGCTTCAAATCTAACTTTGGATGAGATTTTAGAAAATAATCTACATCAAAGAGATCACGTCCTTTTTTTCTTTGGTAAAGGGCTTTTAATTTTGTTCCAATCAACTCCTCAAGAAAAAAAGTGGTAATAGGAGCGCTCCCTTCAAACCAAGGGCTAGAAACCCTATAATCCATTTCTTGAAGTCCAAGCACTGTAAAATGTTCACGTGTATTGATCTCAATTTTAATTCGCATAAATACGCCATCTTCAGCTTCATAGCGGTAGAAAAATTTCATCCCATACTCATTTTGTAGGTATTTAGGCTTTCCAAGCCAAGAGTTTAGTGTTTGTCTCAATTCAGCCATAATCTCACCTATGGGACCAGGCTGTGTTTGAACGAGATCAATATCTTCACTGTATCTAGAGGGCTCATCCACGAATAGCTTTTGAAGGGCTGTTCCGCCCTTAAAGGCTAAGCTCTCACGTAAGAGTGAGCTAGAAAATATGTCTACAAGAGTTCTTGAAAGAATAAGATCTTGCTCGACTTGACTATCTGTTTGCCAAGGAGCTTTTGTATTTTTCCAATGCTCAATATATTGCTTAGGGATCATAAATCTGGTTCCACTTCTTCATTCACGTAGACTCCCCACGGGCGTATCAACTGGCTAGGATCATACGCATTGCTAGGGACTAAAAGAACAGGCTTAGTCCCATGTTTAAGAAGCCATTCCCTACAAACTCTGCTAAGCCTCTTAATGTGTAAGAAATCAAATAAATACCCTAATCTTTGAATCGATGCGTGATCATGTACTCCTTGAAGAAAGCTTTTAAAAGTTGAAATCCTAATTGACTCTTCAAGCTCTGTCAGCACGGTTGCAATATTATGAATCTGCCCCGACGCATGAGGATACCGAATTAAATCAAAAGCCGTCAATTCAGGGGAAGATATGTTGACGTATCCTGTGTCAGTCTTCATGGGCTGAATATATTTTGAGTCAGGGAAATGGAGTTTTTTATAAAAACGAATATGCGCGCCAAGCTTAACAATGGGCTGAATCTGTTTTTCCGAGATGATTTGAAGAGCTTGAGGCTGTTGGTGAGCGGCCCCATATCGTTGAGCGGCAGATAAAAGTCCAATATAATAGTTTGAAGTCAAGAATTTCATTAAATTATGTATATAATGAATAGGGTCGATAAAACCTCGCACCTGATCAGCGATGGGAACAATGACATAAAACCCTTTCTTTGGCATAAAGAGCTTTTTTTTATGCATGAGTCGATTAGCGCTGACTTTGATGTAACCAACCGATAATCCAAGCTCATCACAGGCTTCTTTTTGGGTAAAACTAAGGCGTCCAAGTTGTTGGAGATGTATAATATACTTTGAGAGGCTCATATTCATATACATAGGTTATCATATTTTGATAATTTATGTATATATTAAATTTGCTATGAACCTTGCTTCCTCTTTTTGAAATTAAAGATATTTTCCCTACATATTTTATCCCATCACATCTTGAGACTAAACACCCTAGCTCTCGATTCGCACGGCGTTTTTGTTTTGCATGAAGATATCTCCCCATTTTAATAACTTTTGTCGAAAATACTCTAACTGCTGAGGGTTCATGTAGGGTTCATTTGTGCTAGGTTTATAATTTGATGATAAACTCATACTCCCCCTTTTATCTAGATTTATAATATTTTTATTATGGCCAATCTTAAAACATCTGCATTCTTACTGCAAATTTTTCTAAAATGACACTTTACTTTAATTGAGAGTTTGCTAAAATCTTTTATCAATGTAAGAGGGGGCTACTAAAGCATTTCCAATAATAAATACGGGAGGCGCAAAAGATCGCGAGATCACCCCCACGAATTTTGTTTTATGACATATGCTAAGGAACACTTAGTTAAAGTTAATATGCTCGAAGTCTAAGGCTTTGAGGTAAATACCTTACTTAAATCTGAAAAGAGGGTAGGAATAAATGTTATGTTGACTTCACATCCCTCCCAAAAAAATAGAGCTTGGCTATTAATATATCAAAATAGGAATAAAAAGTGTTTTTAAACACTTAGTGTTAAAACACTGAGTTTAGATTATGGGAGATTTATATGAGTCAGGGGTGGTCTACGCATTTACCTCATTTTCTGGATGAGATAGAGAACATACCAGAACTCCCTCCCCAGCTTGTCAAGTAGCCAAAGCTTTGTGTGCATTTGTTGCTTATGCGACCCATTTTGATGACACAGAGAATAAAATACCCTCGTGTTTTGCAGTGATTAATAAAAAGCGTTGTCGTGGAAAAGTACAAGCTCTTTTGTCTTTGAAAGACGATAATATTGTTTGGGAGTGTGAGAGGTGTAAAAATTGGGGAACGATAAGTGGTTGGCAAGGTACGTTGTGGGATTTGACAAAGAGCTGCGAATAATAAATGATCCGTTGGAAAATGAGGAATTTATTTTATAGGATTTTGTGGCTAATTTAAAAGAGATTGAAAACCGTGCAATTCGGGCTGCTGGAGAAGCCTTATTTCGTCAATACTATGTCAGTGCGATTGATGTTCTCGTTGGTATGGGGTTACTTCAGCCAGTTCATGTCCAAGACTGGAAAAAGGGTAAAATTCCTTATTTAGAAAAAGTTATTCAAGGCAATTTGCGTAAAATAAGTCATGCCATGAGATCTTTTCGTAAATGGGCCGAACAAAAAGACCTGAAAGCAAGCGAAACAGCTTATTTAGTACGGACTAGAGGCCCCAAAAGAACTTTACAATTTAGTAAAAGTGGGCATCCAGAGATCGAAAGGGCTTATCGAACCCACTACATTTCCCCCATCCTTTCAGAAAGAAAACAAGAACGACTTGAAGATAAGCTTAATCAGTCGCCCCCCCCCCCCACACTGTATTTATGATTGTAAAGCATTCGCAATGCTCAAAATGCAAGCAAGATTTAATGAAAGGAAATCTCTTACTCATGGAAGGAGATCAACCTTTATGTTTAACTTGTGCTGGATTTGAAGATCTTGTCTTTCTCCCAAGTGGCAATTCAACGCTCACCCGTCGTGCAAAAAAATACAGTACAGAATCTGCCGTTGTCGTAAAGTTTAGTCGCTCTCGTAAACGTTATGAACGTCAAGGAATTCTTGTTCAAAAAAAAGCTCTACAAAAAGCACAAGAAGAATAGGAATTTCCTTCTAAATTTGGGAAACCCATATTTTTTATTATGGATGATGGATCTATAAAATATGTTTACCCTGAAAGAAAAGTATGAAATAATTAAAACCTAATCAAAAGAAAAAGAAATTCTCATTCAATGGCTTTATGGCTACTCGCGAACGTCTCACATTAAAAGGGCTTGTAAGTCCTGGAAAATTTAAGGAGCTTCAAGGTAAGATTCAATTTAAAACATTGCTGCAGGATAATAATATTGTTTCTTCGCCCATCTCTTCACAGCAGAAAATAGAAGAGACACTGAAGTGGCTTACAAGGACTTTTCCTCAATGCTTTAACCTTCAAAATCCGAAGCCTCTCAAAAGAAGAATTGAACGAGACATTTACTTTTATCTCCCAAAAGACAATTCTCTTTCTAAAAAATCTATCCGTAAAGCTCTTGCGTTTTATACCTATAATGAGAAATATCAAATAGCGGTTTTAAAGGGAATTTATCGCTTTGACCTTGAAGGAAAAACTGTAGAAAGGATATCTAGCAGACACAAAGAGTTTGCTAGGAATAAAATCTCTTTCTGGAATTCTAGAAAAAGTCGTGCTAAATTAAGAATAATTTCAAATTAAAGGAGTTTTCCATGTTCTTAAATAAATATATTAAACCCTTTAGAGAATTTATTCAAAAGATTTTACCAAAGTTTTTTAGTAAGTAAGGGCTCTTGCCTTAGAAAAACTTCTTCGCTATATTCGCTTTATTCAGCTCGTAAGCATAACATTCTACAATAATTCTCAAAAAACATTCTTTCTGAAGATGGTCTTTAACTTTCTATTAGCCTATTACTTTGGTACTGGAAAGAGATTTGGGTAACAAAAAATGATACAACTTGAAAGATTTAAACGAAGAAGAAGAGGATATTCTCTCATTCCTTTCTTCTTACAACTAAATTTCCCAGCCTCTCTTATTTTCTTAACGGGAGCTGCAGTTGGGTTTGTTCTTTATCCCACGGTTAATACCAACTGGAAAGTCTCATCAACGGAAAAAGCTCATATTCGAGCTTGCTTTAGCCCGGAAGGACAATGTACAAATCATATCATTAGCGCTATTCAAGAAGCTCAATCCTCCATTTTGATTATGGCTTATTCCTTTACTTCCCTTCAAATTGCAAAAGCTCTCATGGATGCTTATGAAAGAGGGATTGATGTTAAAATTCTCATTGATAAATCTCAGCTCAAAGAAAGGCACTCTCAGCTTTCTTTCCTTCTTCAAAAAGGAATTCCTATATTTATTGATCCTGCAACTGGGCTTGCCCACAATAAAACAATGATCATTGATAGCCGTTATGTCCTTACGGGTTCTTTTAATTGGACTGAAGGTGCCAACTCTAAAAATGCAGAAAACATTCTCCTCATTCATGACCCCTCATTAGCGCAAATCTATGAATAAAATTGGGAAAAGAGAGCTATGAACGCGAGAAAGATTAACTATTATTAATGAGTTTAGATCTTAATCTTCAAGAAAAAGAGTTTTAGAGAACTGCAACATTTTTGATAAGCGTAAAACAGCCGGAAAAAATCATAAATACACAATTTCTTAAAAACAATTTGAAAAATAAAAATACTGATGTTTATCCTGCTAAACATCAGTAGATTAGTCTACGATCTTAAGCAGCGGCTTTTTTCTGACTTTTTCGATGTGTTCCAAGGCCAATGCCTTTAGCAATGGTTCTACGTGTCTTTGTGTAATTCGGCGCAACCATAGGATAGTTTACGGGTAAATCCCAGCGCTCCCGATATTGATCAGGAGTCATATTGTAGGCTGTCTTTAAATGACGCTTAAGCATTTTCATGCGCTTTCCATCCTCAAGACACACAATGTAATCTGGTTTGATAGACTCTTCAATAGGAACAGTGGGCTCTGTTCGAGCATGAAGTCTGAAGGACTGACCAGAACTGAGAGAGAGCAGGCTATGTTGAATAAGTCGAATAAAATCAGGTAGGTCTTCGGATTTCATTTCATGTTTAGACACATATGCTGCGGCAATCTCAGAAACCATTGACATAACATCCAAAGATTCATTTGTATCTGACAATTTAATTCTCCTTTTAGTTAATAATTATGTTTATATATTTAGTATTAAAGAAATAAAATCAACATCATTTTTCATATTTTTTATAATACCTTAAAGATTGTTGGAAAATAGTTTTTTAAAAATGAGTTGTACTTCTGACATATCTACGATCATCAGTAAATAAGTAAATTCTTTTTAATATTTTTTGTAGACAGCGGCTTAGAGATGACGCATCTCACCTAGCTTCGAGTATCTTCTGATCAGCAAGATAACCAAAAGCTCAACATTCTTGATTACTGCAACTCTCTTCACATAAATCTTCTTCATTTTGTCGAGGATACAGCTAGTGGAAAAGTTTCACGGAAAGACCGAAATATAAGAGATATTACATAAGGCTCAAAAAGGAGATGTTATTGTTGTGGCAGCAGTGTCCCGATTAGAAAGATCAGTTTTGCAAGTGCTTGAGATTCTTAAATTTGCAGCTAATAGTAAAATTTCGACCTTTAAGATACATTAGTTGAGAGGGGTTTAAGAAAAAATAGTGAAAGAATTATTTTATAAATTCTTCCACCATTTTTTCCTCAAGTCACTCAATTAATTGTCTTCCTCAATTTCCTCTTTTACGGCCTTATAGGCAAGGCTTATCGCAAGCCACGAACCCTCAAGGTTTTTAAAAACAATTCTCAGGACTTCCATCTGCTGATGAATAGCCACCATGTCGTCTTTGAACCGTTTTAGAAGATATTTTGAAGAATCAAGTTCTGAAAAAGGAAAATCCCGCTTATCATTACTCATGATCCCGTTCCTTCTCAGCATCTAACTCACCACAAACAGTTAAAAGTGTCCTCAGTGTTTGTTGAATAAGATCAAACTCGAACTTACCCCTGACAATAAGGTTATTCACGTTTTTAATTTGGTCAATTAGTTGTTGAGAAAGATACGCGATCTGCGCTACATGTAAATGAGCCATTGTGACTCTCCTTCGAAGTTGCAGTGGTTAGTGATGCAAGAGCATTCGCGTGCTCTTGTGTCACGCTACCTCACAACGAGATAGCAATAATTAGTTTAAGGATTTTTTCCTAAAGAGCAAGAAGAATTTATAAAAAAATAAAGTTAAAAAATCTAGTATCTTTAGTATGTTAAGAAGCCTTTGATGTTAGTTTTTCAACCTTACTTCCAAATAATTCAGTAGCTTGTCGCAAAGGCTCATCAGCTAAATGAGCATATCTTTGAGTTGTTGAGGCTTGTGTGTGACCTAAAAGCTTTCCTACAATGCTCAAACTTAAGCCACTTGATACAAGATGGGAGGCGTGGGTATGGCGCAGATCATGAATGCGCACGCCTGGAAGTCCTGCTTTGGTACTAATTGTCTTCCATGCTTTTTTAATATCCTGGAGGGGTTTTCCTGGAATTTTTCCGGGAAATATATGTTGAGTTGTAGCTTCTTCTGACATCTTCTTCAAAAGGCTCACAGCCTGAATTGACAGCGGTAAATGTTCCATCTTTTTTTGCTTCGTTGTATGAGAACGCTTTGTCCATACGCCTTTTTCAAGATCAAATTGATCCTATGTTGCGCTTAAAACTTCGTTTTTTCTTGAGCCCGTCAAAACAAGTAGTCGAATAGCATTGGCTACGCTTTGATTATGATAAAGGTCGATAACATCATATAGCCGTTGCAATTCTTGGTCATTCAACCAGCGGTCTCTTTTTTGTTCTTGATATTTATTAACTCCTTCTACAGGGTTGAGTGTTGTCCAATTCCATTGGATAGCAAGATTAAACATTTTATTTAATAAAGCACGGACACGATTTGCTACGTAGAGAGTTTCGCGTAATTCATGATGTAAGTGCTGAATATCATACGTTGTAATTTCTTCAATTTTTTTCCCTCTAAACCTCTTTAAAAGAATCGCGTTTAACATCCTTTGATCTTCTCGATAACTTTTGGGTCTTTTTTCGGATTTTGCATAAACTTCCAGATATTCACTGGCCAATTCTTCGAAGGTTGGTTTTAGTTTTGCTTTTTGAAAATCTTTTGAGGGATCTTCTCCTTTAGCAACTTCGCCTAAAAGTCTTTTAGCTTCATCCCGAGCCAGCTCTGCGGTTGTAACTCCATGAACCCCTATCTTTTTACGCCGTGTACTTCCAAATTGGTTGCGATATTGAACGAAGTAAGTTCTACGTCCTGTTGGAAAAATACGAACACCAAAACCTTTGAGCTCTGAATCCCATACAAGAAGCTCATTTTTCAGGTCCGGCTTGATACTTTCAACAAGTCTCTTCGTTAACTTTTGGTTGGTAATCATTTTCTCTCCCTTTTAGGATGATTTTAGGGTAATATCCTAATACATATAATCAGTAGGTTATTTTGAGTGAGTTTATAACGGAAGCAATTCGGAAGCAACAGAGAAAAACTCAGATGTATTTTGAACAACAAATACCAACAAAGAATGAACGTAAAGTGATTGAAATATATACATTTTAAAACATAGACAAACATATATAAACATATGGATCCCTTGACTCTTAATCAGCGGGTCGTAGGTTCGATTCCTACAGCGCCCACCAGAGAGATCGAGGGTTTTTTGGGGTCATCTTAAATAAGCCACTTCCACATTGTCATCATCGCACAAGACTCCTATACCCAATCAAAATGAAAATTAGGTATTAAAGTTCGAAGTTATCAGTCACGCGGCTCTGGACTCAAAAAGCCAACTGGCACTTTATCACCATGGATGAGGATTAAGTTGAAAAATATCCCATTCTCGATGATGGGGGCAAAATTTATGATTCACTGTACTAGCTTCTGTTGACTCTTAGAAGTATCCTAGCCCTCAATCTAAGCCTCCAGAGGTCTCTCCATATTGTTAGCCTCAGCTCCTCTAATATTTTTGAGGAAGGCCGTGATTATATTTTGTCTTGAGGAATGAATGAAAAAATGATTTGATGTCTCCTTTCAGAAAGATATGAAAATGAATAAGCTAGGCTCCCACTTCGTAAAAGATCAATTGTTCTCCTTTCATGTATTGATGCCCCTGCTAATGTTGGTGAGTTTGGGGTTGGTTTATTTGCCATTTGGGTTTAGTCAAGTTGGGTTAATCGAAGAGTGGGGGGCGCTCGGTTTCTTTACCGAATACGGTCCTTTGTATTTCGTCACAAAGTATTCACATATGGCGCAGACTCGAATGCGTCCCTTACATATGCTTCCCCAGTCTATTGGTTATCGGTTAGATACCGATTCCTTTTTTTACTGGCACCTTCTTCAGTTTTTATTTATATGGCTCAAAGGCGTCGCGATGGGATCTATTTTGTGGTGGCTCTATTCTCAACGAGGGATTGCAATCTTGGGCGCTTTGCTCCTTATGCTTTATCCAGCTGATACAATGCAGTTAGCCATTCGATCGATTAATATAAATGGTGCTGTGACATCCGCCATATGTGCCGTCGCTTGTCTGTTATGGGCAACCGAGGTCAAAAATTTATGGGCACGAGCGATATTGGCAAGTTTCGCGGGTGTTTTATTTTTTTGTGCTAGCCTTCTCTATGAAGCTGCGTTTTTTTTAGCCCCAACACCCCTTATTCTATGGTGGGCAAAATATGGAATGCATGAGGGTTGGCGGGCTCTTAAAACACAGAAGCTCGTTCTATGTTGCTGGCTTGCCTCAATATTGATGGAATTAGGTTATTTATATTGGTTATCTTTTGAACTCGATCCCTATACAAGTCATCTCAATAACACTCCGTGGAACACTTTAAAAATTATTTTTCAAAATTCACCAATGTTACTAAAAGTCGGATTTTATCGTACTTTTCTGCATAGCTGGTACGATGCAGGACGTATGCTCCTATCAGGTGGGAAGTGGGTCGCTTTTTTACCAATAGCCGTTCCTTCTATCCTACTGTTGGTTCTTTATTTGTCCGCAAAGAACGCAGATCTTGGTAAAAAAATTTCACGGAAAGATCCAGGGTTTCTAACCCGCTGGTTTGTTGCTTCAATCTTAATCACAGCACTTGGATATGCCCCCTACTTAGCACTAGTAACCCATCATAGGATTACACAACGTACTTATCTATTTGCTGCAATAGAGGAGGGGCATTGCTTTGCACTGCGCTTATAGCTGCCTTTCGAGAGCGGTTCAGGTGGCTTGGCGCTGGAATAGCGAGTTGCTTAGTGTTGCTTGGCTTATCCGCTCAATGGACACAGTTTGCACATTACGAAGCCATCTCAGACCAACAGAAGGAGATCTTATCTGGTATCCTTGAGTCAGCTCCACGTTTGGAGTCTAAGCAAACTCTTTTAATACTTGATCATACCGGTCGTTTGGGCAGTACGTGGATGTTGCGTGGTGAACTTCTAAATAGCGCGTTGACATACCTTTATGGGAAGAAGGTAGAAAGTGTTGTTTGCTTGGAGCCAGGACTTTTGTGGAACTCATTCAATCTAGATAAGTTCAATCATATGGGACGATGCGAGGAACAACAAGATGCCTGGCAGATCGGGCAAGAAATGCCTGGTACTTTTTCTCTACCTAAAGAACAATTAGTCACGTTAATTATTGAACGGGATGGACGGGTTCATTCCGATACAACCAGCGCTATGATATCTCCTTCAACCCCAAGTGAGCAAGCACGTTGGACAAAGGTTCTTGGCTGTTGGCCGGCAGAGGCTTGTCGTACTGAAGCTAAAAAAAATCCTCTCCCAGATCACTTTAGATTTGATTTTGGAAAATGGTGGAGCATGGATGAACCAATACCTGGAGCTGGCTGGGTAGATTCAACCTGGATAGTTCCGGCTTTGCAACCACGTTCTTTTGCATGGATAAACGAACCTCAAAGCACCCTTCTTTTTCGCATTGCTCCACGGTCCGAGCCTTACTTAATGCAGTTGGGTCTAGCGCAAGTTATGAGCGAGTCAACCAAAATGAGTTTAAAAGCATTTTTGAATGGGCACCCATTGCCTTATAAATGGCTAGATGATATGCATGCAGAAGGAAAAATAGACCCTACATGGTTGAAAGAAGGCATCAATGAGTTGCTCTTTCTTACTGATATGGATCCTAACCATGTCTTTAGCCTTGGGGTAGAGTATGTAAATGTGGTGCCTCAAAAAGGAGTGATATCAAAATGATAAAATATTTTGATAAAATTACAAGCTTTCACATACTGATGCCACTGATTATGTTGCTTGGTGTAACGTTGGTTTTTCTTCCATTTGGATTTAATCTAATAGGATTCATTGAAGAATGGGGCGTGTTCGATGTCCTTAAGGATCATGGTCCTTTGTATTTCCTCACAAAAAACACGCCAATAGCAACGCATCGAATGCGTCCTTTAGCTTTTCTTCCCTTTTCAATTGGCCATCAATTGGATCCTAATTCTTTTTTTTATTGGAACATTCTGCAATTTTTATTTATATGGCTCAAGGGCGTTGCCGTAGGGGCCATTCTATGGTGGCTTTATCCTCAACGATGGATTGCAATCTTAGGCGGTTTGCTTTTTATCCTTTATCCTGCTGATACACAACAATTATCGCTACGTATACTTAGTATAAATAGTTCTGTTGCAGCCCTAGTAGGCGCTATTGCATGTGTATTATGGGCAGCTCGATTCAAAGACTTATGGGTTAGAATCGTATTGGCATGTAGCGCAGGCGTTCTCTTTCTTTGTGCCTGTTTTATGTATGAGGCCGCCTTCTTATTAGCTCCGATGCCACTACTTTTATGGTGGGCAAAATATGGCATGCGTGATGGTTGGCGGTTTCTCAAATCACAAAAACTTATTATATTTTTCTGGCTTGCAGCACTATTGATAGAAGCGGGTTATCTATTTTGGGTTGGGGGTGATCCTGATATATATCAAAAAGATGTTAGCAATAATCTAGGAAATACTTTGAAACTTATCTTTAATCAAGCTCCATTGCTTGTAACTGTGGGATTCTACCGCACTTTTCTTCATAGCTGGTATGATGCTGCACGCATGCTTTTAACTGGTGGTGATTGGATTGTTTTTTTACCAATAGCGGTTGTTCCAATTCTTTTGTTAGTTCTATGTTTGTGTGTAAAAGATTCCAGTTCAGATAAAAATGAATCATGGTTTTTCATTCGATGGCTGGTTGCCTCAGCCTTTATAATAATACTTGGATATCTCCCCTTTCTTTCCTTTCCTGGGTATTACATGACGACTCAACGGACTTACCTCTTTGCAGGAATTGGCGGTGCATTAATTTGCACAGGACTGATAGCTGCCTTTCGAATGCGGTTTAGATGGGTTGGCGCCGGAATGGCCAGTGGCTTGTTGTTGTTGGGTGTAACCGCACAATGGACGCAATTTACGCATTACAATGCTATCGCAGGAAAAATGAAGACAATTTTATCTGGTATCCTTGAATCAGCTCCACGTCTTGATCCAAAGCAAAACCTTTTAATAATTGATCGTACGGGTAGTTTGGGCCATACAATGATGTTACGTGGCGAACTTCTTAAAGGCGCACTGAATTGCCTTTACGGTAAAAGTACACCACAAGTAGCCATTTGCTTGGAGCCCGGACTTTTGTGGAGCTCATTCAACCTGGGTAAATTCAATCATATGGGGCGATGCGAGGAACAACAAGATGCTTGGCAGATCGGACAAGGACTACCTGGTGCTTTTACTCTGCCTAAAAAACAATTGGTCACGCTCATTATTGAAAAAGACGGCCAGGTTCATCCCCATACAACGAACCCGGCGATACCTCCAGCAACCTCAAGCGAACAAGCCCGTTGGATTAAATTCCTTGGTTGTTGGCCAGCAAAGGCTTGTCGTGTTAAGAGTCAACCCACGATCCTTCCAGATCACTTCACCTTTAATTTTAGTCAGTGGTGGGATTTGGAAGAACCCATTCCTGGAGCTGGCTGGGGAGCTTCTCAATGGGGGCTACCCGCATGGCAACCCCGTTCTTTTGCATGGATAATCGAACCCAAAAGTACTCTTCTGTTTTACCTAAATCCACGACCTGAACCCTATTTAATGGAACTAGGCTTAGCTCATATTATAAGTGAACAAACAAAACAAGACATGAAAATCTTTCTAAATGACCATGCGATAAAGTATAATTGGCTAGATGAAATGCATACTCAAGCAAAAATTGATCCAGCATGGTTGATAGAAGGTGTAAATGAGCTTCTCTTTCTAACAGACATAGATCCTTCACAGGGTGTTAGTCTGGGGATTGAGTATGTTAAGGTTTTGCCGTGTCATTAAAATTATTGTAAAACTATGAGTCGAAATTCACTCTCTCGCGCTCAATGACCAAAGGTTTGCGTCGAACTTGATTATAGATGGCTAGTATATATTCCCCTAGAACTCCTACGAAAAAGAGCTGCACTCCGCCAAAGAAAAATAGGGCAACGATAATAGTCGGTATACCACGTCCTCCTGCAGGTAATTGTCCCGTAATAACCATAATGCCTACGCAAAACGCATATAAGATACTTAGACTGGATAGAATCATTCCAACGACCAAAGCTGAGCGCAAGGGAACTCCACTGAAACTCACAATACCATTCAGTCCTTGGCTGATCATGCTCATAAAGCTATTACGGGAAGTGCCGTTTTTACGTGCACGCCAGGTATAAGGAATGCCGTAGGAACGAAAGCCACAATCAAAGGTCATTAACCGCATGAACGGTCGTGCATCATCGATGCGTTTCAGGGAATTAAGAACAACACGGTCGACGAGTTGAAAATCACCAGCATCAACTGGATAATCAACATACGTTAAACGCGAAAGTAATCGGTAATAGGTTTTGCGAGCGCTTCTGATAAAGAAACCTTCTTCGCGCTTGGCCCGCATACCATATACAATCTCATACCCTTGCTCCCATTGCTTAACGAATTCAGGAATCAATTCTGGGGGATCTTGAAGATCGACAGGCATAAATAAGATCGCTGCGTCTCCAGAAGCGCTTAACACACCGTTATACGTATTTTTGAGGATTCCGAAATTACGCGAATTAACAATAATTTTAATCCGATGATCCGTTACTGCCAGCTGTTTTAAAATTTCTACCGTTCGATCTGTTGAACAGTTATCACAGAAGATATGTTCAAGTTCGTAGTCGGGAAGGTCACGTTCAAAAACTTTTCGTACCTCTTCTACACACTCAATAATACTGGCTTCTTCGTTAAAGCACGGAGTGATGACGGAAATTTTTTTCATGATATTAAAGTCCTTTTTTCTATATTTGACCAAAGCAAGTTAGTTTTATGGTACCAGTCATAGAAAAATTGATCCTTAGAAAGCATATCTTGAAGGCCTTGGGTTAGAAAAGGAATTCTTTGATCCATTAGTGCATCTTTTCGTGTTAGCAGGGTTTGAAATGGCTGTAAAAGGGAATAGACATGCCCGTTGCCATCGCGAACTATAAATTTTGTATTGTCACTATTGCTGGCAACGCTAATCCTACAAGGGGGGAGACCTGAGCCAACGAGTTCAGTATCCCAACTTTCAATTTCATTTTCTTGTTTTTCATTTACTTCAGAATAGGACGCATCATTATATCCAAGCTCCGCTAGAAGGGCAATGAGATGAATGCCATAAAACCGTATGGCACCACCTCCATCATCATGCTGGCGTTTCCATGTTTGAACGTTTTGCGTATAATGATGTGCCCGAAAATTCCACACTATGCTCTCGATGCTTTTTGCATTTTTCAGGATATCTTGCCCCCAAAGAGTATAGCGGAAATTATAACCTAGTCGGAATTTTTTCCCAGAAGATTCTAAGTCATTTAGTAATTCATTTGCTAAAATGGGATTGGGGGCTAGCGGTTTTTCAAGTAACATAAGACTAATATTTTTGAATCCTAAACATTTCTTTGCCCACATATATTGTTCCATGGGCGGTAATGCAATAATAATTCCTTCGGAGGTTTCTAGGAGGGCATCATCATCACTAACCCATTCAATATCATTATAAAATTGGCTAATATCAGTACGCGCTTTGAGACGCTCTTGGTAACGAGTCTGAAGAATAGGTGTAGCATTTGGTATTTGAAGCAATGCAGGTAAGTATCCGTATAGACCAAAACCTCCACCAACTATGGCAATCTTCACTTCAAATCCAATCTTCTCTGGAGATAAGATCAATAATCGGGCCATTATAACCCCGGCCTTGCAAATAAGATTTAATTTCAGCTGCAATATGCCAAGCAAAATTAAGTAGGGGGGTCATATTTTCTGAAAGATCAAACTCATCATCTGATAATATGGGAATACGTGTTCCTGGAATATAATGATTAATTTTTCCTGATTGAGGTTTCTCATAAGCTGCTTTGATCAAATCTGCGTCAAGTCCAAGCATTTTAACGAGAATAGCCGCGCGACCGGGAAATGCTTTGGCGCATAATTTTCCATGTTCCTTTACAAAATTTTCTATCTCCGAACGCTTTTTCTCGCGCCATGGCCCTATTTTTTCGGCCATCTCTTTTAAGCCATCGCCAAAGAGTTTTTCCCGTTCAAAAATTTCTTCTAGGTTTACTTGATTCCTTTGGCTTTCTTTGGGAACATATATGACACGAATATTTCCATTATAGCGTGAAGGAAACTCAACCTCGCCAATCTGAAGTCTTAAAGAATCAGCAATGTGTGCGAAAGAAGTACAGCTATAAGTACGAGGATGTTCGTGATAAAAAGTATCGAACTGGAATTTTTCAATAACAGCTCCTAAATAATGATTCTCAATAATAAGGATAGTCTTCTCATGCATGGCTATTTTTAATGCCCGAATGACCGCTTGCAGATCCTCAATATGAGCAAAAACATTTGTAAAAGTAATAACGTCTGGTTGTCCGCGCTTTTTTACGAAATCAGTTGCTACACTCTCACAAAAAAAGTCATTCACAACTTCATGATCATTTTTTATAGCATCACTAAAAGCGCTGGTTGGCTCAATCCCATAAGTTTTGGCACCTTTTTCTTTGAAAATTGATAAAAGGCTGCCATCATTGCACCCAATATCCAAAACTTTTTTACCCGATAAGTCGCCGTAATTTTTCTCACAAGATTCCACTAGAGCACGCATACCATTTAGCACATCACCCGTATGTCGAGATCGATAATGATATGTCTGTGGAAAAAGATCTTGCTTAGGAATTTGAAATCGTTGATGTGCCGTAATGCATTTTTCGCAAAATAGAATTTCGATCGGATATTCCTTACAGCGGCGTGAGTCATCTATAGGTACGAGATCATCACACATTGGGTGAAGGCCAAGATTAAGAACAGAAGATAGATTGTTATTGCCGCATACTTCGCAGTTGGTAATTTCAAGCAGCATGAGCTTTAATTTCCTCCGTTTTAAAAATTGAAGAGTAAGAAGAGATTTGTTGTAAACATACGTCTCGCATATTTTTACCTTGCAACCACGATTTATGCCAAGCTGCAATTTCAGATAAGGTTCGCTCTAGATCCCACTGCGTTTTCCAGCCTAGTAGGGTATGTGCTTTTGTGCTATCCAAAGAAAGCAAACGAGATTCATAAGGTTGAGTGCCTGGAGTTTGCTGCCAGTTTATATAACTCCCCCAATAAGACGATAAGCGATCTATGATCCATTTTACGGGGCGCACGTCATCTGTTGAAGGACCGAAGTTCCATGCGGATGCGAATTCATCCCCATTATCCCAAAGGTTTTCCGCTAGCAGAAGATATCCGCTCAGGGGTTCAAGAACGTGCTGCCAAGGTCGAGTTGCAAGAGGATTCCTAATCATTAATTTGGATTTTGTTTCTACAGCCTTGAGAATATCAGGTACAAGACGATCTTCGGACCAGTCTCCCCCACCAATAACGTTACCTGCTCTTGCTGTAGCTAAGGCAATACCCTTATCTCGAAAGAATGAATCACGGTAAGCAGCGCTAATGAGTTCCACACACCCTTTGCTACTAGAATAAGGATCCCTTCCTCCCATGGCTTCATTTTCCCGATAACCCCACAGCCACTCACGATTTTCATAGCATTTATCAGTCGTTACGATAACGACAGCGCGGACACTTTTTTGAGTGCGTATTGCTTCAAGCAAATTTACAGTTCCCATTATGTTCGTAGCAAAAGTTTCCGCAGGTTTTTCGTATGAAAGTCGAACAAGGGGTTGTGCCGCTAGGTGAAAAACGATATCGGGTTGTTGTTCGTTTAAAGCTTTAGTTAATGCATTTGCATCACAGATATCCAATAAAATGGAGGTCATATTCTCGGCCACATTTGCCAAAGTAAATAAATTTGGATCTGTTGATGGTGGAAGGGCATAGCCAGTAACATCCGCACCCATTGTCTGAAGCCATAAAGAAAGCCAACTTCCTTTAAAGCCAGTATGACCGGTTATAAATACACGCTTATTATGCCAGAATGTTTTTGGCCCTGTACCTGCCATCATAGACCTTCATTGTAAAATTGTTTCCCAAGGAAGAAGAGATTTCCATTCAGCTCAGAGATTAATTGATGCGATACCTCTCGGTCAATGGGCTTGATGGCTCAAAATACCTATTTAGGTTGTGCCCTTCAGGGATACTATATTATATAGATGAGTTAAGATCATTTTTGATGGAAAGGAGAGAGCTAATGAAAGTCGTTATTTTAGCGGGTGGCTATGGGACACGATTGGCAGAAGAAACAGATCGTATTCCTAAACCAATGGTTACTATTGGGTCAAAACCAATTCTTTGGCATATTATGAAAAGCTATGCAAAACATGGTCTGAATGATTTCGTCATCTGTGCAGGTTATAAGGCAGGTGCCATTATTGAATATTTCACTAACTATCAATTGCATAACAGTGACTTAACCGTTGATCTTGAGAAAAATGAAATTACCTTTTTGAAGCCTCCTTCTGAGAACTGGAAAGTAAGTGTTATTGATACAGCTTTGAATGTCGAAACAGGCGGCCGGCTTTTGCGGGTTCGTAATTATATCACACCTGGGGAACCATTTTGCATGACTTATGGAGATGGCGTTTGCGACGTAAATATTAAGAATGTAATTGAGTTTCATAAGAGCAAGAAGTTTGAAGCAACACTTACAGCAGTTCGCCCCCCTTCTCGTTTCGGAACTCTTGAAATAAAGGATGGGCAGGTCAGTTCTTTTTCAGAAAAGCCCGTGTCAGGAGAAAGTTATATCAATGGTGGGTTTTTTGTACTAGAACATTCAGTGTTCGATCTTATAGAAGGTGACCACGTTTCTTGGGAATATGGTCCACTTGAAACACTGGCTCAATGCGGGAAATTGGGAGCTTATATTCATGATGGATTTTGGCACCCTATGGACACATTACGTGACCGTAGATATTTGGAACAATTATGGGATACAGATCGAGCCCCATGGAAATAAATAATTGAAAAATTGAACGTAACTATAAGTGACTCATTTGGTTTGCGAATGAATAAAATATTTAGATTTATCGTTTCTGGTTTCCTTAATACAGTTATTGGGTATAGTATTATTTTTGGTTGCATGTATATTTTTAAATATTCGCCAGAACTAAGTAATACCCTTGGATACGGAATAGGAACGTGCACAGGATATATTCTTCACAGAAATTTTTCTTTCGGTAGCGATCAGAAAAAAGTAGGTGAGTTTACAAAGTTTGTTTTCGTTAATTTTATATCATTTCTTGTGAACATGATATTTCTGGTTGTTCTAATTCATGCGATGAATTTTAATCCAATTATCAGTCAAATTATATCTTGGGTGGCTTATTTATTAATTTCTTATTTGCTAAATAATTACTTCGTTTTCAAAAAAGGGCTATACACAAAAATACTCCCTTCCTCCAAATAGTATAGCGTATTCATAATAATTCCCTAGTACATTAAGTCAACAATTTTGTCCTGCGAAGACGGGTGAAATAAACCCGCATTATTTTATCAAAAATATTTGGCAGAGCAGGAAGACAGTCAGCGCTGGGTATGGGTCGCTTTTAAAGAAGATGTTTTTGCGGGCTATATGACTTTTAAAAGGTATTTTAAAAACGAGTTCAAAAATGAGTTTGCTCTTGTAATAGGGTGAAAGCATAATTAAGAAAATAAAACACCACCATTAATTTATGAGCAATGAACAACAACTGCAAAAATACTTCGCTCCCTTCTGGGTATGAAATAAGAGAAGCCCGTATAGGAGATGCGGAAGATATTGCTTTCGTACATACCATGGCCTGGAAAGCAGCTTACAAAGGGATTCTCAACCAAGCTTTCTTAGACAATGTAAGCTTGGAAGAGCGACTCAGGTTCCGGCAAAAAATTTTAACAGAGGGTAAAGGACTTCAATATGTTGCTCTTTGGAAAAACCAAGTGATCGGGTTCTGTGACGCTCATGTTCTTCACTTTCATGAAAACCAGCACCTTTCAGCAGAGCAACGGCAAAGAAGAACAGAACGGGGTGAAATTTATGCACTTTATCTTTTAGAAAATCATCAACACAAAGGAATCGGAAAAGCATTGTTTGGTAAGATTCGTATACAACTTAAGGAGCAAGGATTAACCCCATTCTTGGCTTGGGTTTTTAAAGATAATCATCGGGCCAGAAGATTTTACGTAAGTCAGGGTGGGATCCTTGTGGATGAGATATCAGCGAGAATTGGCGATCAAGATTATCAAGAAGTTGCCTATAGATTTGAAGACTAATCTAAGTAGAATTTCTCACCCGTCAAACCCACCTTACCTGGTGTCTGTCCTCCTTCGTTACCTTTTGGATTTGTATTCTTTTGGTTTGAGGCGTTAAGCGGACTTTGAGGGGGCTTGCTTTTAGGATGCTTGGTGCTTTCATCCTTTTCTGGCATAGCATGCACACCAACTAAGGGTAGCGTTGCCAATATGGCTCCTATTAATACTCTTTTTCTCATTGTATTCCCTCTCCTTTTATAGCCACCCTTTTTCAAAACCATACGTTCAGCCCAAGATATGATTGATCGTGGATATCGAGGAAAGCCACATCCTGACAAACTCAACTGCGTTTTAAGGGAATTTAATTGCTCGGGTGAAAATGCAGTTATGGTTGGAGATACTTTTATGGATATAAAAATGGCTAAAAATGCTGGTGTTTTTGCACTGGGTGTATCCTGGGGCTATCAAGATGAGCACACTCTTAAAACACATGGTGCAGATGCGGTTGTTTCTGAACCAAGTCAAATTTGGAAAGTAATCCAGACACGCGTTAGTGAATAGAAATTACTTTCCTATTGATATGAACAAGGTGTGATGATGCATTCTTAGTGGGATGGGGCGTGGGGGTGGCAATGAGTAGCTTTTCGAAAAAGGAAAAAATAGAATGGAATCGCCTGACTATACAATTAGCTCTGCAACGCAAGCAGAAGCTGACTTTATTCATGACAAACTCGGTGAATTCAACAGAAGTCAGGTGTCCGCCACTCAAGAGCCAACACTTGTCTTAAAAAATTATATCATCAAGAATAACGGCGCAATTATTGCAGGGATCAAATCGGTTATTTATAACTGGTGCATTTTGTATGTCGTAGCTCTGTTTGTTCATGAAAGCCATCGACACAAAGGGTTAGGCAGTATCCTACTGCAAAAAGTTGAAGAGGAAGCAAAGACAATAGGGGCAACCCTTTCTCACGCGGACACCTTTGACTTTCAAGCCCTCGGTTTTTATCTCAAACATGGCTATGAAGTTTTTGGTGTTCTTGAAGATTGTCCGAAAGATCATAAACGGTATTATTTGAAGAAGCGCTTATGAAAAAACACATCTATGTTACACAAGATTCTTTTGAGCATAGATCCTCATCGCTCGATATTTTTGCTAACTTCTTTACTGTGTGAGACATGCAAGGTTCTTCTGAATGATTTTACGCCATGATAAAGTACCACGTTACGTGAGGCTCAAGAATTTTTTTGCTCATATGAACTTTTTTTATGGCGAACTTGATTTTTACAGAAACCTTCTTAATTTAATGATAAATGCACGCCTTAGGTCTGAACATGAACCACTCAAAATTTGCAGCCCTCACAAAATATAATTTACCCCCTGGTCAATTTGCCATAACAGGGAGCGGACCACTTGGCATTCGAAATCTCAAAAAAATCGGGGATATCGATATCGTCGTATCACCAGAATTGTGCGATATTCTTATAGAAAAATATGGTGTTACTGATGATGGAAAGGTTAAGAAAATCATTTTTCCAGAGGATAATATAGAAGCCTTTTGGGAGAGTTCATTTTATACTCAACCGAAAGATCCAGATGCACCCACTACGGCAGACATTATTACAGAAGCAGAAATTATTGAGGGGTTGCCTTTTGCAACTCTTGAAGTTGTTTTATATTTCAAAAATAAAATGAAGAGAGATAAAGACTTAGAAGACATACGCTTAGTTGAAGAATGGCAGAGAAAGAAAAATGATGAACATAAAACAAATTCTCGTCCTTAAAGAAACTCGAGAAGGAGAGTTTCGTGTGGCTTTGACACCCGAGACTATTCCTTTGTTATCTTCACGACAGTATCGACTATTGGTTGAATCCGGAGCAGGCGTAAATGCAGGATTTACGGATTCAGATTATATCAAAGCTGGTGCCGAAATTTTTTCACCAACACCGGCAGGTTTTCCACCTGATACTTTAATTGTAAGAGTGAAGCGTGCGGATAAAGCACGTGAGCATTTAGAGAACAAACTCTTTCAAGAAAACACTTCTATGATGGGTTTCCTCTCTCCCTTTGAAGCGGATGATCATGTCGCTTTATGGCAGGCATCAGGTATTACAACCTTTTCCGTTGATTTATTTAAGTCACTCTCAATTGATGATCCCAAAAATATGCAATCCGCTATGAGCCGTATTGCGGGAAGACTCGCCTTTCAAGATGCCAGAAACCGCTATAAAGGTGAGGATCCAGTCAAGCTAACTGTGCTTGGGACGGGGCCAGCGGCTTTCAGTGCGGCATATGAAGCAAGGAAATATGATGTGCCTGTGCAGGTCTTTGGAAGACAGGAGCGTTATCGTGCTGACTTAGAATCAGCCGGGATTATCTATTACATTTTACCTGCCTCTCAAAATCAGGCAGGATTTATTCGATCTTATTTAGGTGAACAAACAATTGTGATTGCGGCAGCAAGGACCCCTCAAAAAAAGGCTCCCTTATTAATAAATGAAGATAGCTTAACTATTCTACCAAAAGGTTCTGTTGTTGTTGATCTTGCGATAAGTCAAGGAGGTAATGTTGTGGGAAGTCGGCGTGATCAGGTTATCATAACAAATGGCGTTTCGATTGTGAACGACTCAGGATACCCCAAAGCAGAACCTAAAGAAGCCAGTGAGGCCTATGCAAACTGTTTGGTTAATTTGCTAAAAGAAGTCCTGTCTCCCGTGGGGGAAGTATTCCTAGATCATGAGTTATTAAGAGAATGTTGGGTTACTCATGAGGGGAAACGTAATTCTTCGCTTTTTGAGGGATTTGAAAAAGCTCGTTCGAAACTGTAATTAAAAGATGAAGATCAAAATTTTCAGTCCCTTTAAGCCTTAAAGCGAAATAAAAAGCGCAAGTACTTGAGAAGAAAATACCTGAGCACAGAGTCAGGAAGAATTCTAATGACATAAATCGCCACAGCCACTTGGCCGAAAGCTGTTAAGAAAATAAGTGTTGGAATCGAAACATTAAGGCTTAAAAGACAAAAGGAAGCAAAGCTTGCAAAAACCATGAACCCTGCATTGATAATATTATTAAAAGCAATGACTTGAGATCGTTTGCTAGGAAGAACATGGGTTTGAATAAAGGCATAAAGAGGCACAATGAAAAGGCCGCCAACAAACGAAAGAACAAAGATATCTGCTGTCAGCCGAAGCCCTTGAAACGACCTTAAAAAAGAAAAGAGAGATAGGGGAGTTTCTGATAAAGGAGACCCAAAATTTGCAATGTCAAACAAAAGAATCGCCATAAGCAGGGCTAATAAGGGGACATGCTTTGTCGTTATTTTGGTCTCAAAAACCCAATTGCACAAAAGGGATCCGATCCCAACCCCAAGGGTGAAGAGAAGTAGGAGGAAAATAAAAACGTTTTCTTCAACCCTGATAACATCTTTGATAAAGGAAGGCAGTTGAGACAAAAGGACTGTCCCAACAAGCCAAAACCAGGAAATGGCGATAATGGCTCTATAAACACGCTCTTCCCTTTGGGTATAGCGGAAAAGTCGTTTGACCTCACCTGTCCAGGAAGCGCGGATTTTAAGATCGGGCGCCCTGCTCGGAATGGGGGGAATCAGCCAGCTGCAAACAAGACCTAAAAGCGCTACCAAGATCAATAGAAAACTTAAAAGAAAGGGAGAAATTTCGAGATGAATCATCACAGCTCCACCAAGAGTCCCCAACATAATTGCAAGAAAAATGCCCGCTTCAATATAACCATTACCGCTCAAAACTTTTTCTTCGGGAAGGATATCTGGCAAAATACTGTATTTAACAGGACTAAAAAAAGCGGTGTGTACTCCCATAAAGAAAATGGTCGCTAAAAGCAAATACGGGTCCTTATAAACAAAACCATAAGCACTCAAAGTTACAATAAGGACTTCAGAAATTTTAACCCACCGAATAATAAGAGACTTGTCAAATCGATCTGCAAGTTGTCCTGCCAGGGGTGAAAATAAAAAAGCAGGAAACATAAAGAGTCCAAAACCCGCAGACACAAAAAGAGAGATGGCTGTTTCTGATGTGCCTACCAAATGAAAGGTGATCAAAGTCACAAAGGCGGATCTAAAAAAATTATCGTTAAACGACCCAAAGAGTTGTGTTCCAAAAAGCGCCCAGAAAGGTTTGTTTTGTATGAAATTTTTCATCAATGAATGCTTAGTATTTTTTCTTATATTAACGCCATCTCTTAAAAGGGCAAACGGAAAAAAGTGGAATAAGAACGTAAATGGTTTTTCGATAAAAGTCTGATATAAGGAACATATCTATGAAAAAATCGCAATCTAAAGCAGAGGGGAATTTTTTCTCGATTATGAGAGAAGGGAATGCCTTTACCCATGATGGGAAACGCAAATTTAAGGGAACAATCTATGAAAAAAATTCTTTCTTACCTCATCATCTCTTCTCTATTTTCTCATGCAATATGTGCTTCTATTCCAACAAAAGGGAGTCCTGACCGTTGTAAAGATAAAAACATTTTACCTGTTGATGATTTATTGCCTTTAACTTACCGGGATCCCATGGATGATGGCATGAAAAAGGCCATTGAAAAAATGTCACAAGTAACTCCAGAACGTATGATTCAGAGTGTTGTCGATCACCTCTTCTCTTATCATGATTTGTGTAACGAAAAGGTAGCAGGTGTTGGCGGCTGGGCTGATGGAATAGGAACGGCTCTTTGCGAGCGACTTATTGCGTTTGATATAACTCATGAGGGGATGTTATCTCAGACTAAATCCAAGATACCCTCTTCAGACTTAACGTTTTTGCAAACCGCTTATAAAACATGTCGCTTATCAACAGAAAGGTATTGGAACTATCCTTCCGTAGCTCACATTAGCTATAACCCCACTCCTGAAGAGAGAGCCTATCTTAATAAAATGACTGGACTGAGTCGCTTTAACTATTAGATGGTTAGACATAATCTCATGAATTCCTCTCCGTCGGAGCAATCCCTCAGAAAAGTGGGAGGACAAATGTGAGATAAGGCACCAGCCTTTATACAGCCAACAACAGCTTAGCGCCGAGGGCAATTAAAACACCTCCTGTAACACGCTCAATCCAATGACTGAACGCGTTGAATTTTTCCCGCGTTCGTTTTCCAGATAAGCAAAAAGAGACAAAACTAAACCAGGCCAATGTTTCAACAAAAATAAGGAGCCCATAGATAAGCAAGATGAAGGTTGGAGTATCTGGAGAAATGACCACAGAAAAGAGACTGATAAAGAACAACATACATTTGGGATTGAGGGCATTCGTTAAAAAGCCCGTACTGATGGCAGCGAATGCCGATATGTCGCGCATGTGGTGGATAGACTCTAAAGCTAAAGTTTTTTTCTTAGCCCTTAAGCCATTCACTCCAATGTAAAGCAAATAGCCAGCACCTAGATATTTTATACCCAAGAAAAGCCAAGCATTCTCTTTGATAATAAATCCTAATCCCAGTAATGAATAGCTTACATGGACCACAATTCCAAGGGCAATACCAAAAGCCGTCAGAAATGCGGTTTTGCGTGAATATACAAGGCTATTCCTGACGATCACTGCAAAATCAGGGCCAGGACTGATCAGAGCAACCAGGTTCAACCCAGCTAAACTGATGAGGGAGGGAAGGGAGGTATAAAGCAGAGACTCCATAAAAACCATCCTAATTGATGTGATAATTAATTTTCATAATCTTGTTTTTAACCTTACATTTCGTAATTTCGAGGCCTTTCAATTCCTTGAGGCTTTTGATATGGGTTCCGCCGCAGGGTGAAAAAGGAAAATCTCCAATGCGCATAACTCGAATCGGCTGATCACCGGGTATGCTATAAGCCAAGTTTGGACACATTTCTTTCAAGTTCTGGCTTGCGACTTGATCAACGTTTATCAAACAGTCTGCCTCTATGAATTTTTCAATCTCTTTATTAACGAATTCAAGAGTTATATTTTCCAATTGGCTATTCTTTGACGAAAATTCAACATAACATTCGTCAGGGAAATGATGGCCTTTAACGCCTCTCCAGCAAGGGTAATTTTGTTCAATAACATTGCTTATTAAATGACCTGACGTATGCAGCCTAGCATGCAAAAGTCGAGTTTCTTGATCGACAGAACATTTAACTTTTTGCCCAACAAACTGGTTATATTCTCGATCTGTATAGTGCCTGATCTCATTCTCAACGGATTTAACCTTGTGGATAGGGATAACAACACTTCCCACTTCAAGAGTACCACGGTCTGAGGGCTGTCCGCCTCCTTGCGGATAGAAGATGGTTTTGTTGAGAATAAGGAAACTCCCATTTTCATCTTTGCCATTTGCCTCGATAATCGCGTGATCCTCAAATTTGTACGTATCTTCAAAATATGAAAGCAGGGTATTCATGATCTCTCTCCTGAATTGATAGAATCATTTCTAACATAATTGCTTGCAATTTGCAACTACTTATGTTAATTTTTCGTTATGAAAGGAAATTAGGCAATGCAAAAGGATCATATCAGCCAATTAAGACATGTCTCCCGTAAGCTCATCCGAGAGCTGGGGATGTTGAGCTTAAACGAAGCTCAAAAAACCCCACCCCATTGGCATGCCCTCATCGAGATTTCAAAGGAATCGGGTATAACGATTTCTAAGCTAGGTCACGTTCTTCTTTTGTCCACCTCAGCCATGTCACGTATCGTTAATGGCTTGATTAAGCATGAATTTGTTACCTTTCAAGAGGGCAATGATAGGCGTGAAAAGTATTTATCTCTTACTGACAAGGGTCAGCTTGAGCTAGAAACGATCGATGAATTTTCGAATTCAAAAATAAAGGGTGCCTTTGAGTTTTTATCGGAAGAAGATCAAAATCAAATTATCGATTCCATACAAAAATATGGAGAAGCGCTTGAAAAAAGCAGATCACTCCGTGAACAGGTAAAAATCTTCACACTTTCAACATCTCGTAAAGTTCGCAAACAGATTATTCGTATGATTGAAACGATTCAGAAAGATGAATTTTTATTGCCTATACAAAGCGATATCAATGCTGGTGTTTTAAAAGCTGAAGAAGAATTTTACTACAATAATTCTTATAATTTTTGGTATGCGGTTGATAACAATGGAACCGTTATTGGAAGTATTGGATTGAAGAAACTTGATATGTGCAGTGCTGAAATTAAAAAGTTTTTTGTCGATCAAAGATATCGCGGCAAGGGAGTTGCTCAAAAATTACTGAAGACGCTCCTTAAGTCTGCCGCCAAACATCAATTCAATGACCTCTATCTGGGGACGGTTGACATATTCAAAGCTGCCATCCGTTTTTATGAAAAAAATGGATTTTCACGCATCCCTGAGCACCAGTTGCCACAAGGGTTTATTAAATGCCCCGTAGATACAGTTTTTTTTAAGGGAAGCATAGAGTCTCTGCTTAAAAGTGATCGCGTGTTCGTGAGATGATTTTTTTCTAGGAAAAACGGGCATTACCTTGACACACATGAAACAATAATTTAGATCAAAGTTTATAATCTTTCTCATATTAAGAGTACTATATAATGCATGCGGTCATTTTGTCAGGGGGGGTTGGCAGTCGGTTGTGGCCAGTTTCACGGGATCTTAACCCCAAACCATTTATGAAATTGTCAGATGGGCAAAGTTTTTTACAGAAAGCTTTTTTGAGAAGTCATGCAATTGCATCCGTAAAAAGCATTACAACAGTGACGAATAAAGAACTTTTTTTTAGAACAACAAAAGAATATGAACAAATCGAAAAAAATTCTCCTAATAATTTTGATAGCAACTATATTATAGAACCATTTGGAAAAAATACGGCAGCAGCAATTGCGCTGGCAGCTCAAGACATATCGGGTTTGTATGGTAAAGATTCGATTTTACTTGTTCTACCTTCCGATCATCTCATTTTAAATGAAGGAGCATTTCTTAATGCAGTCAGAGAAGCAGAGAATCTTGCAAAAGAGGGAAGACTCGTAATTTTCGGGATGAAGCCAAGTTCGCCCGAGACAGGATATGGTTACGTTGAGGCAAATGGTAATGACGTCATTCGTTTTATTGAAAAGCCTTCTTTGAAGCAGGCTGAGATATATCTTAAAACGGATAATTTTTTATGGAACTCAGGGATGTTTTGTTTTTCTGCAGAAACCATCCTTTATGAAATGGGAATGTATTGTCCGGATATTTTGCTCGCAACACAAACTTGTATACAAAAATCAAAATTAACTAAGAATATAAAACTCAGAAGCCTTGAAATTGACCCAATTACTTTTGCTGAAGTTCCAGAAAATTCAATAGATTATGCGATCATGGAAAAAACAAAAAGGGCAGCAGTAGTCCCTTGTGATATTGAGTGGAGCGATATAGGGACCTGGAGTGCGATTAGCGAATTATTAGTTCCAGATTCTAATGGTAATGGCATAAAGGGAGAGGTCGTCATTCATGATGTAAAAAACTGTTATATTGAAAGCAATAAGCGAATGATTGGGGCTGTTGGTTTGGAAGATCTAATTATTGTCGATACTTCGGATGCTTTGTTGGTTGCGAATAAAAAAAATGCACAAGACGTAAAAAATATTTATAGTCAACTAAAAGATAACGGGCATGAAGCTTATAAATTGAGTAAAACGGCTTACAGACCTTGGGGAACGTATACTATTTTAGAAGAAGGTCATTGTTTTAAGATAAAACGTATCGAAGTAAACTCTGGAGGTAGTCTGAGTTTGCAAATACATAATCATCGGGCAGAGCATTGGGTTGTTGTAAGTGGGACTGCGCTCGTTATTAACGGTGACGATGAGTTCACCCTAGAAATTAATCAGTCGACTTATATTCCTGTGGGAATTAAGCATCGTCTGTCAAACCCAGGAATCGAAAAACTTGTAATAATCGAGGTGCAGACAGGGGATTATTTGGGGGAAGATGACATCATCCGCTATGATGATATTTACGGAAGAACTGCTAATGCAGCCTAGAATATCTTGTTTTAAAGCCTATGATATTCGTGGCAAAATCCCAGAGGAACTAGATTGTGAATTAGCCTATAATATAGGTAGAGCTTTTGCAAAAGAGATTCGTCCACATACTGTCGTCGTTGGATACGACATCCGTTTAGAGAGCCCAGACTTAGCCAACCATTTGATAAAAGGCCTCAACTACGAAGGTGTAAATGTTATAAATATTGGCTTATGTGGCACAGAAGAGGTATATTTTCAAACCTTTGATAAGCAATCCCAGAATATTGGGGGTGGAATTATGATTACGGCAAGCCATAATCCAAAAGGTTTCAATGGAATGAAGCTTGTTCGGGGTCAGAGTATACCTATATCAGGAGATTCAGGTTTACTTGAAATATGTAATCGAGTAGAAGAGCTACAAAACTTAACTTTAACATCGGATGATTTTGACAGAGTGAAGAAGGGTTGGACAAAAGACCAGAATGATAAAACGAAGTATATTTCCCATCTTCTAGGCTACATTAATATAGATTTAATTAAACCATTAAAAATTATTGTTAACCCTGGAAATGGTGGGGCAGGTTTAATCCTAAAATTGTTGGAGAAACATTTACCTTTTGAATTTATTTACTTAAACGATGATCCTGATGGAAACTTTCCTAATGGTGTCCCGAACCCATTATTACCCGAAAATCGCTTACTTACTTCTGAAGCTGTAAGATTTCATAAGGCAGATATGGGAATTGCCTGGGATGGTGATTTCGATAGATGCTTTTTATTTTGTGAAAATGGGGAATTCATTGAGGGGTATTATATAGTTGGCCTGTTAGCAGAGGCCTTTTTAAAGAAATATCCTCATGAAAAAATAATCCATGATCCAAGGTTGCTTTGGAATACGGTTGACGTCGTCGAAAAGGCTGGTGGTCAAGCCATTCAAAACAAAACGGGACATGGTTTTATTAAAGAGCGTATGAGGTTTGAAAATGCAATTTACGGTGGTGAAATGAGTGCTCACCACTATTTTCGTGATTTTGCATATTGTGACAGCGGTATGATCCCATGGTTATTGGTTGCTGAACTCATGAGTCTCACGGGAAAAAAGCTTTCACAAATGGTAGTTGAACGAATAGAGGCCTTTCCTTGCAGTGGAGAAATAAATTATAACGTAGAGAATACGAGTCTGGTTATTGAAGCCATTTTTAAGCATTTTTCTCCCCTGAATCCCAAAATTGATGATACAGATGGTTTGAGTCTTGAATTTTCAGAATGGCGCTTTAATATACGACCTTCTAACACAGAATCTCTTTTGCGTCTTAATGTCGAAACACGAGCTAACAAGACCCTTCTAAGGGAACGTGTTGCAGAAATTGAAGGAGTGATAAATAGCCATCTTAATGTATTGTACGGAAAAGCAGCATAGAAAAATAGATGAAAATTAGTAGTTAGCTTGTACAGAAAAAACAAAAAACATGAAAATTGGAAATGAGACCTAAGAGATAAAACTATGAATAGCAAAAGTGCATTAATTACTGGAGTGACGGGACAAGATGGAGCTTATCTTGCTGAGTTTCTTCTTTCAAAGGGCTACGAAGTTCATGGTATAAAGCGACGCACATCGCTTTTTAATACGGATAGAATTGACCATATTTATCACGATCCCCATGAAAAAGGGCATAAGTTTACACTTCACTATGGCGATATGACAGATTCGTCGAGTTTACTTCGTATTATTCAAAAAGTGCAGCCAGATGAAATTTATAACCTAGCAGCTCAAAGTCATGTTGCTGTATCCTTTGATGAACCTGAATATACGGCTAATTCGGATGCCTTGGGGGCATTGCGTATTCTTGAGGGGATACGTATTTTGAAATTAGAGAATAAAACAAAATTCTACCAAGCTTCAACGTCCGAATTATATGGTTTAGTTCAAGAAACCCCCCAAAAAGAAACAACCCCTTTCTACCCGCGCTCACCCTATGCAGTTGCTAAATTATATGCTTATTGGATTACAGTAAATTATCGAGAAGCCTATAATATGTTTGCCTGTAATGGGATTCTCTTCAACCATGAATCCCCCTTGCGAGGAGAGACATTCGTTACCCGAAAAATTACAAGATCATTGGCTCGTATAAAATTGGGCCTTCAAGAAAAATTGTACCTTGGTAACGTTAATGCTTTAAGGGACTGGGGACATGCTCGTGATTACGTGGAAATGCAATGGCTTATGCTCCAACAGGAAATTTCTGAAGATTATGTTATCGCAACGGGTGAACAGCATTCTGTTCGAGAGTTTATTGAGCTAGCTGCTAAAGAAATTGGCATCGGTATTCGCTGGGAAGGAGAAGGTATTGATGAAAAAGGATATTCTATTGAAACCGGAAAGTGCATCATTGCTATAGATCCACGTTATTTTAGGCCTACAGAAGTTGATACATTGGTCGGGGATGCGTCAAAGGCAAAGGAAAAAATGGGGTGGACTCCTAAAATATCATTTCAGGAGCTTGTTGTTGAAATGATGCATGAGGATATGAAAGCTGCTCAGGGAGATGAGATTTCTAAGTTACATGGAATGAAATATTTTAATTATCACGAATAATAACTCTGAAATAATGATACCAATTTATAAGCCATATTTGAAAAATCGTGAAAAAGAATACGTAAATCGTTGTCTAGATTCCACATGGATTTCTTCTAAAGGAGAATTCATTGATAAATTTGAAAAGCAATTTGGGCTTTTTATAGGTTCACCCCATGTGACAACGGTATGTAATGGCACTGTTGCGATCCATCTTGCTCTTACAGCTTTGGGGATTGGACCCGGTGATGAAGTTATTGTACCAACATTAACTTATGTTGCATCGGTTAATACAATAGTACAAACTGGAGCAACTCCTGTTTTTGTAGATTCTGTAGAATCCACCTTGCAAATGGATGCTGATGATGTACTGCGCAAAATAACATCCCGTACGAAGGCCGTGATGGCTGTTCATCTTTATGGATTGCCGTGCGACATGGGTAGACTTGTAAACATCTGCAAAGATCATCAACTCTATTTAATTGAGGATTGCGCTGAAGCCTTTGGATCTTTTTATAGGCAACAACACGTTGGGACCCTTGGAGATATTGCCACCTTTAGTTTTTTTGGGAATAAAACCATTACGACAGGTGAAGGAGGAATGGTTGTTGCCAAAACGAAAAATCTGATTGATAAAGTCTTTCATCTTAAAACTCAAGGTGTTTCTAAAACTCGCGAGTACTGGCATGATATCGTCGCTTATAATTATCGTATGACAAACATTTGTGCCGCAATTGGGCTTGCACAAATTGAAAAAGCAGACGAAATTCTCGCAAAAAAAAGACAAATTGCTCAATGGTATAAGCAAAATCTAAAAGATTTTCCCCTCACGTTCCACGATGAATTACCAGATACGCAACATTCATTTTGGATGTGTACTATGCTATTGGATTCTTCTGAACACAGGGATGCTTTGCGTGAGTATCTTCAACAAAATGGTATAGAGACACGCCCCCTTTTCCCACCTTGCCATACTTTTCCTCATCTTTTCATTGACAGATCATATCCTGTGGCGGAGTCTTTGAGTCAACGTGGAATAAATTTTCCCAGCTATCCAGATTTAGAATTTGAAGAGATATCTATGATATGTGAGACAATCAAAAAATATTTTAATGGTTCAAGATAAATAGCGAATTAGCATTTGATCGAGAATTTGGTTCTCGCCCGAGCATTTCCGAATAGTTTGATGATATCAACTATTCACTCTATGTCATCCCCAATTGTTGGATATGGCTTGCTTTATTATTTAATTTATAGCATTAATTTAAATCCTTGGATTTTACCCATTTCAACTAGTGGGATAGTTTTGTTTTTAGCCAGTGCGATTCATAAAGAAATCGAATCTTCTTCTATTGTTTGGAGGAAAAAATAGTTAAGAGGTTTCAATGATAAATTATATATCCGGCATTTGGGATGCCCGCTACTTTTGGGTTCATCTTTCTCTCTCTGATCTACGATCGCGTTGGCGTCGCTCTTTTTTCGGAATATTTTGGTCTATGATTCAGCCTCTCGGTATTACTCTTCTCATATCGTTTGTCTTTAGTCGACTTTTTAATACAGATATTACGAGATATGCTCCCCATGTTTTGTCTGGCATTATTATTTGGGAATTTCTCGTTGCCAGTGTTACGGGAGGAGCACTCAGTTTCCTACAGGCGGATGCCTATATTAAGCAGTGTAAACATCCTTTAGCTATCTACCCCTTGCGCACAGTCTTGGCGGCTTTGATGATGTTAATGATGGCGAGTGTGCCGCTAATAGGATGGATCTTATTCATTATGCCAGAGAATTTAGGACTTTGTTGGATATCGGCTTTACTTGCGTTTCCTATCCTGTTGTTAATTGCATGGCCTCTTTCAACATTTATGGCATATATTGGAGTTCGGTTTCGAGACTTGGTTCCAGCTTTAACCTTAATCTTGCAAGCTTTGTGGTTTGTTTCACCTGTCTATTTTGAAGTAAAAATGTTTCGTGCAGCTGGACTTGACAATTTTGTTGATTACAATCCCATTTATCATCTTTTGCAAATTATTCGAGCGCCACTTTTACAAGGAGAGTGGCCAACTGTTGAGAATTATTCGTTTTGTTTGATAACAGCTATTGTATTTTTGATTTTGGCTATATGGTTAGGATCTCGAGCTGAACGAAGAGTAATTTTTTATCTATGACGGAAAATTTCATTTCATTACATCAAGTTAATCTGCATTATGCCTCGGTTGCGTACAAGGAACGTTCTTTGAAGTCACTGATGGCGAATGCACTGAAAACAAGAAGAGCGAAGGCTGTCTTTTCTGATATTCATGCCCTTAAAGATATATCTTTGACTATTCATCAAGGAGAAAGGGTTGGGCTGTTGGGTCATAACGGGGCTGGAAAAAGCACTTTATTAAAAACAATTGCTGGGCTTTACCCTATATCCGGGGGTGAAATTCAAGTACAGGGTCAGGTGCGCTCCCTCTTTGATTTAAGTCTTGGTTTCGAACCGGATGCTACAGGACGGGAGAATATACTTTACCGGGGTCTTCTTCTTGGTCTATCACCGAAATTTATCGCCCAAAAGAAGGAAGAAATAATTAAATTTGCAGACCTCGGTGAATTTATTGACTATCCCATAAAAACGTTCTCTGCTGGGATGCAGGTCCGTTTAGCCTTTGCTATTTCAACTTCTGTGGGTGGAGATATTCTTCTCCTTGATGAAGTTATAGGGGCTGGAGATGCAAATTTTATGGTAAAAGCAAAAAATAGAATCACGTCCCTCATTGAACAATCCAAGATATTGGTTCTGGCATCCCATGACTTTTCCGCTTTAAAATCTCTATGTCATCGGGGGATCGTATTTCATCAGGGAGAATTAGTTTTTGATGGAGAAATTTTGAAGGCAATAGATATTTATAATAAAGTCAATGGAATGACGATATGACACCTCTCAAAAAACCAAGGGCCATGTGGCTCCTGAATCATGAAACAGCCAGAAAGTTTGAGATCGCAATGCTTAAACAAATTGGTATTGAAGAGATCTTTTTGCCAAAAAAGTATCCAGTTGATGCCTTCTTTAGAAGTGCTTCAATTGATGATTCAGAAGATATTAATTTGACAATCCCTGCAGAGGAACTTGCTGTCCTTAATGATGCTGATTGGTATGGTTCCCCAAGTCCTGAAGCCTGGGAAATAGCTAATCGTTACTTTGATATTTTGTTTTTTATGGTTCAAAGTGGAAGTATTGTTGAAAGCATAGAAAATAACTATAAAGGCATTGTACTATTGCGCGCGTTTGGGCTGGATCGAAGCCTCAATTATACGAAACTTTTAAATTATCATACCAGGGATCTTGGTAAAAATCTGATAAAATCGATTGGAAAACGTTTTTACTTTGCTCAAGCTTATGACCATTTACATCGTATTGAGGATGATTTTTTAAGTCAGAGAAAATTATTTTTGCCTCTTGGAGTAGCTGATTGCCATAGGAACGTGACTTGGAGGTTTTGAACGCACCCTATTTTTTGTGTGTCCAGAAATTGCGTTTAATCCTTATTATCAAGATATTTACAACAAATTTGTCCAAGATTTTAAAGGTCTTAAGTATATGATAGAGGGAGCCCAACCTGTTCCAGTTGAAGATTCGAACGTCCTCGGGTATGTTCCTGAAGAGGTGCATGAACGTCATATGCAGGAAATGCGTGTTATGTTCTATCACAGCACAGAACCATACCACATTCATTTACATCCTTTTGAAGCGATAAAAATTGGGATGCCGTTAATCTATATGGCAGGGGGGATTTTGGACCGCATAGGGGGTAAAAATTTACCGGGGCGATGTAAAAATGTGAAAGAAGCTCGTGATAAAATAGAGCGCATTCTCAATGATGACTTGTCTCTCATCGAAGATATTCGAAAAAGCCAAGCCTGCCTTCTAGATCCTCTAAGACCTGAAAATTGTGTTGAAGCTTGGCGCACAGGTTTTGAATCTATATATAGCAACATGGAAAAAAATAAAGTCGGTGGAATAATGATATGACAGCATACAAAAAACCAAGAGTCATGTGGCTTCTGAATCATGGAACGGCGAGGAAGTTTGATGTTGCAATGCTTAAACAAATCGGTATTGAAGAGATCTTTTTACCAAAAAAGTATCCAGATGATATTAGTTTTAGAAGTGCGTCCGTTGATTATTCAGAAGATGTTAATTTGACAATCCCAGCAGATGAACTTGCTGTCCTTAATGATGCTAATTGGTATGCCTCACCAAGTCCTGAAGCATGGGACATTGCCAATCGTCATTTTGATATTTTGTTCTTTATAACTCATTTTGGAAGTATTGTTAAAAATATAGTTGATAACTATAAAGGCATTGTGTTATGGCGCGCGTTTGGGTTGGATCGAAGTCTCACTTATACAAAAGTTTTAAATTATTTAATCGGCACTCGTGGTAAAAATCTCATAAAATCAATGGGAAAACGTTTTTACTTTGCTCAAGCCTATGACCATTTGCCTCATATTGAGGCAGATTTTTTAAGTCAAAGGGCATTATTTCTGCCTCTTGGGCTGCCTGACTGCCATATAAATGACACATGGCGAGGTTCTGATCCAAATATATTTTTTATTTGCCCAGATCTTGGATTTAATCCTTATTATCAAGATATTTATAATCAATTTGTTAAAGATTTTAAAGGACTGTCGTATGCGGTTGGTGGTGCACAGCCTATCTCTGTTGCTGATCCGAATGTTCTTGGATATGTTCCTGAAGAGGTGCATAAACGTAATATGCGAGAAATGCGTGTTATGTTTTATCACAGTACTGAGCCCAACCACATTCATTATCATCCATTTGAAGCCATTAAGGTTGGAATGCCTTTGGTGTTTATGGCAGGGGGAATGCTGGATCGCATGGGTGGTAAAAATTTGCCTGGGCGATGTAAAAATAGTAAGGAAGCTCGTTACAAAATAGAGCGCATCCTTAACGATGATTGGTCACTCATTGAAGATATTCGTGAGAGCCAAGTTTGTCTTCTAGATCAAATGAAACCTGAAAATTGTGTTGATGCATGGCGCGTGGGTTTTGAATCCATATTTAGCAATCTAGAAAAAGTAAAAGCAAACCAGCCATTGCCCATAAAAGAAACGAAGCGTATAGCTGTAATTTTACCTATTGAATATAAAGGAGGAAGTTTACGCGGAGCTAAATTACTTGCTCAAGCTATTGATCATGGAGCTCGACAGGCAGGAAAGAGTATAGAGGTCATTTTTTGTCATTTAGACGATTATTACACAGACGAAGACTTTGCTGATCTACCTCTTTCTATTAAAAGGCGCCCCTATAATTGGCGCATTTTGAATCGTGAAGAAGCTACTCGAGCAATGATTTATGCTGGTTTGGAAGAAACTCTAAAATATGAAAAGTATATCGTTGCCGATGATCAATGCAATCAATTGATGGAATGCGATCTTTTCGTGATTATTTCTGATCGCCTTTCGATACCTTTGTTGCCGATTAAGCCATATATCGTAATGATTTATGATTACTTACAACGTTATGAGAAGATTATATCGGCAGAAGAGAATCAATGCTTTATTAGAATTGCTCATTTTGCTGAACGTGTATTGGTGACGACCGAATTTACACGAAGTGATGCTATTCAATTTGCGGGTTTGTTAAGTGAGAAAGTCATTAAGCTGCCCATGTTAACCCCCCAATTTGCATTGCAACAGGGGAATGCAGAAAATGAGCTAGCCCGACGGTATTTCTTGTGGACAACGAATGAAGCGATACATAAAAATCATGAAAATGCCCTGAAAGCTCTCTCTTTGTATTATGAAAAATATGAAGGCCAATTAGAATGTCATGTTACGGGCATTAATACAAAAAACCTAACAAAAAGTGATTTGCCGCACCTCAAGCCATTGCGTGAGATTGTGGCACAAAACATCCCATTAAAACGAAATTTAAAATTACTCGGCGACCTAACCGAACCATACTATCATTTGAAGTTGCAGAGCTCTCAGTTTCTATGGCATGCGGGGCGTATAGATAATGGTACTTTTTCGGTAGTCGAGGCTGCTCACTTTGGTGTACCCGCACTATCGAGTGACTATCCAGCCATGCGTGAAATAAATGCGCAATTTAACTTAAACCTCAATTGGATGGATGCCTATAATCCTGAAGATATGGCAATTCAGCTTAAAAAAATGGAAGTTGAAGCGAGTGCTTTGAAATCGAGAGTGCCATCGGCTGAAAGTCTATCTAGCCAATCGGTGGAAAAATTATCTGGTGTATATTGGAAGGCGATAAAAGAATGTCTGTAAAAAAATATGGAATATATCTTGCTTGGCAACCAACTATTGATTTGCGGGCTCAAGGTTTGGGACGTCATTTAGCCGAGTTCCTGAAGGCAGCGCAAGAGCGTAAGGACGTTTGTTTTGTTATAGCGTGTCCCAGTTGGATGAAACCTAGTTTGATAGAATTGCTTAATGATGCTTGTATTCAACAGGATTATTTTGAAATATTGGCACCCCGTAAAAAGCCTTTATTATTAGTTGCATATGAACGATATATCAAAATCACAACACGACCTAAAAAAAGAAATCTATTTCAGAATTTCTATCACTACATTAAAAATTTGGTATCAAGTAAGAGATCTAAAATAGAACAAGTAATAGTGGCAACGCGAAGCAAAACATTAGTGATAATCGTCTCCTTGCTCATTCTTTTTCTTTTGCTTGTTATGGGCTTATTTGGCAAATTATTCAGGTTTGTCTCAGTGGTTTTCGTAGCGCCTTGCCGTTCAGTTACCCAAAAAACTATCAGTACATTCCTAAGTCAGATTGAAAAAATAACGACTAATCCAAAGGATGACTTGAAGATCTTAGAATTTTTTAAAATTATGAGAAAACAAGAAGCTAAATTGATAAACAATCTTATTAAAGCGCGTAAGGACATAACGGCCTGGTATTGCCCAGCTGCCTTTTGGCCTGACTTTAATGATATTAAGGCTCCTCGTCTAATGTGTATACCTGATGTTGTTCTGGCTAATTTTCCCATTTCTTTCGCATGCGCAGGTACCGGCAGAATGCTTGATAGTTTCAAGCAGGTAGAAAAGTCAATTGAAGAGGGTGAGTACTTTGTGACCTATAGTGAAGAGATTAAATGGGGTACGCTCAGTAAGCGCTATCATATTGATCCTGAAAAGATATTTGTCGTGCCGCATGGTAACAATTCCTTAAATGAGGTTATCAAACTCTCTGGTTCTTTATCTGACAATGAGGCTGCATTAATTGCTTTCAGCCATACACAGCTAAAAACAGCGCTATGTAAATCTGCATATGGCATGAATGGCGGTCTTTTTATGGGTGTATCCAACTTTAAATTTATTTTTTATGCGAGTCAGTTCAGGCCAAATAAAAATATTATATCATTATTAAAGGCTTATGATTATCTCTTAAAACGACGATATATTCCTCATAGGCTTATTTTGACGGGACTCCCTTCTATTCTTCCAAGTATCAATGAATATATTCAGACTCATGGGCTAGAAAACGATGTTTTATGCTTGCATGGGTTATCTACGCAAGAACTAGCTGCTTGTTATAAATTAGCGGATCTTGCGGTTAACCCAAGCTTGAGCGAAGGGGGGTGCCCCTTTACATTTACCGAAGCCCTTTCTGTTGATACTCCCGTAGTGATGTCCCGCATACCAGTAACCCTAGAAGTCATCAAAGACCCAGACTTAGATAAAGAAATGTTTTTTGATCCCTATGATTGGAAAGATATGGCTGACCGAATTGAATGGGCATTGCAGAATAAAGAAGCATTATTAGCCAAACAAAAATTGTTTTATAATGTTTTGGAAAAAAGAACTTGGAAAACTGTTGTGGATGAATATATCGATATTCTTGAGCATATTTCGAATAGGGATTTAGATAAAATAGAATTAAAGGATGCAGCTTGATGACCGTGAGAAAAGGACTTCTGATTCTTGGTTTTGGTGGGCATGCAAGAAGTGTTGCGGATGTTGCCTTATCTTCTGGGATTAAGCAGTTGTTGTTTATTGACGCCAATGCCAAAGACGGGGAGAAATTTCTAGGATTTCCCATTTTAAGAAGCATGGAGGGTTCTTTAACCAAAGGGTGGCAATGCTTACCTGCTTCGGGTGATAATATGACAAGAAAATTACAAGTGGAGATGGCCGAATTGCAGAATTGGCCTCTTGCGACCTTAGTTTCTCCTACAGCGACCATTGGAATGGGGAGTGTCATTTCTCCAGGATGTTTTATCGCGCATCATGCGCATGTTGGCCCTATGGTTACGATAGGACAAGGATGCATCATTAATACGAGAGCTATTGTTGAACATGACTGCATTGTTGGTGATTATAGTCATATTTCTATAGGTACATCCGTAGCGGGTCGTTCAGTTGTTGGCGATTTTTGCTCGATTTTTGCCGGCTCGACGGTTATAGATTCTCTCGAGATTTGTAGTGATGTTATCGTTGGAGGAGGGGCGGTTGTCATTCGTAATATTCAAAAGCCAGGTGTATATGTTGGTGTCCCGGCGAAACGCGTAAACAAATGAAATGAAAGTTCTACATTTCTATAAAACTTCCTTACCAGATTCCATTGGTGGCATTGAACAAGCAATCCATCAAATTGTCCGAGGAACTGCACAATTGGGAGTGACACCAGAGGTTTTATCGCTAAATCCTCTAAACACTGAGAGTATTGTGGACTTTGATGGATATCGGGTGCATCGATGCAGAACAACATTTGAGATTGCTTCTACTCCCTTCTCGATCGTGGCATTTCATCGATTTTTACAGTTAGCTAGTAAGGCAGACATTATTCACTACCATTTCCCCTACCCATTTGCAGATGTTCTTCATTTTTCCACAAGGGTTAAAAAGCCCACAATATTGACATATCATTCTGATATTATAAAGCAGAAGGTTCTACTTAAACTATATAATCCACTAAAACGTCTATTTTTGGCAGATATTGACCATATCATTGCAACATCACCTAACTACCTGGCAACGAGCGATGATCTTCGTATGTTCCAAAATAAAACGAGTGTTATTCCGATCGGCCTCGACAAGAGCACGTACCCATCTCCTTCAGATAGAAGATTGAATTTCTGGCGTCAGCGTTTTGGGGAAAAATTTTTTCTATTTATTGGTGTCTTTAGGTATTACAAGGGGCTACATATCCTTATTGATGCAGCAAGTACAATAGATTACCCGATCGTAATTTTGGGAGCTGGACCAATTGAAAATGAGCTAAAAGAACAGGTTGCTAAGCTTGGAATTCACAACATACATTTTATCGGCCAACTCCCTAATGAAGATAAAATTGCGTTGCTACAGCTTTGCTACGCTGTGGTCTTTCCCTCACACTTACGTTCCGAAGCTTTTGGTATTTCCTTACTTGAAGGGGCAATGTTTGGCAAACCTATGATATCTTGTGAGATAGGCACTGGGACAACGTACGTTAATATTGACAAAGAAACAGGGATAGTAGTTCCTCCTGGAGATCCTTCACGTCTTCGAGAGGCCTTACAATTTCTTATAGAAAGACCAGATGAGGCGCGAGTGTTGGGAATTCGAGCGGAGAAGCGATACTGGACCCACTTTACGGCAGAGAAAATGGCCAAGTCATATGCGGATATTTATGAATCTTTAGTGAGAGGCACATAGTTATCAACCAGCTCTTCAATCGATAAGTGATCAAAAAAGGGAGAACACGGAGGTGAGAAATTGTCTCACTCCTTAACCCTTTCCCAAAGCTTGCTCGCTATCACCTTAGCCGCGCTGGGGCTGAGTTTACTCTCAGTTGATTGAGGAGCTTCTACTGTCTGATAATTTTTAAGAACAGAAACTCTGCCTGCAGCTAATTCGCTTGCGATATGGGCCTGGTGAACCTCATTCATGGCACTATTCTCATAAACAAGAACCAGTCCAGGGGGCAACGTATCAATGGCTTCTGATACCAGCGAGGTGGCCTCCCCAGGGACGATCATCTTTCCATAAGTTGCTTTGACAGCGCCCAGGGCGAGATCAAAGGAATTGTAGGGAGCTTTCGATCCATGTTGGAAATCCATAACTTTGACATTTTCAATGCCATGGGCTGCAAGCTCTTTTTGGAACAGTTCCGTAATACGATCTGAATTTCCATTTCGATGGACAGTCATGATTTCTTTTTTCTCAGGGTCATACTTTCCCGTTCGCGGTCCGTTGAGGACAAGAATGCAAGCGTCGTCAGCATTTTGGGCCACATAGTTGGCAAGGTGAGTTGTATCCTCTTCTGTAAAGAGTTTTATGTCATTTGATGGGCCAGGAACGGGAGCGTCTCCGCCTAAAACAACACCAAGGTAGGTTTTACAACCAGGGAGTTCTTTTTGTCCCCATTCTGCAAAGGCTTGATCTGCAGCTTCGGGCTGCCGATTGTGAGCAACACCAGTTGTTTCGATCAACTTTTCCCCCAGTTTACCTTTAATCTCGGCAGATACGTGAATGGGAAGGGCGATAAAATTGACTTTTTTCAAAAGATTGAGGTTTTTGTACCCGTCTAAAAACATGTGGGATGTTAGACAAATCGTAAGATTTGGATTGGTAGATAGGTCTTTAATTCCTTCTATTCCTCCTTCACCCGATCCAACAACGATGACTTTTTCACTGGGTAAATTGTTTTCAATTTTTGCTTTAATTTGCGCAGGAGAAGTTGTTTTGGTGTTGAGGTCTTCTACTTGAGGCTGTTGATCGGAGAGCTTTTCAAAAGCTGAGACAATTCCTAAAAGCTGATTATGATCCCCTGCATTTGTGTGGTTTGAGAGCAGGTAGACTTTGAGGGCATATGCATCTGAGGATATTAGCGATAAAAAACTTAGTATAGCGAGTAGGCTCTTCATGAATAGCTCCTTTTATTATTTTTTAAGTCTTGAAAATTTCCAAAAAGTCTTTGAAATGTCAAGAATATTATAATGGAGAGTTTTCTATATCCCGTTTTCTTTTCTTCACCTTCTCTTCTCCCTCTCTGACATGCCGAATGGCTTCGAACTCAGCCATGAATTCGTTTGAAAGGTTACGTAAAGTTTGGATAAAACGTCCGAGCGTAAACAGAACCTTTGGCAGATCCTTTGGACCAATAATCACGAAGGCAAGAAGGGCAATAAAGAGGATTTCTGCCCAGCCGGCAAGACTCATGATTCTTTCTCGTGCTTTGACTCATCAGCAAGAAGATGCGGTTTTTCTTCACCGTCCCTCAGGCCTTCCTTAAAAGATTTTAGACCTCTGGCCAAATCCTTCATGATGGAAGGGAGACGTCCTGCTCCAAAGACAACGAGGACAGCGACGAGAACAATTAGAAGATGGCTTAAACTTAATCCCATAGGTGTACTCCTTTATAAATACATAAGGTAATATAATCACTTTTTTAAGATAATCCAGCTAAAAGCGAAATAAATTCAATAATTAAATGAATTGGATGCAAAATAAGCCAAGCTAAAACATTAATACCGAAAAAGGGCGGAATCAGAATCAACCCAAAAATAATGAAAATTCCATAGGGTTCAAGGCGGGCTAACGGCAGGGCGAGGCTATCGGGTAAAAGCCCAACAGCTACCCGACCCCCGTCAAGCGGAGGAACGGGGAGCATATTGAAAACAGCGAGGGTTACATTGATTAGTACGGAAAAAGTGAGCATTTCGTGAAGCAAAGGAACGATTGTAGGGGGGAAAAAGATCAGCACATGAAAGAGAAGGGCTGAAATAAAGGCCAGTAAAATATTTGTAGCAGGTCCAGCACCAGCAACGAGAACACTGTCTCTGCGGGGATTCCGGAGTCGGCTAAAATTGACAGGGACCGGTTTAGCGTAGCCAAATAAAACAGGCGATCCCACAAGCAGCAAAAGACCAGGTATAAGAATCGTGCCAATGGGGTCTACATGACGTAAAGGGTTCAGGGAAACGCGCCCCATAAGTTTCGCTGTATCATCCCCATATCGAAGGGCCGCATACCCATGGGCAGCTTCATGGAGGGTAATGGCTAAGAGGATCGGTATTCCAATGATAATTATGCGGAGGAGGGTATCCATCAGTTGACCTGCCTTTGTAAGAAAACGGAGAAGGGGGCAACTCCTTCCATAACCTCAATCATTTCTTCCATTATTCCAGAACAATGTAATACCGCATCGCATCCCGCTTTAAGGGATGCGCTGGCGCGATTCGCAAAACTTCCCCTCAGGGCTTTCATCCCCAAATCATCACTGATGAGAAATCCCTGAAATCCAATGTTTCTGCGAATAACTTCATGAATAACAAGAGAAGATTGTGTTGCCGTGTAGTGAGGGTCAATAGAAGAATAAAGGATATGTGCGGTCATGGCCCAAAGACAATTGGTATTTTCTTTAAAGGGTAAAAAATGGGGTAGCAGCTCATTATAAGAAAGGGGAACGACAGGCAAGAATTCATGACTATCGCACGTTGCAGCCCCATGGCCGGGGATATGCTTCATAACGGGAATGATTCCCCCTTCTTCAAGGGCTTTAATGGCGACTGATCCTAATTCAGCCACAACCTCAGGATTTGCACTAAAGGTCCGATCGCCCATGATAGGATCAGCGCTCGCGACATTAAGGTCTAAGACAGGGGCACAATTGACCGTAATTCCCACATCACGCAAGTCTTCAGCAATTCGAGCATAGGTTTCATAAACACGCTTTTTAGATTCGATAATATTATTTGTTACAAGTTGTGCGCTTGCAGGGGGATGAAACCAATGTGGCGAGGTAAGACGAGCCACGCGACCCCCCTCTTGATCAATAAGAATGGGCGGATTATCCTGTTGAAGGGTTGATTTTAAATCAGCAATGAGTGCTTTAAGTTGAAGTCTGTCTTGGATGTTACGTTTAAAGAGAATAAAACCAAGGGGTTGATTCTCTTCAAAAAAAGACCTTTCCGTAGAGCTTAAGGTATGTCCTGAACACCCAAAAATGACGGGGGATGAGGAATTAATGAATGACAAGGCAGTCTACCTTTCTTTCTTTAAGACTCGCGCATATTTTCTTAGCTTCTTCATCACTTTCAAAGGGGCCAGTGCGTAACCGATAATAAATTCCTTGATCGGCCCCCAAATCAACTTTTTGGATCATAGAGTCGAGGTCACTCAAAACATCCTGATGTTTTTGGGAAATGCGTTTCCATTCCAATTCAGCCAAATCATGACTTTTGAGAGAACCCAGCTGAACGAGGATGGTTCCTTTGGCAACCTTTTTTTCCTGCGCAGGTTTTTCTGAAGGCTGGTCTTCAATCAAGTCTTCGATAGAAGCAAGGGGAGGAGGGGTGTCCTTGGGGTCTTTGAGAGGTGACTCCTCAACTTTTTCAAGGTCGATATTTTCTGGAACATATTGGTCGACCATTTTGAGGGTGGATTCACTCTCCATGATTTGAGCTGTGGGAGGTTCAGGGTCAGGCAGAATATGTTCGACAGGGGGTGTGTCTTGATCATTACGAATCCGCCCATAAACGAGTTTATCTTGATGTTTGATGTTCGGGAGGCCTTGGTCTTTGGCCTTGACTTTATAAGGGGTTTCGTCGACTCGAATGAGAGCAAGATCAGCTTTATTATAGTTACGGCTAACAGGCGATAACAAATACCATAGAGCAACAATAAAGCAAATAAGGAGGATCAGAAAAATGAGGTACCGCAAAGGGGTGGTAAACCGAAACCAGACCCTTTGCCGAGAGCCTTTCCATAAGCGATCGTCGTCATTAGGTGAAAATGTCATTCTCTCATCTCCTCAACAGGGGTGACGCCAAATATGTTAAGTCCGGAGGCGATTACGTGAGCAACTCCTTGAATCATAGCCAATCGTGCGCGTGTGAGCTCATGGTTTTGTGCAACAATAAAACGTAGATAAGTGTTTTCTTTTCCTTTATTCCATAGCATATGAAACTGCTGGGCAATTTCATAGAGATAATAACTTAAGCGATGAGGCTCTCGGGCAAGAGCTGCAATTTCTACTTGTCGAGGCCAGCCAGCAAGAAGCTTAAGGAGTTGGAGTTCATTTTGATCCTTAAGGAGATCTAATCCCTGCGCGGGCGTTTTTTCCCAATCCGGGAAGACTTCCCTTGCCATGCGCATAACAGAGTGACAACGGGCGTGAGCATATTGAATATAAAAGACGGGGTTGTCTTTTGTTTGTTCGAGAACCTTTTGAAAGTCAAAGTCTAAATGGGCATCACTTTTGCGAGTGATCATCATAAAACGGAAAGGATCTTTCCCCACTTTTTCAATGACATCCCTAACCTCAATAAAAGTTCCTGCCCGTTTTGACATTTTAACGGGCTGTCCTCCTTCCATAAAATTCACGATTTGACAAATAATCACGTCAAGATGGCCACGATCTTTGGTAATTGCTTTTACAGCCGAGGTCACTCGTTTGACATATCCCCCATGATCAGCTCCCCAGACATCAATCATCTGATGATAACCACGAAGGAATTTATCATAATGATAGGCGATATCCCCTGCAAAATAAGTCCAAGACCCATTCGATTTTTGAAGGGGTCTATCCACATCATCCCCGAAATCAACGGAGCGAAAAAGAAGTTGGGGGCGTGGCTCCCAATCCTCGACAATTTTTCCTTTAGGAGGTTCAAGAATTCCCTCGTAAATAAGGCCATTTTCTTTAAGCGTTTTGATTGCGGCTTCTATAGCACCAGCTTTATAAAGTTCTGTTTCTGATGTGAAAACTTCATGAGAAATCCCCATAAGATCGAGATCCTTGCGGATATTTGACATCATGGCATTGACCGTAAATTCCCGGAAAGAGTCTAACCATTCTTTTTCTGAAGCAGAAAGCCACTTTGCCCCATCTCGCGTCGCTAAAGCTTGGCCGACTTCTTTTAAATAATCTCCTGGATAGTAGCCCTCCGGGATTTGATCTATTTTTTCACCGAGGGCTTCTCGATACCTAAGATAGGTAGATTGTGCGAGTTTCTCTGCTTGAGCTCCTGCATCGTTGATATAATATTCACGTAAAACGCGGTATCCAACTTTTTCTAAAAGATTGGCGAGCACATCAGCTACAATGGCCACACGCCCATGGCCTGCATGGATGGGACCAGTAGGGTTGGCTGAGACATATTCGAGATTGATTTTCTCTCCAAGCCCGATTGTAGAAGCGCCATACTCGTCTTTCTTTTCTAAAATGGTGATCAGCTCTTGATACCAAAATTCGGGAGAAAGCTTTAGATTGATAAAGCCGGGGCCTGCAACAGAAACTTCTTCAACATAGGGAAGGTTTTCTAATTCCTTCCCAATCAATTCTCCCAGCTCTCGTGGGTTTTTTTGGGTTGATTTTGCCAAGATCATGGCAGCATTCGTTGCCAGGTCTCCATGGGCTGGGTCACGCGGCGGTTCTGTTGTAATTTTCTCAAAATCAAGGCCATCAGGCAGAAGCCCTTTTTTGATAAGGGTCTCCAGAGCCTTTGAAATCTGCTCCCGGAAGGTATGGAAAAAGTTCATTTCTCTATCACTATGTGTCAAATACTAAGACAACGTTTTAGCACATAGAGAAGGATTCGTCCAACAGGCTGTTCAATACCTATTCCCAGTGGATTCCCCCCTCACCCGCCACTTCGTGGCGACCTCTCCCACAAGGGGGAGAGGTAAGTCTTTTGAACACGATCAATGCCGTAACTGTGGTTTAAGAAGTTCGTTCTTTGATCATTGTTATGGATTACCTCTCCCCCTTGTGGGAGAGGTCGCCACGAAGTGGCGGGTGAGGGGACCTTCAACATCCGAGGTATTCTAAAGTTGAATTTTAGATTACCTCGGATAAAATGTGATCAGTCATATATGTTGTCATTTATCCAGGAAGCCGTACAATTCATTTTTCCGATACGATTGTTGGTATGGGACTAGCAGAATTTATTTTCTCCCACTAAAATCTTTAAGTAAGGTACACTATATCAATCATATTGATAGATAATAGGTTTTAAATGACGTTAACACTTACCGAAAATGCTGCCCTCAAGATTCTGAGCCTTATTGAGGAAGAAACAAGCTCTGCTCCACAAATGTTCCGCATTATGGTTTCAGGAGGAGGGTGCGCCGGGTTTCAGTATGGTTTTTCCTTGGACGATAAAGTCCATGAAGATGACCTTGTTTTTGAAGACAAAGGGGTCACGGTTGCGGTTGATGAGGCTTCCCTTGCCCTTCTTGAAGGATCTCAAATCGATTATATAGAGGAGCTCATTGGTTCTTCCTTTCAAATCAAAAATCCAAACGCGAGTTCATCCTGTGGATGTGGCAGTTCTTTTTCGATTTAGCTAGGGACTGCGGCTTCTCCCTTTTCATCAAGGATTTTTGCCCGATTGTTCCAGGTAAGGGCAAAGAAAAAAGCCCCAATAAGCGAAGCTAGGATGAAAAGGAGAAATCCTCCTTCCCATCCGTAAACTTCCACTAATTTCCCGAATCCAGCACCTGAAGCAAGGGCAGAACCCGCATAGGCGCAGACACCTGTGATGCCTGTTGCAACACCAACGGCACGTTTTGATGCAAAGTCAGCTGTTGCAACACCATTAAGAACTTGGGGACCATTGAGCAGGAAACCTGCAACGATCAGGATGAGCGCATCTAACAACGGGTATCCTGGAGGAATTTTCCAAAAAATGAACAGAGTGATGGCAAGCCCAATTAAGAAAACAGTTGCAATAGGGCCTCGGCGGCCTGCAAAAAGTTTATCGGAAATCCAACCCGCAGCGATTCCCCCGAAAAGGCAAGCAATTTCAAAGGAGACGAGCTGTAGGCCAGCAGTAATAAGAGTTACTCCCTTATATTCCTTTAAAAAGGTAGGAGCCCAGAAAAAAATACCCATCCGCGGAATATAAAGACACATATTAGCAATCGCCATATACCACACAAGCCTATTGGCTAAAACTGTTGTGAGAACTTCTTTGAAAGTAATGCGCTCTTCATAGACATGGGAAACATGGTCCACATCTCCTTTATATTCTTCAACAGGAGGAAGTCCCACTTGTTTTGGGGTGTCACGAAGACGATTGAACAAGAAAAAAGCTAGGCCCATGGAAACAAATGCAGGCACAATAAAAGCAGAACGCCACCCCGAGTATTCGATAAGAAATCCCCCCATCCCAAAAATGGCAACCGCTCCAATTTGATGGGAAGAGGCCCAGAGAGCCCATTTAGATCCAAGTTCTTTGGGACTGAACCAGTGAGTAATCACCCGTGCGCAGGCAGGCCATCCCATGGACTGGAAACATCCATTGAGTCCCCAAAGAAGCGCGAAAAAGAAAAGGCCCGATCCAAGCCCCATAATAATGCTGACAACAGCAGAGAGGAAAAGACCGATGGACATAAAATAACGAGCATCAGATCTATCGCTTAAATAGCCATTGACAAGTTTTCCGACCCCATAAGTGATAGAAAAAACGGTGGCGATCCACCCTAAATCAAATTTAGAATATCCAAATTCTGAACCAATGCTGGGGATGGTCATGGAGAGATTCTGGCGAACGAGATAGAAGGCCGCATATCCAATGATGGTCGCGTATAACATACGCATGCGCCAATAAGTATAACTTCCTTTTTCAGCAGAAAAGACCCTCTCAAAGACCCCGCCTTCTTTTCGAGAAATCGCCTCAACTTCCGTTGTCATCATACCATCCTTGTTGTTAATAAAAGACGGGGAAGTGTAAGCAGGAAGTGACGATAAATTCAAATGAAATGTTGCCCTATGTTTTCAATAAGTTACACAAAAAAACGAGGAATTGGCTGTATTGTAGTCAATTTTGCATCGGTTGAGGAGGAATTAAAAATAATTATAGAAATGTAGATTTTCCGATAATAACGTTTACCCAATATACGTAGCTAAACTCAAATCGTTAAAATTCTGGATTGCTTCGGCTCTTTCAGAGCCTCGCAATGACGACCCCACCCGACTGTGCGAGGAGCTTTGCTCCGAAGCAATCCAGTTTTTTTCTTAAAATTTTTCTTAAGATGCCCAACGGCTCTGTCATTTCGGAGTTTGAAACTTCCTTAGCATTTTATATACGCATGAGTATAATACTCTAGAGTATATCCTGGGCGCAGTACAAGCAGTACAAGTTTAAAAACAACTTCATCAAAAAAGCTATTATTTTTGATAATTTCTTTAAAAAAGAATTGCATTATAAAAAAAGAGTGCTACGCTTATAAGCGTGTCGAACAAGTGCTAGACCACCTGCTCGACACTGAACATAACAACCCTTAACGGAGGATTATCATGTCTGATGATAATATAGTCGTATCTGCCCTTTTTCTCAAAAGGATAAATTACCGTCTTCAAGAACTGTCGAGATTCGCTGATCAGTTGAACATCTCTGCTTTTCATTTGCGACAACTTTGTGATTATCTAGAAGAAGATTTTCAAAAGGTTAACTGGGAGGTATAGGGATGGTGTTTTAGTTTCACCTAGCTCACAGATCGTCATTCCGAGATTAGAACCACTTCCGAATCCGCGAAGCGGTAAGGAATAGTGGTTCTTAATACCCGGAATCTGGTAATCGATTGCAGATAGCTCTAGGTTCCGGATATTAACCTCCTGTAACTCTCATCCCTGATTTAAATCAGCGATTTCGAGAAGAGGAGCTAAATTCCGGAATGACGCGCTCTAATCATCTCCACTAGGAAAATTTTTTGTCAATTCCGTGACCCCTACCCACAGCAAAGTCTTACTTGTTAAATAATCTCCTTCTCCATAAACTGATAAATCTATAGGGAGAATAATATGAGGTTATATACTACGCTCGTGACATCCAGTTTAGCATTAGGATTTATGTTAAATACGAACGCCTTTGCTATGGAAGAAAAGGTGGATGACGGATCTAAAAAGAACTATAAAGCGATATCTATCAAGAAATTAACAAAATCCGCTAAAAAGGGCAATGCAGAGGCTCAGTATACATTAGGTCAGAAATTTCATTTTGGTGTGGACGTAGACAAGGATATTAAGGCACCGAAAAAGTGGTATTTGAAAGCTGCATCACGAAAAAATATAAATGCTCAACTTTCACTTTGTATTTTATCTGAGCAAAATGGTGAATATGAGAAGGCGAGGAACTGGCTTCAGTTCGGCGCGATTAATGCCGACGAAAAGACTGAAATAAGATTACTTATAATGGCTGAAGAAAGCTTGGCTAACTTATATCGTACAACCAAGGGAGGCCTCAGAGATATGGATGCAGCAGAAAGATGGGACAAAAAGGCTGAAGCGCATAGAAGAGAACTAGAGCATTTTTGATTTAAGTTTTTACATTATAGTGTATGATATCCGTGTATTAAAGGAGGATGATCATGCAAGCCTATTCCCAAGATTTACGCGAGAGGGTGTTGAGAGCCATTGAACGAGGAGAT